>ENA-OQIT01000098-OQIT01000098.1-human-gut-metagenome-genome-assembly--contig:-NODE-98-length-21328-cov-3.808358_pt1 | contig 21328 bp, 20 predicted proteins | sample MGYA00242587_ERZ504752 | MGnify/ENA primary metagenome ERZ504752 (study PRJEB26092, sample SAMD00036352) | human gut metagenome | host: Homo sapiens | study: EMG produced TPA metagenomics assembly of... | reverse complement strand
CTGTCACAATATGCTCCATGAGCAGAGTCGGGAAGTTCTGATGGAATTATATAAGACATCGGTATTTACAATCCAGGCGGAATATTTTTTAAAGACCGGGAATTATCTGAGAAGAAAAGCCGAGCTGTTTCCGAAGCTGAACGGACTGGATCGGGAGATTTTGTATATTGCGATCGAGATGAAGCAGAAAAGCGGAAAAGTGAAAGGCAGTTTTGATGAGCTTTCTGAAAAGCTGATCGTGTGGTCCAGCGGACTGATCAGACAATATCAGGGAGAAAAATGAATGAATACATATAAATTGCTTCAAAAATAGGCGCGTTCCAATGAAAATATGCGGGAAAATGCAGAAAATTGCAAGAAAGGATTGACGAAACATCAAAAAGTCGATAGAATAACAACCAGTGATAAAAGAATTGGAGGAATCTTGCAATGGCGGCGTATAAGGATTTGACGAAGGAAGAATTATTGGAATTAAAAAGCGGGCTTCAGGCTCAGTTTGAAGAGGTAAAAGCCAGAGGGCTGAAACTGGATATGTCCAGAGGAAAACCGGCAGCAGCACAGCTGAATCTGTCTATGGAGATGATGAACATTTTAAACAGTGGAACAGATCTTGTCTGTGAAGACGGTGTGGACTGCAGAAATTATGGTGGCCTGGATGGAATCGCAGAGGCAAAACAGCTTCTGGCAGATATGATGGAAGTACCAAAAGACAACGTGATCGTATTCGGAAATTCCAGTCTGAATGTGATGTATGATACAGTAGCCCGTGCGATGACACACGGAATCATGGGAAGTACTCCATGGTGCAAGCTGGATAAAGTGAAATTTTTATGTCCGGTTCCGGGATATGACAGACATTTTGCAATCACAGAACATTTTGGAATTGAGATGATCAATGTTCCGATGACAGCAACAGGTCCGGATATGGATCTGGTGGAAAAACTGGTCAGTGAAGATCCGGCGATCAAAGGTATCTGGTGTGTACCGAAGTATTCCAATCCACAGGGAATCACATATTCTGACGAGACAGTGTATCGTTTTGCAAACTTAAAGCCGGCAGCAGAGGATTTCCGTATCTTCTGGGATAATGCATATTGTGTACATCATCTGTACGAAGACAAACAGGATTACCTGCTCGAGATTCTGATGGAATGTAAAAAAGCAGGAAACCAGGATATGGTATACAAGTTTTCTTCTACCTCCAAGATCAGTTTCCCGGGTTCCGGTATCGCAGCAATCGCGGCTTCTGATGCGAACCTTGCAGACATCCGCAATATGATGAAAGTGCAGACGATCGGCCATGACAAAGTAAATCAGCTTCGCCATGTCAGATTCTTCAAAGATATTCATGGAATCGTCGAGCACATGAAAAAACATGCAGATATCATGAGACCAAAATTTGAGACGGTTATCAACACATTAGAGCGTGAACTGGGAGGACTCGAGATTGGTTCGTGGATCGCTCCGCGTGGCGGATACTTTATCTCCTTTGATGCCATGGAAGGATGTGCCAAAGCAATCGTTGCAAAAGCGAAAGAAGCAGGGCTTGTGATGACAGGCGCCGGAGCAACATTCCCATATGGAAAAGATCCAAAAGACAGCAACATTCGTATTGCTCCGTCTTATCCGACACCGGAAGAGCTGGCAGTTGCAGCTGAGATTTTTGTACTCAGTGTAAAACTGGTCAGCATCGATAAATTGCTGAAAAATTTATAAGATTGTTTCATGAAAAAGGACAACTGACTTTGAGTACAGCCCTCAAAATCAGTTGTCCTTTTTTGTGTGGTCATGCGTTATTTCTCTGTTTTTACGGCATGTTTTTTCGGCAGCGTGAATCCATTTCCATGCACTTCATTTACCTTTCCGATGATCATAAATGCAGTAGGGTCGATTTCCATAACGAGCTGATTGAGTTTTGAAAGCTCCCGGTTGGAAATGACGGTCAGGATCATATTTTGTCTGGAATGAAGATATCCGGTTTCTGTATGAAGCAGCGTAGATCCCCGATCCATCTTCCTCGTAATGGCTTCATTGATTTCATCGGATTTCTGGCTGATGATCTTGACCTGCGTCTGAGCCTGGCCGATGACAAGAATTTTATCCAGTACAATGGTGTAGGTCATGACAAGAAGAATTCCGTACAGAATGGCCTCTTTGTCACAGAATAATGCCTGACCGATCAGGATCAAAAAGTCAAATACATAGAGCATTACAGAAACAGGCAGTCCGAATTTTTTGTTCAGGATCAACGGAGGGATATCCATGCCTCCGGTAGAAGCTCCGCACCGTATGACGATTCCCAGTGAAAATCCGATAAAGAGTCCTCCGAAGATGCTGGATAACATCCGGTCATCCGTGATTGTGGAAAGCGAAGGGATATTTTGGAAAAATCCAAGTGCAATCGGATAGTAAAAGGTACTGATCAGTGTGGTCAGGGCAAAATCAAATCCCAGTATCAGCGCACCGAGTAAAAACATGATGCAGTTGAAGATAAACACAAAGACAGAAATCGGCAGATGCAGATAATGATTTATGATCAGAGAAAGTCCGGTGGTTCCTCCGGTCATCAGCTCGTTGGGAAGAACAAACATGACGATTCCCAGTGCCATGGTGGTGTTGCCAAGGAAAATCATGAAAAGATTTTTTGGCCTAAAAATATTGGTTTTCATGGTTTTGACACTCTCCTTTGAAATAATTATGCGTTAAGTTACTATGGTAAAGCGAAAAAAAACAGGCTGCACATCAGCCTGTCTGTTGATTATATGAAATTGAAAAAGATGTTCTGTCAGATCTTTTCATTTGCGTTCGCTTCCTTTTTTGATTTCCGAAAAACAGTATAGCATAATTTCAGGGAAAAGTACAAGAAGAAAGTGTGAACAATACGGAGAAAAAGACATAATATAAGGAAAAAAGGATGTGCGTAAAATGGCATATGAGACATATGGACAAATAAACGGTGTGATAAGGGAGATTCAAAGAGGGGATTCCTGCTGCAGCCAGATTCTGCGTCTGGATACAGAAAACGGAGAAGTACGCTTTACCGTGATGGCGGATACAATGGTGATCGAAAATGTAAGGCTGCGAAGAGGAATGCGGGTTGCCGCGTTTTATGATACCAGCCTTCCGGTTCCGGCAATTTATCCTCCTCAATACCGGGCAGAGATTGTGACAGTGCTTCGGGGAGAACAGAATGTGATGCTGAATTTCTTTGATGAAAATCTGGTGGCAGAAGATAATTCACTTCGGTTAAATCTCAGTCCTGTGACAAATATCATGACACAGAACGGGCAGAGATTTACCTGCAGTCCGAGAAACATGGAGTTGTTAGTCTATTATACCAATACGACATTCAGCATACCGCCGATGACAACGCCCCAGAAAGTGATCGTAATGTGCGAGATGTAGAAAGATAAGAATTTGTTATTGGAGAAATCGATCATAAGCTGGTCTCTTTTCCGGGAATGCAGTATAATAAAAACAGAGCAAAAGGGGGGATGATGTGAATATCAATTTAAAACAGTTGGAGGCGTTTTGCGCACTGGTGCGCTCGGTGCGGCAGTGATCGGATGGCAGAAAATGAAAGGGAGGCAGAAGAAAAGATGAGTGACAAAGAAGAGATTGTGTTTTGTAAAGGCGGGGGCTGCACGGCAAAACTGGGCCCGGGAATCCTGGCAAGAGTTCTGGAAAAGATACCAAAGACGAGGGACGAAAACCTGATGATCGGATATGACAGTTCAGACGATGCAGCAGTGTACAAACTGACAGATGATCTGGCAGTGGTGCAGACGCTGGACTTTTTTCCTCCCATGGTGGATGATCCCTACACATTCGGACAGATCGCGGCAGCAAATGCATTAAGTGACATTTATGCCATGGGCGGAGATGTCAAAACCGCATTGAATATTGTCTGCTTTCCGGAAAACTGGGATTTGAACATACTGGGGCAGATTATGCTGGGTGGCGGAGAAAAAGTCAAAGAGGCGGGCGGTGTTCTGGCAGGCGGACATTCGATCGCGGATACAGACGTCAAATACGGACTTTCTGTAATGGGAACCATACACCCGGACAAGGTGTTTGCAAACAATGGATGCCGGGCGGGGGATGTTCTGATCCTGACAAAACCACTTGGAGTTGGAATCGTGTGTACTGCAAACCGGATCCAGGAAGTATCCGAAGAAGCAATGGCGCAGGCAATCCGTTCCATGACCACCCTGAACAAGTATGCCTCAGAAGTAGTGAGAAAGTATCAGGTGCACGGCTGTACCGATGTGACTGGATTTGGTTTTCTGGGACATCTCCTGGAGATGCTGGGAGATGCATATTCTGCCCGCGTCGAAAGCAGTCAGGTTCCATATATTCCGGAGGCGTTTGATTATGCAGGGGAATTTTACCTGACTGCAGCAGCCCAGAGAAACAGAAACCATGTGGGAGAAGACGTGCAGTTTTTTGAGGTTCCGTTTGAAATGGAAGAGATTTTATTTGATCCGCAGACATCCGGCGGGCTGCTTGTCAGCATAGAAAAAAGTGATGCGGAGCAGTGTCTGGAAGAGTTGAAGGCTCTGGGACTGCCCTGTGCGATTGTGGGAGAAGTCACAGAAAAAAGAGAGAAAAAAATAGAAGTGAGATAGAGGTGCAGAGAACATGAAAAAATATATGGTAGATGCAAGAGGAAAACAGTGTCCGATTCCGGTAGTGGAGACGAAAAAAATGCTGGCACAGATGGCAGAATCAGATATCGTAGAGACACTGGTGGACAATGCCATTGCCGTGCAGAATCTGGAGAAAATGGCAAAACAAAAACAGCTGGAATGTTCCTGGGAACAACAGGATGAACATACATATCGGGTTTTTATAAAGGCAGAAGGCGCTGTGGATGAAGCGGGGGAAGAGACTGCAGAATGTATCCCGTGTCAGCCGGTCTCCGAAAAAACAGGAAATACAATCGTTGTGTTATCTTCTGACTGCATGGGAGAGGGGGATGAAGTTCTTGGAAGGGCACTGATGAAAGGCTTTATTTATGCGCTCACGAGTCAGGAAGGGCTTCCGGATACAGTCATCATGTATAATGGAGGCGCCAGACTTCCGGTAGAAGGCTCCGAATCCCTCGAAGATCTGAAGCTTTTGGAATCGCAGGGAGTGGAGATTTTGACTTGTGGAACGTGTCTGAATCACTACGGACTGACGGAGAAGCTTTCTGTGGGAGGTGTTACAAATATGTATGTGATCTGTGAAAAAATGCTGCAGGCAGAAAAGGTTGTGAAGCCATGATTTATCTGGACAGCGCGGCGACCAGCTACTATCGTCCGAGAGAAGTGGCGCAGGCAGTGTATGATGCGATCCTGACCATGGGAAATGCAGGCAGAGGAAGCCATGCATCCAGTCTGAACAGTGCCCGCATGATCTATGAGACAAGGTGTCTGCTGAATGAATTATTTCACGGACCAGGACCGGAGCAGGTAGTGTTTACCAGTAATGCTACGGAAGCTCTTAATATTGCAATTCAGGGGCTGACAGCTCCCGGGGTACGGATGGCGGCGACAGCAATGGATCACAACAGTGTCTTACGCCCCGTGTATCGGGCAAAAGAGAGAGGGTGCAGCCTGCAGATCCTGGATGTGGATGAGAAGGGGCGGCTTTCTCTGGAAAAGCTGGAAGAATTGTTTCAAAATGGTGTGGATATCTTTGCCTGTACCCATGCATCCAATGTGACAGGAAACTTAAATCCACTGACAGAAATCGGAAAACTGTGCAAAAAATACGGCGTGTTGTTTCTAGTGGATGCGTCTCAGACAGCAGGAGTATTTCCAATCGATATGGAACGAGATTTTATTGATATCCTCTGCTTTACCGGACATAAGGGCCTGATGGGACCACAGGGAACAGGGGGGATGATCGTACAAAAATCTGTACACCTGCCTGCGTTTAAAACCGGGGGAAGCGGAGTGCAGAGCTTTCTGAAAACACAGCCCAAGGAGATGCCGACTGTACTGGAAGCGGGGACGTTAAACGGGCATGGGATTGCCGGATTACATGCAGCATTAAACTACATTTTGAATGTCGGAACAGAACAGATCAAAAGGATTGAATGTCAGAGAATGCGGCAGTTTTATGAGGGAATCAAACATCTGGATGCTGTAAAAATCTATGGAGACTTTTCAAATATGGAGCGGGCGCCGATCGTCGCTTTGAATATCGGAAATTATGACTCTTCTGCAGTCAGCGATGAGCTTTCCGAGGTGTACGGGATTCAGACGCGTCCTGGGGCACACTGCGCACCCCTGATGCACAGGGCACTTCATACAGAGGAACAGGGAATCGTACGATTTAGTTTTTCTCATTTTCTCAGTGAAGAACAGGTGGAGGAAGCGGTACAGGCAATCAAAGAAATGACAGCAGGAGAAGAGATATGAGACCAAAAGAATTACGTATCATAGTGACATTTGAAACGACAACAGCTGCGATGGCATTTGAAAGCGAGGCAAAAAAGCGGCAGATCGGGGGAAGACTGATCCCAGTTCCAAGGGAGATCACATCTGGATGCGGACTGAGCTTTTCAGCACCGATAGAAGAGAAAGAACAGATTTACAATCTGATACAGCAGCTGCAGTACCAACAGGTGCTGGAACTGATAATATAAAAGAAGAGAAGCAGTTCAGGTATGATCCTGATCGCTTCTCTTCTTTTTTATTCTTACGGAGGTGTTACGGTACCGGAATCTCCATTGCTGTTTCCGTTATTATTTCCGTTGTTGTTTCCATTGTTTCCGGAATTGTTGTTGTTATCACCGGACTGATCGGAATTTCCGGAATCCTCATTATCTTCGGAATCCTGGCTGTTCTGAGAATCGGAATCCTCTTTGTTCTTATCGTCATCATCCTCGTCATCCTCTTCTTCCTCATAGTGGCCGGAGCAGCTCTGCGTCGGACCGGTTCCTTTTGCGAAATATTCCGTGTAGGACGGACAACTGCTGACCGCCAGAAGACCAGTGACAGAACATACTGTTTTCTGCTCTACAGATGCAGGCATGGTAAAGTCTTTACCTGAAGACCGAGTGTAGTGTTGACACGGTCCATGATATTTTTCCACATGACTTCGTGCCAGGTCTGATTATAGATATTCTCCATTGGTTTATTGGAATCATATCCACCCCAGATAGAGCATGTATAGTACGGTGTGTAAGCAGCAAGCCAGAGGTCAGTACTGTATTCGGAAGTACCGGTTTTTCCGGATGCAGGCATTCCATTTGCAAGCTGTGCAGCTGTACCGGTACCACGTTTGATCACATCCTGCATAGCATTCGTCAGAAGTGCTGCTGTGGAATCCTTTACAACCTGATGAGTCTCAGGAGTACTGTTGTCCAGAATGACATTGCCGTCATGATCCAAAACCTTTGTATATAAGATCGGTTTTGTGTACACTCCATTGTTGGCCAGTGCAGCATAGGCAGCAGTCAGTTCAATGTTATAAACACCGTTTGTGATACCGCCGAGTGCAGTGGACTGGTTGTAATCGTTGTGTGCCGGATCATCTTCTTTGCTTACCAGTGTAGTAAATCCAAAGTTCTCAAGATATTTCATACCTGTATCGATACCGATATCAGTCAGAGTACGTACGGCACAAACGTTCATGGAGTGGAGGATCGCATAACGTACAGTAGCCTGTCCAATATATTTGCCATCCCAGTTGTTGACCGGAGTTCCGTCGCTGTATGTGTACGGAGAGTCTTCAATCAGAGAAGCCAGAGTATATTTTCCGGTATCGATCGCCGGAGCATAAACACCCAGCGGTTTGAAACAGGAACCTGGCTGCCGGTGAGAATCGGTCGCACGGTTCAGAGAAAAGCTGGCTGTTTTTTCCCCGCGGCCGCCGACAATGGCTTTGACTTCTCCCGTATACTGATCCATCACAACAACAGAAGTCTGAGGCTGTGGAGGGATTGTAATACTTTCGTCTACAGTATCCCCTTCCTGGATATTAAGTGTTGTCTTATATTCCGCAACTGCCTGATTGGCTTCATCCGGGGAAGAGAAGACAAGTGGATATTCACGTCCCCATGCTGCCTGAATATAATCTCCTACATTGTTCTGGCTGTAGTTTTCAACAGAACCGTCAGCACGTGTAACAGTCAGTGCGTATTGCAGTCCGTATTCGATGGTAGACGGATAGTTGCTCGGATCGGCAACCTCTTCATCGCAGATCTGCTGGATCGTCGGATCCTGTGTCGCATAAATCGTCAGACCGCCGCTGTACAGCAGATTATGTGCCTGTGTTGCAGTGTAAGATTTACGTTCCTGCAAATCGTTTAACACCTGTTCTGCAAGCTCATCGATAAAATATGTGTTCGGTTTTTCCGCATCAGAGCCGACTGCAGTAGGCTGAATCCTGTCATAGACAGGGTCTGCCTTGGCCTCATCAATTCCTGCTGGGTGATGTAGCCCTGTTCCAGCATGTTGTTCAGTACAATGTCCCGTCGTTTGGCGTTCTCCTCCGGATGAGTCACAGGATCGTATCTTGTCGGGTTCTGGGTGATCCCGGCGATGACTGCACACTCCGAAAGTGTAAGCTCTGAGACATCTTTGTTAAAGTAGCGCTTTGCGGCAGACTGAACACCGAGACAGTTCTGTCCCAGGTTGATGGTGTTCATGTAGGCTTCCAGAATCTCTTCTTTGGTCATCTGCTTTTCAATTTCCAGGGCAAGATACTGCTCTTGCAGTTTTCGCTCCAGACTGTCGAAAAACGTTTTTTCCTCCGTGAAATTCGGGAACACGTTATTTTTGATCAGCTGCTGGGTGAGCGTACTGGCTCCTTCTGAAAAGTCTCCGCTTGTGATACCTACAAGACCGGCGCGCAGGATACCCTGCAGGTCGATTCCGTTGTGCTCGTAGAAACGCTCGTCTTCAATCGCTACAAATGCATTGGCAAGATATTTTGGAATTGTGTCAATGGTCTTGTAGATACGGTTGGATCCGGCTTCCCGGAACTGCCCCAGATTCTGACCGTTAGATGCCGCAACCACCTGGGATTTATATCCGCTTGGTTTGACACTGGCAGGAGTGATCTCTGGCGCATCGTCAATGATCTTCTTGACGAAAAGACCGCCGCCTACGGCACCGATGATGCAGATGAGAAGGAAGCAGATGACAACGGCCTTAAAGACACGGACGCCGACCCGTTTCTTTTTCATATTTTTCTTTGAAGATACTATTTTTTTTCTTCTTCGAAAGGCTTTCTTTTCCGTAATTCATGAATAATATCCTCCTTTATTCATTCTACTCATTATATCAAATTTGCTCTTTTAAAGCAAAGGAAAAAGAAAAAGTTCATATTCTTATAAAAAATTTTAATAATTGCACAGTTTTTCTTGTGTTTGTTCCAAAGGCATAGTATATATAATTGAGGAAGAACAGGCAGAAAATACCTGAAACAAACAAAAGGCATGGAAAAAGCAAGGTGGGAGACAGATGGAATACAGGACAGTATATCAGGGCGGCAAGGGCGAGATCGTGGAAAAAAAGTCCCGGTTTATCGCGGAAGTATTTTTGGTGCACTCGGAGGAGGAAGCCATGCAGTATCTGGAACAGGTACGGAAAAAGTACTGGGATGCAAGGCATCACTGCTGGGCCTATGTAATCGGAGAAGAACGCGTGACAGAGCGCTGCAGTGATGATGGGGAACCGAGCGGTACAGCAGGCAAACCGATTCTGGAGGTCATCAGGGGAGCGGGACTTCACAATATTTTTGTAGTTGTGACACGGTATTTTGGCGGGACACTTCTCGGAACGGGAGGCTTGGTGAGAGCGTATACCGAATCAGCAAGAGAAGGGATTTCCCACAGTCAGATTATTACCAAAATCTATGGATTTAAACTGAATCTTACAACAGATTATACCGGATTGGGGAAAATTCAGTATCTGCTGGGACAAAGAGGGCTGACAATCCTGGACAGTGTGTATACAGAGAAAGTAGATCTGACTGTCCTGATTCCGAAAGAGGAGGAGTCAAAGCTGATCGCTGAGATCACAGAAGCGACAAATGGTCAGACCGGAATAACCAGAACAGGAGAGTGCTGGTTTGCCAACGTAGATGGTGAGATGGTCGTATTTGAATAAGTGACAATAAAAGGGGCTGTCGCAAAATGCATCTTTCATACACGATATCAGGCATGCCCGGTCAGACCCGGACAATATCTTGTAGAAATTTAGCACTTTGTGACAGCCCGATTTTGCCTGTAAGGCAGTGTCCCGGGGACGGCAGGACGCTGGACAGACGGGGCGGGCATAATGCCCTGTTTTAAAGGAAGGAGAAGATAAAGTGGCTCAGGAGCAGAAAAATGTACAGGAACCAGATCTTAACCAGTTGAGAAAGGTGCGCCGCGAGAAGCTGGCGGATCTTCAGCAAAGCGGAAAAGACCCGTTTGTCATCACGAAATATGACCGGACGCACCACAGCCGGGAGATAAGAGACCGCTATGAGGACCTGGAGGGGAAACAGGTGTCCGTCGCAGGGCGCATGATGTCCAAAAGGGTGATGGGAAAAGCATCATTCTGCAATATACAGGATCTGAAGGGAAACATACAGTCCTATGTGGCGAGAGACAGCGTTGGCGAAGAGAACTATAAAGAGTTCAAAAAGCTGGATGTGGGCGATGTGATCGGCGTGGAGGGAGAAGTGTTCAGGACAAAGACCGGCGAGATATCCATTCACGCATCACATGTGACCCTGCTCTCAAAGAGCCTGCAGATCCTTCCGGAGAAATTCCACGGGCTGACAAACACAGACACACGTTACCGCCAGAGATATGTGGATCTGATCATGAATCCGGAAGTGAAGGATACGTTTATCAAACGTTCCAGGATCTTAAGCGCAGTCCGCAGATATCTGGACGGCGAGGGATTTATGGAAGTGGAGACCCCGATGTTGGTGAGCAACGCGGGCGGCGCGGCGGCTCGGCCGTTTGAGACACATTTCAACGCACTCGACGAGGACTTTAAACTGCGCATTTCTCTGGAACTGTATTTAAAGAGGCTGATCGTGGGCGGTCTGGAGAAGGTTTATGAGATCGGGCGCGTGTTCCGCAACGAGGGACTTGATACGAGGCATAATCCGGAGTTCACTCTCATGGAGCTGTATCAGGCTTATACAGACTATAACGGCATGATGGATCTGACAGAGAACCTGTACCGCCATGTGGCGCAGGAGGTCCTCGGCACGACAAAGATCGTGTACAACGGCGTGGAGATGGATCTGGGCAAACCGTTCGAGCGCATCACCATGGTGGATGCCGTGAAGAAATACGCGGGTGTTGACTGGAATACAGTAGAGACGCTCGAGCAGGCGAGAGCGCTTGCAAAAGAGCATAATGTCGAATTTGAGGAGCGTCATAAAAAGGGCGACATCCTCTCCCTGTTCTTCGAGGAATTTGCAGAGGAGCATCTGATCCAGCCGGCGTTTGTGACAGATCATCCGATCGAGATCTCCCCGCTGACGAAAAAGAAACCGGAGAACCCGGATTATGTGGAGCGCTTTGAGTTCTTCATGAACGGTTGGGAGATGGCGAACGCTTACTCCGAGCTGAATGATCCGATCGACCAGAGGGCGCGTTTTAAAGCTCAGGAAGAACTCCTGGCTCAGGGGGACGAGGAAGCGAACACGACCGACGAGGATTTCCTGAACGCACTGGAGATCGGTATGCCTCCGACAGGCGGCATCGGCTTCGGTATTGACAGGATGTGTATGCTTCTCACAGACAGCGCGGCGATCAGGGATGTTCTGCTCTTCCCCACTATGAAGTCACAGGGGGCGGCAAAGAATGAGGCGAACAATGCGGCGCAGTCCGGCAGGCAGGCGGCGCCGGAGGAAAAGCCGGCAGAGAAGATCGACTTTTCAAAGGTAAAGATCGAGCCGCTGTTTGAAGAAATGATTGACTTTGATACTTTTGCAAAGGCAGATTACAGGGCTGTGAAGATCGAGGCGTGCGAGGCGGTTCCGAAATCCAAAAAGCTCCTGAAGTTCACACTGAACGACGGGACAGACCGGAAACGCACGATCTTAAGCGGGATTCACGAGTATTATGAGCCGGAAGAACTGGTCGGAAAGACTGCGATCGCTATCGTAAATCTGCCCCCGAGAAAGATGATGGGCATTGACTCCGAGGGGATGCTGATCTCGGCAGTACACGAGGAAGACGGCAGAGAAGGGCTGAATCTGCTGATGGTGGACGACCGGATCCCGGCGGGGGCGAAGCTGTATTAAAGATAAAAAATTAATATCCGACAATAAATTTTGAAATAATTTTGAGTTGTTACGAAGTACTGTTATCTGTAATCTATACGGGAAAAGCCATGATTTGGGCACTTTTGAAAGAAAAAATTTTTGAAAGTGCCCTTTTTGTGTTTTGGCAAAGTCAAGACCGGCGATTTAGCCAGTGATCTTGACTTTCCTTTATGTCATTTGATACCGGTTGTGTGCTATGGAGCTGTTATAAAGAAATGGCAGGAAATAACAACCGGGTGAGGAAAAAAATATTGACATAAGGTATTGTGGGCTATATTATACAAATATGATTTTGAATGTAGTATATTTTTGTGAAAAATGCGAGGAAAGTGCGGGGATTGTGGTGCGAGAAATGGATGGCAGGAAATTATTTTATAAGTTGTTGCTTGAGCAGACAAAATGTAAAAAAGTATCTGAAATTGCGGATGAAATGAACATCTCGAAAAAGAGCATTTATAATTATCTTGGAGATCTGGAAAAGGATCTGCCAAAGTATGGGCTGAAAATAAAAAAGTCAGGGGATGGAATACTGATTACGGGACCGGTGGAAGGACGGAGAGAACTTTTGAAGAAACTCTTGGACGAGTCAGAATATTCAACAGAAGAGCGGCGGGAAATTATCTATGAAAATTTTTTGATGAACGGAGCGGTTCTGTCTATTAACACGTTGTCGGATTTTTATACTGTCAGCCGTTCGAGCATAGTGAATGATATCAAGTCGGTTGAAAAGATGTTAAAAGAGCAGGACCTGTTTTTGAAAAGAGATTCCTCCGGGACTTTTCTGGATGGAAAAGAAGTGGATATCCGCGAAGCTCAAAATGATTTTATTTATCGAAAAATTGAGAGGGATATTTTATTTAACGAAAGTATCACGATTAAATATGCCAAAATACTGCTCGGGAAATATGTTCCTCAACATTACATTGATCTGGCAGAGCATATGACCGGGTATGTAAAAGAGGAACTTCGTTTTGAGATGAATCTTATCTATCATCTGCAGGTGCTGATCAAATTTGTTATTTTTTTGAACCGGGTTAACAACAGACATTTTCTTCCAAAGGAGGAGCGGCCTTCTTTGAGTACAGAGGTGTACCAGTTGAGAACATATCCTGTGGCACAGCAACTTTGCGGACATGTTGAAAAAGAGTGTCGGGGGCTTTGCATTCCCCAAGCTGAAATAAACTATGTAAATAAAATTATAAATTCAGTGTACAGACTGGAAAATGATGTTAAATTTGTGGCAGATTCCGAGAACATTAAAGAAATGGTAATCCATATGATAGAGTCTGTAAATGCTATTTTTTCAGATGCGCTCATTAATGACAATCTTCTAATCAATGGATTGGAAAGGCATTTTACGGCGATGCTGAACAGGATATCCAATCATGTAAAGATCGTGAATCCGTACATACATCAGATAAAAAAACAGTATGCGGCGCTGTTTTCTGTTGTGTCACTGGCTTGTTCCGTAATAGAAAATTATTCCGGGTTTACATTGTCAGAAGATGAAACAGGATTTATCCTGATTCACTTTCAGGCGGCAGTAGAGCGGTTGAATATGTCCCGGAAGATAATTATAATCGTTGACAATATCGACGCGTATACTTCGATTCTGGAAAGCCAGATCCGCAAGAACTTTATTTTGTTTGATGTAATAGAGCTGGCTGAACTTAAGAAGGTAGAATTGGAATATATCAATGAATTTGACTTTGCTGTCACGACCCTGGAGGTAAAAGGAATCAGAATCCCCCATGTCCAGGTATCCGCGATGCTGACTGAGAGGGATCTGGAGGCGATTAATAAAGAGTATTATGCATTGTCTCAATGTGTAAAAATGAAGAGATATACTTTCATGCTGAATTGTCTGGACGAGACGATCATTTTATTACAGAAGAAGTATAAAAGTATGGAGGAGTGTGTAAAAGAAGTGTGCGCTATCCTGGAGAAGGACGGATGTATAGAAGACGGCTTCTATGATTCTGTAATAAGCAGAGAGAGGATTGCGCCGACAAACATTGTGGATGGTATTGCACTGCCCCATGGACTGAATAAGTATGTCAAGGAAAACCGGATTGCGATCGTGACTTTAAAAAAACCGATTTCGTGGGGAAACGACCGCGTCAGTACGATATTTCTCGTAGCAATTAATTTTTCGAATATAATGGTATCGAAAAAGGCTCTTGAAGAATTGTATTTCTGTATCAGCGATGAAGACTTTATATCAGAATTAAAATCCTGTATGGATGTAAAAGAGGTTTATCAACTGTTTGAGACAGTCTGATAAAATTAAGGATGGACAGAGGAATCAATCCCCCGCCCTGATTGCGCACAGCGCAGTCGGAGAGGGGGATCATTTTTTTCACAGAAGAGTGAAGTTTATGGTATACCAGGATCGGAGGGGGAAAAGGAAGGGAATGGTATATCAATTTCCAGAAAGAAAATGTAAAGAGCTGGTATACCAATCAGTTAAAATAAAGTGAAATACTTTGATATTTTTGAATTGTTAACTCGAGGTTAAAATTAAATCATCAGGAACAGGGAGAAGGAGGTGAAAGAAATGTTTGAACCCGCGCTTGTCGATTTTACAAACCAGACATTTCAGGACAAGGAGGAGGTGATCCGGTATATAGCAGAAATGGTCTGGGAAAATAAGAAAATTGAGGATAAGCAGGCTTACATAAACGCGGTGTTAAAACGAGAGCAGACGGCATCCACGGAGATGGGCGATCAGATCGCAATTCCACATGGAGAAAGCGATACTGTCAGGGAATGCTTTGTCGCAGTGTTAAAGCTGGCAAAGCCTGTTGTCTGGGATCAGAATGAAGTGGCGCTAGTTTTTAACATCGGGATTTCAAAAGGGAAAAAGAGTAAAGAGCATATAGAAATTCTGGCAAGGTTATGTACAAATCTGATGGTAGAGGAAGACAGAGAAAAATTGTACGATGCAAAGAACAGAGAAGAATTATGCGATGTACTAAAATCTATGGGAGGTGTTTGAACAGTCATGAAGATTGTAGCAGTAGCGGCATGCACAACAGGAATTGCCCACACATATATGGCGATGTCGGCGATCCAGCAGGAAGCGAAGAAGAGAGGGCATGATGTAAAAGTTGAAACTCAGGGAGCGATCGGAATTGAAAACGAGCTGAGCTTACAGGATGTAAAAGAGGCGGACGTAGTTTTGCTTGCAGTCAGCGTTGCGATCGAGGGACGGGAGCGGTTTGAAGAGAAGGAAGAGGAAGGAAAAGTGTATAACGTTGACCCGTCAGTAGTAATCAAATCAACAGGCAAAGTATTCGATAAATTAGAAGAAATAAAGTAGAGGTGTGGTATGGGAGATTTTAAAATAAAAGAGATAAAAAATTACATGATGACAGGAATATCATATCTGATCCCCGTCTGCATTATCGGAGGCATGTTTTTCGCAATTTCGATTGGGTTTGGCGGCGAGTATGTCCAGGACCAGGGGATCGTAGTTGCAAATCAGTTTCTGGCGAATCTTCAGACAATCGGATCATCAGGACTTTTCATCATGATCCCGGTAGTGGGTGCATATATCGCTTATGCGATTGCCGGTAAACCGGCGCTGGCTCCGGCATTTGTACTCTGCTACATGGCGAATATCGAAGTTGGGGCGACGGCGACAAAAACAGGGTTTCTCGGGGCACTGCTTCTTGGCCTGGCAACTGGTATTATGGTTTCATATCTGAAAAAAATTAAATGGCCAGATATGATAAAGCCTATTGTGCCGATCATTATCATTCCACTCGTTACAGTGTTTGTTTTGGGAATGACCTACATCTATGTACTGCTTGCGCCGCTCAGCATGTTCGTGAACGCGCTTACAGGACTACTGGAGGGACTCTCCACAACAAGTATGATCCTTGTCGCTGTTGTGATCGGTATAATGCTTGCCGTTGATATGGGCGGCCCGATCAATAAAACATGTACGCTGTTTTTATATATGATGGCAGAAACAGGACGTTATGAGTTTTTTGCTTTTCTGGCAGCAGGCGCCTGTATTCCCGCAATTGGAATGGGAATAGCTACATTTATATCTAAGAAACGGTATACCGAAAACGAGCGTGTTGCGGGGATTACTTCATTCATTATGGGATGTATGGGGCTGACAGAAGGCGCGATCCCGCTGGCAGCTGTGGATCCGGCAAGAGTAATTCCGTCTATCTGTGTGGGAGGCGCAGTGGGAAACGCGCTGGTATATCTGTTCGGATGTATTAATTACTGTCCGCATGGAGGGTTTATCGTTATACCGGCAATTACAGGGAAACTCGGATACGTGATCGCGGTGCTTGCTGGAAGTGCGGTGACTGCGATCATGGTGAATCTGCTGAAAAAGCCTGTCCAGGTGAAAGCGGCAGATAACAGAAAAGAGGACTGAAGGATTACAGGAGGCAGTTTGGAGTGAATAAATCTTATTATGAACCGATTGTAAAATACCATGAGAACATGAGTACAGAAGAGTTAAAGAAATTGGCTCTTCAGTTGAGAAGAGATGTGGCGGATTTAATCAATTTCGCAGGAACCAGATCCGGGCATGTCGGAGGAGAATTTTCGATTGCAGACGTGATGGCCGCTCTGTATGGAAGATATCTGAGGCTGAAACCAGATGAACCACAATGGGAAGGAAGGGATATTATGCTCCTTTCCAAAGGACACAATTCAGGGGTACAGTATGCGGCGCTTGCGTTCCGTGGAATTATCAGCAGAGACACACTTTTCAATGAAATGAATAAATCCACATCACTGTTGCAGGAGCATGCCTGCACTTCGATTCCGGGAATTGAGGCTCCGACAGGAGCGCTTGGAATGGGCCTTTCAGCAGGAGCGGGAATGGCGTGGGCAGTTAAGAATGATAAAAAAGACAACAGAGTGTTCGTCGTACTGGGAGACGGAGAATGTACAGAGGGACAGATATGGGAAGCGGCCATGTTTGCCAATAATTATAATCTCGACAACCTGACGGCAGTCGTTGATTATAATCAATATGTGATAACGGGAAATATCCAGGATATTATCCATGCAGGATCCTTTGCTGACAAGTTTAAAGCGTTCGGCTGGGATGTGCAGGTTGTTGATGGACATAACATGGAAGAGATTACCCGGGCGCTGGATCATGCGCTGGATCTGTCGTATGCACCGGGGAGGCCGAGGGCGATTATCGCAAACACGGTCAAGGGATATCCGGTTTCATTTATGGTTAAAGATCCCATCACCTATCATTCTGCACATTTTAATGATGAGATTTATAAAAAAGTAATGGAGGAATTAGCATAGTGGCAGGAACAATTTATGGATCAAAATTGCAGGGCATGCGTGCCGCAGTCGGGGACACTCTGGCTGAACTGGGAAGAAAAAACGAGAAAATTGTCGTTATTGATGCGGAGACTGCTGTTGCGACGAATATTATGCCGTTTAAAAATGAGTTTCCGGAAAGATTTTTGACAACGTGTATTGCAGAGCAGAATGCGATCAGCGTAGCTTACGGAGTGCAGAGGATGGGATATATCCCGTTTGTACCGTTATTCGCATCTTTTATCGCTCGAAGATCGTTTGACCAGATTTTTGTTCAGGCTGGTTATGCAAATGCAAATATAAAAATGATGGGATGTTATGCGGGAATAACAGCTGCCAGTGTGGGGGCAACGCACCAGTCGTTTAATGACATTGCGGTGATGAGGACGATCCCTAATATTAAGATAATTGAGGCGTGCGATGCAGATGAGTTGAGTGAGGCGATAAAAGCGGCGGCCCAACATATCGGCCCGGTCTATATCCGGGTTGTGCGTTCGGATTTGGCTAAGTATGAAGTAAAGCAGATGCCGGAAGATTATCATTTTGAGTTGGGGAAAGCGACAGTAATAAGAGAGGGGGAGGATGTTACTCTGATTGGTTCTGGTATCATGGTTTCACGATGTAAAGAAGCTGCGGAAATCCTGCGCGGCAGAGGGATTTCTGCAGAGGTGATCAATGTGAGCACGATTAAACCGCTTGATACGGAAACGATCATCCGTTCTGCTTCCAAGACAAAACACGTAGTTACTGCGGAAAACAGTACGGTCATCGGAGGTCTGGGAGGGGCAGTGGCGGAAGTCTTAAGTGAAGAATGCCCTGTAAAAATGCGGAGAATCGGAATCAAAGACAGATTCGGACATTCCGGGCTTATTGATGAACTTTTGGAAATCTATAATCTGACAACAGGTGATATTGTAAAAAAAGCTCTGGAAGTGCTTGGATAATGGGATGTGAATATGAGATTGATACTTATTCGTCATGCAGAACCGGATTATGTGAGAGACAGTCTGACTGAAAAGGGATGGCGGGAGGCGGAGCTGCTGTCAGAGAGAGTGAGTGGATGGGATGTAACAGAGTTCTTCTGTTCACCCCTCGGAAGGGCTAAGGATACGGCGTCCAAAACCTTAAAGAAAATGAATCGGACTGCGGTTACTGCTGACTGGCTCAGTGAATTTTCATGCCAGGTGAAAAATCCGGTTACAGGGCAGATGACATCGCCCTGGGAATATATCCCGTCGGACTGGACTTCGGATCCGTTGATGTATGACAGCGAGGCGTGGACAAACTCAGAAATCTGCAGCTCTAACCCGGAGGTCGGAAGGAAGTACCGGCTTATCTGCCGGGAAATGGATCGGATGCTCGAAACTTATGGTTATATAAGGGATAAAAATATCTATCGCGTAAGAGGAAAAAAGGAGCAGTATATTATCCATACACCGGCGCCGGATGAACCTGAGAAGATGGAGATGCTTCCCGAAGGAAATGAACCTTGCATTGTCATATTTGCGCATTTTGGTGTGATTTCTTCTATCCTGTCACATTTATTAAATATACCGTTTGTCCTTCTGGCGCATGCGGCATTTTTTCCGGCAAGTTCTGTTACGGTTTTGTCAGCGGAAGAGCGATGGGGAAACGAAGCGTATTTTAGAGCACAGTGCACAGGGGATGTCCACCATCTGTTGGCCGGGGGAGAACCGATTTCGCCGGCAGGCTCCTTTGTAAAGCCATTTCAGGCGTAGGACGTTAAGAGAATCAGCAGAATCGGGGCTGTTGCAAAATAGATGAGAAATCATCTATGGAGCAATGGCTCCGGTTTTTTGCCTAAAAACAGAAAACGGACCCCGAAGAGCCCGTAATCTATGGTATAATTAATTATGTCCAGTAATTCAAAATACCATAAAAATTATACCGAATTCGGCGAGCCTTATCAACTGGTTTTGCCATTAAATTTGGAAGGTTTGGTTCCTGATGATGACTCTGTCCGACTACTCAGCCACGAATTGGAGGAATTAGATTACAGCTTGCTGTATCAGGCTTACTCTGCCAAAGGCAGAAATCCCGCAGTGGACCCCAAGACCATGTTCAAGATCCTTACCTATGCCTATTCCCAAAATATTTATTCATCCCGGAAGATCGAAAGCGCCTGCAGACGGGATATTAACTTCATGTGGCTGTTGGTTGGGCAGAAAGCTCCTGACCACAGCACGATTGCCCGTTTCCGAACCGGCTTTCTGGCGGATGCCTGTGAAAACCTGTTTTATCAGATGATCCGACGTCTGGAGGAAAGCGGCGAGTTGTCAAAAGAAACGGTATTTATTGATGGAACAAAACTGGAAGCCTGTGCGAATAAATATACCTTTGTCTGGAAGAAATCCGTAGGAAAATGGGAAGCAAAGATGTATGAGCGGATTCAGGAAGCAGTCCGTCTTCTGAACCAGGAGTATCTCTGTCGGTTCCTAGTTGGAGAGGAAACCCGTACCCAGGATCTGCAGGAAATCTGCCGGTTTCTGGATGAGAAGTGCAGAGTGGACGGGACGGTTTTCGTACATGGAAGAGGAAAACGGAAAAGCAGAAATCAAAGATATCTGGAGCTGTTCCGTCGTTTTCTGGAGCGCCAGACGATCTATGACTGGCATACCGCCAGTTTTCAGGGGCGGAATAATTATTGTAAAACAGATCCGGATGCCACCTTTATGCACATGAAAGACGACCACATGAGGAATGCCCAGCTGAAACCGGGATATAACGTCCAAATCGCAGTGGACAGCGAATACATTGTAGCAGCGGATATTTTCCAGGACCGGAACGATGTGTGGACGCTTGTGCCATTTCTGAAAGACATGGAAAAGAAACTGGGATTTCGTTATCCAAGCGTAACTGCGGATTCCGGGTATGAAAGTGAAGAAGCGTATGAATACCTGAGCGGAGCCGGGCAGAAAGCATACATCAAACCACAGACCTATGAGAAATGGAAAAAGAGAAGTTTTAAGAAAGACATCAGCAAGCGCGAGAACATGAGATATGACGAGACAGCTGATACCTACACCTGTCATGCAGAGAAAAAGCTGAGAGCGGTTGCTGTGAGAAAACAAAAAGCAAAAGCGGCTATCAATCAAAAGTAACGATATATGAATGTGAAGATTGCAGTGGCTGCCCGTATAAAGAAAAATGTACGAAATCAAAGGGAAACAAGAAGCTGTATCTTTCGAAGAACTTTCTGAAAAAGCGTCAGGAGTCCTATGAAAACATCCTGAGCGAAAAAGGGATCCAGTACCGGATGAACCGCTCGATTCAGGTAGAAGGAGCCTTTGGCGTACTGAAAAATGATTATCAATTCCAAAGATTTCTACTGAGAGGAAAACCGAGAGTAAGGCTGGAGATTCTTTTATTGTGTCTGGGATATAATCTGAATAAACTGCATGCCAAGATTCAAAATGAGCGGACAGGGAAGCATCTGTTTTTGATAAAAAGTGCATAGAAAAAATGGAAAACCGAGAGGTTTTATTAAAGTACGGCAAAAATCCGGTGTTTTACTCTGGTGATAGAGAAGACACCGGATTTTTGCTCATAACGAGCGGAAGTGCCGCTCAATCATCTATTATTGATGATTTTGCGACACTCCCTTTTATCTTATGAAAATTCTGGCTCGATCAGTCCGAAAGAACCATCTTTTCTTTTGTAGACAACATTGACTTCGTCTGTCTCTGCGTTGCAGAATACGAAGAAAGCATGTCCAAGAAGA
>ENA-OQIT01000093-OQIT01000093.1-human-gut-metagenome-genome-assembly--contig:-NODE-93-length-21471-cov-3.632449_pt1 | contig 21471 bp, 23 predicted proteins | sample MGYA00242587_ERZ504752 | MGnify/ENA primary metagenome ERZ504752 (study PRJEB26092, sample SAMD00036352) | human gut metagenome | host: Homo sapiens | study: EMG produced TPA metagenomics assembly of... | reverse complement strand
GAAAAGAAAAATACAGACAGGACAAGACGAAGGGTAAAAAGTTCTTGTATGTATGTCGTATTTTTTCTATTGTTTTGTTCTTTGTATTGTTGATTCTTCATGCGTATACAATGCGTGAGAAAACGGCAGATATTGCAGGTGCATTGGGACTGATCGATATGATGTTTACAGTTTTTGGAATCCGGGCAGGTCTTAAGGGACGTCAGGAGCCGGAAAAAAGACATTTTACGTGCTGGCTCGGAATCGTACTTAACGGGCTGGTATTGCTGGTTCTGATCATGATATTTTTAGGAGGACTCTCATAGATGAAATTGGAAACATGGCAGCGGGATAGAAACGAGAGATGTATGGAACGCCACCAGCTCTCAATAGAAAGACTGCAGATGATCGAGCAGGAAGAGACTGTGCAGGACAGGTATCGGCCGTATTTCCGGATGTGTGCCGCTTTTTTGCTCAAACTGGAATCACTTCGCAGAACAATAGAAGACCACAGTTTTGAAACCTTCACTCTGGAAGAGAGGAAGAGATGGAATCAGGAGCTGTATGTAGATATTCTGGGGGAAAACTATAAGAAGAGTTTTGCTGATCCGACATATGCGGTAAAGATGCTTTCAGAAGTCTATGGACAGCTCCTGAGTTTTTTGTATACAGAATTGCGCAGCGGGATTCTGTATGCATTTTCGAACAGATTGGATTATCTGACGATCTTAAATGAGTTGTTTCTGGAGATCTATCAGTGTTTTGAAGCGCAGGAACAGCCGGAATACAGGAATTTAAGAGAGTGTGTGTACTGGTATGCAAGCGATTACTGCGATGTATTTCTGGCAGATCATCTCAGAGAGTCCATAAATCCAGTGTACACAAAATCAGTCATTGACAGGATCAGGGAAATGGATCTTTCAGATAACCGGTATCTGTATTCTTACGGGGAATATGTGGGAGAGAAAGAACTGGAAACGGCAGAATATTTCAGAAATCTTTCCGAGGAGGCTCTTTGGAAAATAGCAGACACGTATACAAGAAGATATCGCAAAGAGGATTGCCAGGCTGAAAAGTCAGTGGTACAGATCTTTTATCGTCCGGGATTTGAGCGGCTTGTTTTGGCTGTGCTGGCAGATTTGGAAAAACAGGGAATCGAACCTGTCATCTGCATTCCGGCATCCGGTGTGATTGCAAGAGACGAACTGCATGGGAATGTAAATCCGCAGTATGAAGCAGATCATAAATGTGATGAGGCGCTGTTTCTGGATAAGAAATATATCGAGCGAAAACTGGATGTGATGAAGTACGGATATGAGCGTGAGAAGGAGTGGACAGCCAGAGTGACAGGAAGAATACGACTGGATCGGGCGGAAGAAGCGTTGTGCGGACAAGCCGGTCCTGATGCAGTTTCCTACATGGAGGAACAAAAGGAATGTCTGCGCATATTTGATGAAAAATCAGTTCAGCTTATGAATCAATACGGTTTAGATATAACCACACCTTATGAAGAGTTAGAAGAAATAAGTGTATTAACAAAAGAAGGAAAAAATATTATACTATTGGAGGACGGAAGATTCGTGACTGAGGGCAAAAAGATGCCGGACGGATCTTTTGAGAAATAGACAGGGAATACACAAAAGTTAAGAAAGGTGGACAAGATATGCCAAAAGTAGGAATTGTAATGGGCAGTGATTCAGACCTTAAGGTGATGAGCAAAGCTGCGGACATGCTGGAAAAACTGGGAATTGATTACGAGATGACGATCATTTCCGCACACCGTATGCCTGATGTGTTTTTTGACTGGGCAAAGGCGGCCGAAGGAAAGGGGATCAAAGTGATCATCGCAGGAGCAGGAATGGCAGCACATCTTCCGGGAATGTGTGCGGCACTTTTCCCGATGCCAGTAGTAGGAGTTCCGATGTCCGGAAAGAATCTGGATGGAATGGATGCACTCTATTCGATCGTTCAGATGCCGCCGGGAATTCCGGTTGCCACTGTTGCGATTGACGGAGGTATGAATGCGGCAATTCTGGCAGCAAAGATTCTTGCGACCTCAGATGAGGAAGTTTTGAAAAAACTCAAAGCATATTCAGAAGAGATGAAAGAGACAGTTCAGAAAAAAGCAGAAAAGCTGGACGAGATCGGATATCAGGCGTATCTGGAAAAATAGAGCACAGACGATGTAAGAAATGGAGAATAGTTATGGATTATAAGAATGCAGGTGTGGATATTGAGGCTGGTTACAAATCAGTGGAACTTATGAAAGAACACGTAAAGAAAACAATGCGTCCGGAAGTACTCGGTGGACTGGGTGGATTTTCCGGTGCGTTTTCTCTTGCAAAGATCAAAGAGATGGAAGAGCCGGTACTGCTTTCCGGAACAGACGGATGCGGTACAAAAGTCAAACTGGCAATGATCATGGACAAGCATGATACGATCGGAATCGATGCAGTTGCGATGTGTGTCAATGATATTGCATGTGCAGGAGGAGAACCATTATTTTCCTGGATTACATCGCATGTGGAAAGAATTACCCGGAAAAGATCGCATCGATCGTAAGCGGTGTTGCAGAAGGATGTTTGCAGTCAGAAGCAGCGCTGATCGGTGGTGAGACAGCAGAGCATCCGGGACTGATGCCGGAGGAAGATTATGATCTGGCCGGATTTGCAGTAGGTGTCTGTGATAAAAAAGAGATGATCACAGGAGAAGACTTAAAAGCAGGAGATGTACTGATCGGGATGGCGTCTTCCGGTGTGCACAGCAACGGATTCTCTCTGGTGAGAAAAGTGTTTGAGATGACAAAAGAAAATCTGGAGACATATCATGAGAGTCTTGGATGTACATTGGGCGAAGCACTTTTAGCACCTACCAGAATTTATGTCAAAGCACTCAAGAGCATCAAAGCAGCGGGTGTGACAGTCAAAGCCTGCAGCCATATTACAGGCGGCGGATTCTATGAGAATATTCCACGTATGCTTAAAGAAGGAACGCATGCAGTGATCGAAAAGGACAGTTATCCGGTGCTTCCGATTTTTGATATGCTGGCAAAAGAAGGGGATATCGAAGAACAGATGATGTACAACACATTCAACATGGGACTTGGTATGGTTCTGGCAGTAGACGCCGCAGATGTGGAGAAGACAATGGAAGCAATCAAAGCGGCCGGAGATACTCCATATGTAGTAGGTAAGATCGAAGCCGGAGAAAAAGGAGTTACTTTATGCTAAGAGTAGTCGTGATGGTTTCCGGAGGCGGAACCAACCTTCAGGCGATCATAGATCGTGTGGCAGACGGTACGATCACTAATGCGGAAATTGTCGGTGTGATCAGTAATAACGCCAATGCATATGCGCTGGAACGTGCAAAAGAACACGGGATTTCGGCGTGTTGTATCTCGCCGAAGGAGTTTGAATCCAGAGAAATCTTTAATGAGAAGCTTCTGGAAGCAGTCGATGCATATGCGCCTGATCTGATCGTGCTTGCAGGATTCCTGGTGGTGATCCCGCCGGAGATGATTGCAAAATACCGCAACCGTATGATCAATATTCATCCGTCTTTGATCCCTTCCTTCTGTGGAAAAGGATTTTACGGACTGAAGGTACATGAGGCAGCTCTAGAGCGCGGTGTAAAGGTAGTCGGTGCAACGGTTCATTTTGTGGATGAGGGGACGGATACCGGTCCGATCCTGTTACAGAAAGCAGTAGAAACACAGCCGGATGATACTCCTGAGATTTTGCAGCGCCGGGTGATGGAGCAGGCAGAATGGAAGATTCTGCCGGAAGCGATCGATCTGATCGCCAATGGAAAAGTAACGGTAAAAGACGGAAGAACTGTGATCACACAGTAGAAGAGGAGACTGCCATGAAAGTTTTAATAGTCGGAAGCGGCGGAAGAGAACATGCGATCGCAGCCAGCGCCGCAAAGAGCAGCAAAGTAGAAAAGATGTACTGTGCACCGGGAAATGCAGGGATTGAAGAATTCGCAGAGTGTGTGCCGATCGGCGCCATGGAATTTGAAAAACTGGTCGCATTTGCAAAAGAAAAATCGATCGATCTTTGTATTGTGGGAATGGATGATCCTCTGGTGGGAGGTCTTGTGGATGAGATGGAAGCAGCCGGTATCCGCACATTCGGACCAAGAAAGAATGCAGCGATCCTGGAGGGATCCAAAGCGTTTTCAAAGGACCTGATGAAGAAATATCATATTCCGACAGCCGCATATGAGAATTTTACAGATCCGGATGCAGCAATCGCATATCTGGAGACTGCAAAATTCCCAATCGTGCTCAAAGCAGACGGACTGGCACTTGGAAAAGGTGTTTTAATCTGTCAGAATTTTGAAGAGGCAAAAGAAGGCGTGCGTACGATCATGCTGGATAAGAAGTTCGGAACAGCCGGAAATGAGATGGTCATCGAAGAATTTATGACAGGCCGGGAGGTTTCTGTTCTTTCTTTCGTAGACGGAAAGACCATTAAGACCATGACTTCTGCACAGGATCACAAGCGTGCGGGAGATGGAGATACAGGCCTGAACACAGGTGGAATGGGAACATTTTCACCAAGCCCGTTCTACACAAAAGAAGTGGAAGAATTTTGTAGCGAACACATTTATCAGGCAACGGTGGATGCTATGGCAGCAGAGGGTAGAGAGTTTAAAGGCGTGATCTTTTTGGACTGATGCTGACAGAAGAGGGACCGAAGGTACTGGAATACAATGCACGCTTCGGGGATCCGGAAGCGCAGGTTGTACTGCCGCGTATGAAGAATGATTTGATTGAAGTTGTGGAAGCATGTATTGACGGAACACTGGATCAGGTAGATCTGCAGTTTGAAGACAATGCAGCAGTATGCGTGGTACTGGCATCCGAAGGATATCCGGTAAGTTATGAAAAAGGTTTCCCGATTCAGGGGTTGGAAGAATTTAACAAGCATGAAGGGTATTACTGTTTCCATGCCGGCACAAAGCTTCAGGACGGACAGATTGTGACAAACGGCGGGCGTGTGCTCGGTGTGACAGCAAAGGGAAAAGATCTCAAAGAAGCGAGAGCCAATGCCTATGCTGCAACAGAGTGGGTGCAGTTTGAAAACAAATATATGCGTCATGATATTGGAAAAGCAATTGACGAGGTATAAAACAATATAAAATGTATAAAGAAAGAAGCTGCCTGGCGGATTTGATTTAAATTTGATCTGCTGGGCTGTTTTTGTGCGAATTAAACGATAAAAAATTGAAATATAAAGAAAAATTAGAGGGAAAATAAAAGTAGTAATAGCGAAAAAAGGAACTCCAGTCCTTTTCTTGATTATAAAAAGTGTCTAAAATGTGAACTATAGAAAAGACGGAATTGGCAAATTTGAAAGGCGGATTAAAAATGGAAAAGAAACGAGTTTTTCTGATTGTTCTGGACAGTTATGGAATTGGAGAGATGACAGATGCAGCTGATTTTGGAGATGTCGGAGCAAACACATTGAAGACGATCACCAAAGTGAAGGAGTATGATACCCCGAACATGAAAAGGATCGGGCTTTTCAACATCGATGGCGTGGACTGGATGGAGAAAGAAGAGCACCCTATCGGTTCATATGCACGTATGAAGGAGCAGTCCAGAGGGAAAGATACGACGATTGGGCACTGGGAGATTGCCGGAGTGATCTCTCCAAAACCGCTTCCGACGTATCCGGATGGATTTCCGAAGGAAGTGCTGGATGCGTTTGAGCGTGAGACGGGAAGGAAGGTTCTGTGCAACAAGCCGTACTCCGGAACAGACGTGATCCGGGATTACGGGCAGGAGCATGTAGAGACAGGAGCGCTGATTGTATATACTTCTGCGGACAGTGTATTTCAGATTGCAGCACATGAAGATGTGGTTCCGATCGAAGAACTGTATCGGGACTGTGAGATCGCAAGAAGGATCCTTGTGGGAGAGCATGGGGTTGGACGTGTCATTGCAAGACCGTTTATCGGGACAGCACCGAATTTTACCAGAACTGCGAACCGGCATGATTTTTCCTTACTGCCGCCAAAAGACACGATGCTGGATGCACTTGTAAAAGCCGGATATGATACGTATGGTGTAGGAAAAATCTATGATATTTTTGCAGGACAAGGAATCCAGCATACACAGCGTATCCAGAATAATGTGGACGGAATGGAAAAAACCATCGAGACACAGGATGTAGATTTTAACGGAATCTGTTTTGTGAATCTGGTGGATTTTGACATGGTGTACGGACACAGGAACAATAGGAAAGGCTATGCAGAGGCGGCGACAACATTTGACCGTCAGCTGGGAACCTTTATGGAACGGATGAGAGATGACGATATTCTGATGATCACTGCCGATCACGGATGCGATCCGGGATTTCCGGGAACGGATCACACACGGGAGCACACACCGTTTCTTGTTTACGGCAAGAGCATCCGGGAAGATGTGAATCTCGGAACAAGAGAAAGTTTTGCAGATATTGCAGCAACGATCCTTGATATTTTCAATGTGGAAAATAATACGGACGGAACAAGTATGAAAGAATACATTTTAAAGAAATAAAAGAGAAAGGGAGGAAGCGAATGTGGAATATGTAATTGAAATGAACCACATCACCAAACAGTTTGGAAATTTCAAAGCAAACGATGATATCACCCTCCAGGTAAAAAAAGGCGAGATCCACGCGCTGCTCGGTGAAAATGGAGCAGGAAAGTCAACACTGATGAGCGTTCTCTTCGGTCTGTACCAGCCGGAGGAAGGAGAGATCCGCATCAATGGGAAAACAGTGAACATCAACAACCCGAATGACGCCAATGATCTTGGAATCGGAATGGTACACCAGCACTTCAAGCTGGTACACAACTTCACAGTTCTGGAAAGTATTGTTCTGGGACGTGAGACAACAAAGATGGGTGTGCTCAAAATGGATGCAGCCCGTAAAAAAGTAATGGAGCTCAGTGAGAAGTACAAATTCAAGATCGATCCGGATGCGTATATTTCGGATATCACAGTTGGGATGCAGCAGAGAGTGGAGATCTTAAAGATGCTCTACTGCGACAATGATATCCTGATCTTTGACGAGCCGACAGCAGTTCTGACACCACAGGAAATCAGTGAACTGATGAAGGTGATGAAGCAGCTGATCGCAGAAGGAAAATCCATTATCTTTATCACACATAAGCTCAATGAGATCAAAGAAGCTGCAAATCGATGCAGTGTTCTGAGAAAAGGAAAATACATCGGAACTGTCGAGGTGGCAGAGACATCCAAAGAGCAGATGTCTGAGATGATGGTCGGACGCAAGGTCAACTTTATCGTAGACAAACCGGAGATGACACCGGGAGAACCGGTTCTGGAAGTGAAAAATCTGACTGTAAAATCCAGACATCATGGAAAAGCTGCGGTTGACAATGTATCTTTCCAGGTAAGAAAAGGCGAGATTCTCTGCGTGGCAGGTATTGACGGAAACGGACAGTCTGAGCTGGTATATGGAATCACAGGTCTGATACCGATCGAGCATGGACAGGTGATCTTAAATGGAAAGGATATCACCAAAGAGAGTATTCGTCAGAAATGTCTGGACGGAGTGGCGCATATTCCGGAAGATCGTCACAAAGACGGACTGGTTTTAGATTACACACTTCAGGAAAACCTGGTTCTGCAGTCTTACTATACCAGGAGATTCCAGAATCACGGCTTTTTAAAATTTGATGCGATTCGTCAGTATGCGAAAATGCTGATCGAGAAATTTGATATCCGTTCCAGTCAGGGGGAGAAGAGTATTGCCAGAGGCATGTCGGGAGGAAATCAGCAGAAAGCGATTATTGCCAGAGAGCTGGACCGTAATCCGGAAATTGTCATTGCAGTACAGCCGGTACGAGGTCTGGACGTAGGTGCGATCGAGTACATCCACAAACAGCTCATTGAGCAGCGGGACGCAGGAAAGGCAGTTCTTCTCGTTTCACTGGAACTGGATGAGGTGATGAATGTCAGTGACAGGATCATCGTCATGTACGAGGGTGAGATTGTTGCAGATCTGGATCCGAAGAAGATTACGACAGAAGAACTCGGACTTTACATGGCAGGAGCGAAAAGGAGTGTGAAGAAATGAAGATTAAGAATTTGTTTAAAGGAGAAGGCTTTGTCAATTTCAGTTCCTCCATTCTTGCGATCGTCTGCGGTCTGTTGTTTGGTCTGATCATTCTTCTGATCAGTAATCCAAGCCAGGCATTCGGCGGATTTATGATGATCATTCAGGGTGGGTTTACGGATGGAATGCAGGGATTCGGACAGGTGCTGTATATGGCGACACCGCTGATCATGACAGGACTTTCCGTAGGATTTGCATTTAAGACCGGATTGTTTAATATCGGAGCGTCCGGACAGTTTACAGCCGGTGCGTTTGCAGCGGTATATGTGGGAGTCAAATTCACATTTCTCCCGCCGGGAGTTCATTGTCTGGCGGCACTTCTGGCAGCGATTCTGGCAGGAGCGCTCTGGGGCATGGTTCCTGGACTTTTAAAAGCATTTTTCAATGTAAATGAAGTAATTTCATCCATTATGATGAACTATATCGGAATGTATCTGACCAATATGCTGATTCAGAATACCGTATATGATCAGGTAAAGAATCAGTCCATGGCAGTAGCAGAGGGAGCAAATCTTCCGAAAGGCGGACTGGATAAACTGTTCCCGGGAGCAAGCATCAATGTCGGAATTTTGATCGCCATTGGATGCGTGATCTTAATTTACATTCTGTTGAATAAGACGATTTTCGGATACGAACTGAAAGCCTGCGGAATGAATCCGGATGCCAGCCGGTATGCAGGTATCAATGAAAAGCGCAATATCGTACTTTCCATGGTGATCGCAGGTGCGCTCTCCGGACTCGGCGGAGCACTGTTATATCTGGCAAACTCCGGAAAATATATGCAGGTACTGGACGTGATCGCACCGGAAGGATTCTCCGGAATTTCCGTTGCACTGCTCGGACTTTCCAATCCGATCGGAATTTTATTTGCAGGACTTTTCTATCGGATATATCACAGTAGGCGGAAACAATATGCAGCTGTTTGATTTCGCACCGGAAGTGATTGATATTATTATTGCAGCGATTATTTACTGCGGAGCGCTTTCCCTGTTATTTAAAAATACGATTTATAAATTTCAGATGAGAAAAGCGAAAAAGGCAGAGAAAAAATCAGGAACAGATCGTGCAGGGAAGGAGGGACAGTCATGAATGTAGCATATTTCGTTGTACAGCAGACGATGTATTTTGCCATTCCGCTTTTGATCGTTGCAATCGGAGCAATGTATTCGGAACGAAGCGGTGTGATCAATATCGCACTGGAAGGTATCATGGTCATGGGAGCCTTTGCGGGGATCTTCTTTATCAATATTTTCCAGGGGACATTAAGTGGTCAGGGATTGTTCCTGCTCGCCATGCTGGTAGCGGGACTGACCGGAGGACTGTTCAGTCTTCTGCATGCATTTGCTTCGATCAATATGAAAGCAGATCAGACCATCAGCGGTACGGCGCTGAACCTCTTTGCACCGGCTTTTGCGATTTTTACAGCACGTATGATCCAGGGAATGCAGCAGATCCAGTTTACGGACACATTCCATATCAATAAAAGTGCCGGTACTGGGAGATATTCCGGTAATCGGAGATTTGTTCTTCCAGAATTGCTATATTTCTACTTATATTGGAATCCTGATTTTTGCGGTAGCCGCATTTGTGATCAAAAACACAAGATTCGGACTCCGACTGCGCGCCTGTGGAGAACATCCGGGAGCAGCAGATTCTGTGGGAGTCAACGTCTACAAAATTCGTTATGCCGGAGTGATTATTTCCGGTGTACTCGGAGGAATCGGAGGACTGATCTTTGTTGTTCCGACTTCTACAAACTTCAATGCAAGTGTAGCCGGATACGGATTTTTGGCAATCGCGGTTCTGATCTTCGGACAGTGGCGAAGCAACAAGATTTTAATGGCAGCATTCTTCTTTGGAATCATGAAAACACTCTCCAGTGCATACTCTACGATTCCATTCCTGAAATCACTGCCGATACCAAATGAGGTATACAAGATGATTCCTTATATTGCAACACTGGTTGTTCTGGCATTCTTCTCCAAGAATTCACAGGCTCCGAAAGCAGAGGGAATCCCATATGACAAGGGAAGCAGATAGTCGAGGAAAGGCAGGGATAAGACAATGAGAATGTATGACCTGATCATGAAAAAAAGAAACGGAGAAGCTTTAAACCACCAAGAGATTCAGTATCTGGTAGAAGAATACGTAGCGGGAAATATTCCTGATTATCAGATGTCTGCATTTTTGATGGCAGTGTATTTTCAGGGAATGACAGAGGAAGAGACACTTGCCATGACACTGGCAGTGGCTCATTCCGGGGATATGGTAGATCTTTCCGGGATTGAAGGAACTAAGGTGGATAAACATTCTACCGGTGGAGTCGGAGACAAGACTACACTGATCATTGCACCGATTGTAGCGGCATGTGGTGCAAAAGTGGCAAAAATGTCCGGTCGGGGTCTGGGACATACCGGAGGAACTGTAGATAAACTGGAATCGATTCCCGGACTTCGGACGACTCTGACAAGAGAAGAATTTTTTGAGGTAGTAAATAAGACGGGAGTCAGTGTAATCGGACAGTCCGGCAATCTGGCTCCGGCAGATAAAAAACTGTATGCGCTTCGGGATGTGACAGCGACTGTGGACAGTATTCCACTGATCGCAGTTTCCATTATGAGTAAAAAGCTGGCAGCCGGAAACGACTGTATCCTGTTGGATGTCAAGACTGGAAGCGGAGCTTTTATGAAGACACTGGAAGATTCCGTGGCACTTGCAAAAGAGATGGTCTCCATTGGGGAAAATGCAGGAAAACGTACGGTTGCCCTGATTACCAATATGGACATTCCGCTGGGACATAATATCGGAAACAGCCTGGAAGTGATCGAGGCAGTGGAGACACTCAAAGGAAACGGACCACAGGATCTGACAGTGGTTTGTATGCATCTTGCCTCTAATATGCTCTATCTGGCAGGAAAAGGAACGCTGGATGAGTGTAAGAGTATGGTAAAAGAAGTGATCGCAAACGGGAAGGCACTGGAGCATCTGGCAGCTATGGTGAGAGCCCAGGGCGGTGATGATGCGGTGATCTGGGATACGCAGAAGTTTGCAAAAGCTCCATATTCTTATGAAGTTTGCGCGAAGGAATCTGGATATATTACATTTATGGATACGGAGAGCTGTGGAATCGCTTCTGCAATGCTGGGAGCCGGAAGAGAGACGAAAGACAGTGGGATTGATTTCGCGGCAGGTATTATCATTCACAAAAAAGTGGGAGATTATGTGGAAAAAGGCGAGTCTCTGGCGACTATGTATGCTTCCAGAGAAGAATTATTTGAAGCGGCAGCGAAGCGTTATTTGTCAGCAGTGACACAAAAAAGTATACGTGCAGAAGAGGAAAAGCTTGTTTACGCACGTGTTACAAAAGAGCAGGTAGAGTATTTTTAAAAAGAAAGGCGGCGAACAAAAATGGATCAGAAAGAAATTTTGAAACATGTGGATCACACACAGCTGAGGGCATTTGCCACTTGGGAAGACATTCAGAAATTATGTGAGGAAGCGATCGAATACGAGACAGCTTCTGTATGTATCCCGCCATGCTACATCAAGCGGGTGCATGATACGTATGGAGAGAAGATCAATATTTGTACAGTAGTGGGATTTCCACTGGGGTACAGCGTTACAGAGGCAAAGGCGGCGGAGACAAAAAAAGCACTGGAAGACGGTGCATCTGAAGTAGATATGGTAGTGAATATTTCCGATGTGAAAAACGGAAATTACGATGCGGTACAGGCAGAAATTGCGGCACTCAAGAAGATTACAGGCGATAAGATCTTAAAAGTGATCATTGAGACCTGCTATCTGACAGAGGAAGAAAAGATCGCGATGTGTAAAGCTGTGACAGCGGCGGGAGCAGATTACATCAAGACTTCCACCGGATTTGGAACAGCCGGAGCAACACTGGAAGACATCCGTTTATTTAGAGAGAATATCGGACCGGACGTAAAAATGAAAGCAGCGGGCGGAGTCAAGACAGTGGCTGATATGGAAGCATTCCTGGAAGCAGGATGTGATAGAATTGGTACCAGCTCTGCAATTCAACTGATTCAGGGCGAACAGACCAGTGGATATTAAGGAGGAGAAGACATGAAAAAGAAAATCTTAAGTCTGCTTATGGCAGCAACACTCGTTGTCGGAATGACAGGATGTGTACAGAAACCAGGAAGTGAAGGATCTGATGCAAAAGATGGAGACAAAGGCGGAAAAGGCGGTTATGAGCTGGCACTGATCACAGACGTTGGAACCATTGATGACAAGTCATTTAACCAGGGAACATGGGAAGGACTTGAAAAATACGCAAAAGACAACAACCTGACACACAAATATTACAAACCAACAGAAAAATCTGATGAGGCTTGTATGAATGCCATTGATCTGGCAGTAAAAGGCGGGGCAAAAGTTATTGCAACACCGGGATTCTTGTTTGAGTATCCGATCATGGAGGCACAGACAAAATATCCGGATGTAAGCTTTATCCTTGTAGATGCAGAGCCAAAGGATAAGGACGGAAATGTACAGATCGAAGACAATGTAATGTCTATCATGTATGCGGAAGAGCAGGCCGGATATCTGGCTGGATATGCAGCGGTGACAGAAGGATACAAGAATCTTGGATTTATGGGTGGTATCGCGGTACCTGCGGTTATCCGCTATGGATATGGATTTATCCAGGGAGCAGATGCGGCAGCAAAAGATATGGGACTCAAAGCAGGGGACATCAAAATGAAATATACTTATGTAGGAAACTTTGATGCATCTCCGGAAAACAACGCAAAAGCAGCAGCATGGTACAATGAAGGAACAGAGTGTATCTTTGCATGTGGCGGCGGAGTTGGAAACTCTGTTATGAAAGCGGCAGAGACAGCAGACAAAGTTGTGATCGGTGTAGACGTTGACCAGTCTGTAGAGTCTGAGACAGTCATCACTTCCGCAATGAAGAACCTTGGAGATTCTATTTATGGAGCACTGGAAGATTACTATAATGACAGCTTCCAGGGAGGAAAAACAGTGACTCTGGACGCTTCTCAGGATGGTGTAAAACTTCCAATGGAAACTTCTAAATTTAAAGTATTCACACAGGAAAAATATGATGAACTGTATGCACAGTTAAAAGACGGTACAATTAAAGTTGGAAATGACCAGACAGCAGAGGATGCAACAGGTGTTCCGACAGAAGTTGTAAAAGTAGAGCTGATCAAATAAGAATGGCGTACATGTATCCGGCTGGCAGATTTTAAATGTCAGCCGGAAATTTTTTTCACGGAAATGTAAGAACTTCTGTTTTTTTCGGCGATTTGTTTTATAATAGTAAGGAGACTATTTACCAGATACAAAGGAAGGGGATGTATGGGAACAGATCGTCTATATCAAGTGCTCCCTATTATGCGGGAGCTGAAAAAAGAACGACGGGAAGAGGTTGAACAGTTTTTTTCAGGATGCTCCAGATTGGCTGCTGGATTCTTTCCGTGTGGTGGAACTGGATAAAAATGTTGTATTTATCAGAGAAAATCAGCCAGTAGATACCGTACACATTATTGTGAGGGGGATGTTTAAAATCACAGACTACCGGGTATACGGCATTGCCTATGACTTTATGCAGTTTGACGGGATCAATGCCATGGGCGGGATGGAGCTGATCATGGATCTGGATACGTATCAGGCAACCCTGCAGACGATCACACCGTGTACGTCGATCCGCATTCCGGCCGATGTCTATGCAAGGTGGCTTCGCACAGATATCCGTGCGCTGAAGCAGGAAGCCAAGATCATGGGACATTATCTGTATGAGCAGGGAGTGACCAGCCGGACCTATATGTTTGTGCCGGGGACAGACCGGGTGGCGGTTCTTTTTGAACACAGATATAAAAAATATGCAAAAAACGGAAAATTAACATTTACCAATACAAGACAGGAACTGGCAGAATATTCGGGCTTAAGTGTAAAGACCGTGAACCGTGCGGTAAAAAAGTTTGAAGAGCAGGGGCTGATCAGCCGTAGCGGAAAAACATTTTATATTGATGAAGGGCAATATGAGCAGCTTCATGCACTGGTATCCAAATTAATTGAGCCATTGATAGAAAGGGGTCGAAATGATGAACCAGATTTATGAAAAATTAGTAAAATGCGCAGATGCAGTGAAAAGTAAAATTAAATTTCAGCCGAAGGTGGCATTGATCTTAGGATCCGGTCTGGGAGACTATGCAGAGACCATGCAGGTGGAAGAGACGATGGAATACACTGAGATTGAAGGATTTCCGGTGTCTACCGTGGCCGGACACAAGGGAAGATTTTTATTTGGTTATGTAGAAGGTGTCCCGGTTGTGGCAATGCAGGGAAGAGTGCATTTCTATGAGGGATACCCGATGCAGGATGTGGTACTTCCGGTACGTCTGATGGGAATGCTGGGAGCAAAAATCGTGATGCTGACCAACGCAGCAGGAGGTGTGAATTTTGACTTTCATCCGGGAGATCTGATGCTGATCACAGATCAGATTACGACAGCGGTTCCGAGCCCTCTGATCGGACCGAATATCGAAGAACTGGGCGTTCGTTTTCCGGATATGAGTGAAGTGTATAACAAAGAATTGCAGGATGTGATCCGCAAAGCCGGGGCAAACACAGGTGTTGCTCTTAAGGAAGGTGTTTATATGCAGTTTACAGGTCCAAGCTATGAGACACCGGCAGAGATCAGAATGTGCAGAACACTGGGAGGAGATGCGGCCGGAATGAGCACAGCATGTGAAGCTATGGCAGCAAGACATATGGGAATGAAGGTGTGCGGAATTTCCTGTATCACGAATCTGGCAGCAGGAATGTCCACGCAGAAGCTGGATCACAAAGAAGTACAGGAGACTGCAGACAGAGTGGCAGAGGACTTTAAGCGTCTTGTCACAGAATCGATTCGTCTGATTGGAGAAACTCTGGCGTAGGATGTGCAGCAGTGCAAGGAGAGTGCGCAATGAAAAAAGAATTTAAATTTGGAACAGATCTGGATGGAAAAGCAAAAGAGGAATTGATCCGTCTGGCATATGAGGGAAAAGAGAGATCATACTCTCCTTACTCCGGATTTCAGGTAGGCGCTGCCCTTCTGGCAGAAAACGGAACGGTTTATCTAGGATGTAATATCGAAAATGCGGCATACAGTGCTACAAACTGTGCAGAAAGAACTGCGCTTTTTCAGGCAGTGTCAGAGGGCGTGAAAGAATTTCGGGCGATTGCGATTGTCGGAGGTCCGAAAGGGAGTAAAAAAGGAGAACTTTGTGCGCCTTGTGGAGTATGCCGTCAGGTGATGATGGAATTTTGTGACCCAAAAGAATTTCAGATCGTTCTGGAGGACGGAAACGGTGGATGTTTTGCAAAAACACTGGAAGAGATACTGCCGTTTGGATTTGGACCGGCAAATTTGAGAGAAGAGGAGTGAAAACGCGTATGACGGGAAAAAACAGACTTCCCAGGCTGGATCTGCACTGTCATCTGGATGGATCCTTAAGTCAGGGATGTATTGAAGAACTTCTGGGAAGAAGTGTAAAACTGGAAGAGCTGCAGGCAGATATGGATTGTCAGAGTCTGGCAGAATATCTGGAGAAATTTGAGATTCCGCTGGAATGTCTGCAGACAGAAAAGGGGCTTGAGCGAGCCGGTTATGATTTGATGAAAAGTGCCGCATCAGACCAGGTCGATTATATCGAGGCACGGTTTGCACCGCTTTTTTCCGGACAGAGAGGTCTGTCTACAGAGCAGGTCATTGAGTCTGTACTGCGGGGAATGGAGCAGGGCAAGAAGGAATTTGACATTGATTATGGTGTGATTGTGTGTGCCATGCGCCATGAGAAGGAAGAGGCAAATCTACAGATGTTAAAAGCTGCGAGAGAGTTTCTTGGAAACGGTGTCTGTGCAGCGGATCTGGCAGGAAATGAAGCGGCATTTCCGATGTCGCAGTTTATGAACCTGTTTGCGGAAGTAAAACGGATGGAGATGCCGTTCACACTTCATGCAGGTGAGTGCGGCAGTGTGCAGAATATTCTGGATGCAGTGCAGTGCGGTGCTTCCAGAGTGGGCCATGGAATTGCGCTTCGCGGGCAGAAAGAAGCAATCCGGATCTGCAGAGACAGACACATTGGAATCGAGATGTGTCCGCTCAGCAATATGCAGACAAAAGCGGTAAAGGATCCTGCGGATTATCCCATCCAGGAGTTTTTGCGGGAGAACCTTCTTGTTACGATCAATACGGATAATCGGATGGTCAGCCAGACAACGCTAGGAAAAAGAGTTTGCGTTTCTCAGAGAACAGTATGCAGTGACCAGAGAACAAGAAGTGCAGATGAACAAAAAATGCCATTGAGGTGGCGTTTGCGTCTGATGAAGTGAAAGCACAGTTGTGGAAGGCGATGGAATTATAAGAGTAACAGAGATCATATTCAGGGTTTGAGAATATGGTCTCTGTTTTTTGTATTGCAGACGATGAAAAAACTGTTGTATAAGAGGAATTTATGGTAAAAAGTGCATAAAAATAGAGAACAAAAATTGTTTAAATCATAGAAAACAAATAAATGAACATATAAATGATAAACGAACATATAAGTACGTTGTAAAAAATCATAAAAGATGCTAATATGCATATAACGAAACAAAAAACAATCGTAAAACGAAGGAGGAAGCAACGTGAGCAAGATTGATGAAATCACAAGAGAAAATTGGATCATGAGTACATTTCCGGAGTGGGGAACCTGGCTGAATGAAGAGATTGAGAATGAAGAAGTAAAGCCGGGAACCGTTGCAATGTGGTGGCTTGGATGCACCGGAATGTGGTTCAAGACTCCGGGAGGATGCAACATCACCGTGGATCTCTGGTGCGGAAATGGAAAGAGATCTCACGGAGACGGAAAGATGAAGGTTGGCCATCAGATGGCGAATATGTGTGGTGCGAGAGCAATGCAGCCGAACTTAAGAGCCGTTCCATTTGTAATCGATCCATTTGCAATCAAAGGTGTGGATGCTGTGCTTGCAACACATTATCATCAGGATCACATGAGTGCGGAATATGCAGCCCACGTGATCAAGAGCGGTATGATGACAACAGATGAGAATGGAAAAGAAATTCCGGTTCCGTTTATCGGGCCGAAAAAATCCGTAGAGCTCTGGGAGAAATGGGGAGTTCCGGCAGACCGGTGTATTACGGTGAGACCGGGAGACAGCATCAAGATTAAAGACATTGAGATTATCGCGTTGGATTCCTTTGACCGTACCTGTATTGTGACAACAGATTCTCAAGGAGAGGACAGAGAAGAATTGACAGGAAAATGCCCGACAGATATGGATGATAAGGCAGTCAATTACCTGATCAAGACACCGGGAGGAAATATTTACCACAGTGGAGATTCTCACTACTCAATCTACTTTGCAAAACATGGAAAAGATTATGACATTGATGTGGCATTCGGATCCTACGGAGAGAATCCGGTAGGTATGCAGGACAAGATGACTTCTGTAGATATTCTCCGTATGGCAGAAGCACTTCGCTGTAAAGTTGTTGTCCCGATTCACTATGATGTATGGACGAACTTCATGGCAGATGTCAACGAGATCAACGTTCTCTATCATATGAAAAAAGATCGTCTCGGATATGAGTTTCATCCATTCTTCTGGGAGGTCGGAGGAAAATACGTTTATCCGACAGACAAGGAGAAAAGAGCATATCATCACAGAAGAGGTTTCGAGGACTGCTTTGAAGCACCACAGAATATTCCATTCCGTTCTCTTCTGTAATTGCCGGAGGTGGAAGTGATGCTGAGAGAATTTGTAGAGAAAAAACATGTAAAGTTTGCAGACAGTGCACCGGATTGGCGGGAGGCCATCCGGATGAGCTGTGAAGTGCTGGAGGCAGATGGAACAATAGAAGAAAATTATAAAGAAGATATTATCGCATGTGTGGAAAAATATGGACCTTATATTGTGATCGCGCCGAACATTGCGATGCCGCATTCTCAGGAGGGTGCAAAAGGAGTGCATAAAACAGAGATTGCGTTTATGAAACTGAAAAAACCGGTGAGCTTCGAAGAAGGCAATCCGGAATTGGATGCACAGCTATTCTTTACATTGGCTGCCTGCAATAATGAGCAGCATCTTCAGAATATGAGCAGACTTTCCGAAATGCTGATGAATGAAGAATTGGTTGAGGAACTTGCCGATGTCGAAACCGAAGAAGATCTTTTAAAACTCCAGGAAAAATATCTGGACGCATAAGGAAACGGCAAAGGAAACGAGAGGTAAAAAAGAAAGCATAGATACAGGGGTGAACAAATGGATATATTAATGACTGTATGGTCGTATTTTGCGACAAATATTCTTCAGCAGCCGGCGTTTATGATTGGTTTGATCGTTATGGTAGGTTATATACTTCTGGGAAAACCGTGGTATGATACTCTTGGCGGTACACTCAAAGCAATTGTAGGATATCTGATCTTGACAGTTGGTTCCGGTGGACTGACAAATAACTTCCGGCCGGTGCTGGTAGGACTCAAAGACCGATTTAATATGGATGCGATGGTGATTGATCCATATTTTGGACAGAATGCAGTAACAGTAGGTGTAGAAGAGGTATTTGGAAAAGGCTTTGGAGATGCTATGATTCTTCTGTTTATTGCATTTATTGTCAACATTCTTCTGGTACGCTTTACAAAGTACACAAAGATGCGTGCACTTTTTACTACAGGTAATGTACAGGTACAGCAGGCAGCGACTGCTTACTGGCTGATTATGTTTGCCTGTCCGGCGCTTCTGACAAATAGAGTCGGAATGCTGATCGTTATGGCATTGCTTCTTGGAGCGTATTGGGCAGTTGGTTCGAACCTGACGATCAAACCTTGTCAGGAGGTAACAGATGGAGCAGGTTTCTGTTTGGCGCATCAGCAGATGTTTGGGGTTGCATTTTTCTACTGGCTGGCAGGAAAACTGTTTGGTAATGAGAATAAGAAAAATAAAGGCAAAAAAGTAAAAAGAATCGAAGATATCGAGCTTCCAGGATTCATGTCTATGTTCAATGACAATATGGTTTCCGCGTCTATTTTGATGCTGGCATTCTTTGGAGCAATCCTGTGTGTACTTGGAAGAGATTATCTGATCGAAGGCGGATTTATGCAGGAAGGACAGAGCATGGTATTCTATGTGATCCAGACTTGTCTGTACTTTGCAGTATATCTGGCAATCCTTCAGCTTGGGGTTCGTACTTTCGTTGCTGAGCTGACAGCATCCTTCCAGGGAATCGCAGACAAACTGCTTCCTTGGATCTGTTCCTGGTGTGGACTGTGCGGTAATCTTCGGATTCGGAGCTCCAAACGCAGTGACACTTGGATTTTTGGCAGGTTTCATCGGACAGATCGTTGCAATTGCAACACTGGTACTGTTAAAGAGCCCGGTACTTGTAATCTGCGGATTCGTTCCGGTATTCTTCGACAATGCGACCATTGGTGTATTTGTCAATGAAAAAGGCGGTTTGAAGGCAACATTGATCCTTCCGTTTATTTCCGGTCTCTGCCAAGTATTTGGTTCAGCGCTCATTGCAGGATGGGTTGGAATGGCTGCATACGGCGGATACTTAGGTATGTGGGACTGGGCAGTGGTATGGCCGGTATTTACAGTTGTGATGAAGTACTTAAGCTACGCAGGTATTGCGATCGTATTTATTGCTCTGTTGGCAATTCCACAGATTCAGTACCGCAAGGATAAAGAAGGATATTTCCTGATGACAGAAGATTACGAGGCTTATAAAGAACTGAAAGCGAAAAAGGCTCGGGCAGAATAGCCTGAAATAATTGAAAGAAACATCATATCGTCATATAATTAAGAAAAAGAGCAAAGGAGAGATTCACAATGACAAATCAGAATTTGAAATTTTTAGTATGCTGCGCAAATGGTTCCGGTTCCAGCCTGATGGCTCAGATGGCACTTGAGAAGGTTCTGAAAAAGAATAACATCAAACCTGGCAAGGTACATCATTGTCCGCTCTCAGAAGGAAAGAGCAGTGCAGTTCAGTACGATGTACTTGTGTGTGCACAGAATTTTGCAAATATGTTTGAAGATGCAAAAGCAAAGGGTGTAGTTGTAATTCCGCTGAAAAATGTGATGTCAGCTCCTGAAATCGAGACAAAATTAAAAGAGAACGGAATTCTGTAGATTTGTTGAAAGACAGCAGAAAAGAAGTGAGGTGAGGAAGATGAAGAGAGAAAAAGCATATGTAGATGCAAGAAGGAAGAGTATTCTGGAGCTGTTGCGTGAAAATCCAACCGTACGGGTGGATGAACTGGCAAAGCGGATGGGAGTTTCTTTGATTACGATCCGCAGAGATCTGCAGTATCTGGAAGAGCAGAAGCTGTTGGTCAGATTTTACGGAGGCGCCCAGGTGGCAGACCGGGAGACTGCGGAGAAAAATGAAGTGCAGATGTACCGTAAGCTGATCGCGAGGTATGCGGCAGGACTGGTAGAAGACGGCGATTCTCTCTTCATCAATACAAGCCGCAACGCATTGCAGATGCTGGATTATATCCAGTGTCGCAATGTGACTGTGATCACGAACAATGGAAAAGCAATCGGCAGAGAATATTATGATGGAATCAGTATTATTCTGACCGGAGGAGAACTACGGCATCCCAAAGATGCCATGGTCGGCGATTTTGCAATCCGAAGTGTACAGAATGTATTCCCGAAGAAAGCGTTTATGGGGTGTTCCGGAATTTCTATGCTTTCCGGAATGACAACGGAGATTGCGGCGGAAGTAAAAGTAAATGAGGTGATGATCCAGAATGTGACAGAGGATGTATATCTTCTGGCAGATCATACAAAAATCGGAAAAAACAGCAGCTTTACAAGTTCGCCGATCCAGGGAATCAAGCATTTGATCACAGATGAAAAAGCACCTCAGGATGTACTGGATGAACTGCGCAGTGCGGGCGTTTTGATTCATCAGGTACACAAAGGAGATTTTGAAATATGAAACCATATACCTTAGGAATATATGAGAAAGCAATGCCGGCAGAATTAAGCTGGAAGGAAAAGATGGAGACAGCAAAAGCTGCGGGCTATGATTTTATAGAGATCAGTATTGATGAGACAGAAGAAAAGCTGAAACGTCTTGACATGGGAAAACAAGAGCGTCTGGAACTGGTCCGTCTGATGTATGAGACGGGAATGCCAATCCGTACAATGTGCCTGAGCGGACATCGAAAATATCCGTTGGGAAGCAGCCAGCCGGAAGTTTCCGGTCGTGGTATGGAGATTATGGAGAAAGCACTTGAACTGGCAGAGGATCTCGGAATCCGTATCATTCAGCTGGCAGGGTATGATGTATATTATGAAGAGG
>ENA-OQIT01000089-OQIT01000089.1-human-gut-metagenome-genome-assembly--contig:-NODE-89-length-22075-cov-3.496127_pt1 | contig 22075 bp, 26 predicted proteins | sample MGYA00242587_ERZ504752 | MGnify/ENA primary metagenome ERZ504752 (study PRJEB26092, sample SAMD00036352) | human gut metagenome | host: Homo sapiens | study: EMG produced TPA metagenomics assembly of... | reverse complement strand
CAATGAACATTCTTTTTTTCGTGCTCAAAAACGAAAATTGTTTGAAAAACCGGTGAGGCGACCCGTACTGAATGCGGATAACCATCAAACGGAGACTATGACGACGCAACGTATCCAAAGAAGCGTGCCTCTGAACTTATGGAACGCGGCCAAAGGATGCAGCAAAGGCAGGGACAGGGCATCCGTCGCATTGAACACCTATATTGCGGAATTACATGCCCGTGCCCTTGAGAAACACAAGGAACTGGTATTGGAACAGGCTCTGATTACCCCGAAACTAATCCTGAAACGAGTTTTCGGAAAAGATACCGGAATGCGTACGCTGCTCGGCACCATGCAGGAAGGCATCGAGGAAATGGAAAGCCTGGTGAATATAGACTATTCCCCTGTCACCATTAACCGATATAAGAATGTGGTGAAGAAATTGCGGCAGCTTATCCCCTCCTATTATGGCAAGGAGGACATCACCTTCCACGAATTGACACCGGAGTTCATCCGTGCGTTCGACATCTACCTGAAAACGGAAGGAGGCTTGTGCCGGAACACGATAGTCCGCTACATGAAATGTTTCAAGAAATTCACCAACATGGCATTGGCAAAGGAATGGATGCGTAAGAATCCCTTTTACGGTTACAAGATGGAACAGGACGAGACCGATCCGGTATTCCTGACCTACGACGAGTTGCAGGCCGTCATGAAAAAGAATTCACCATCCCACGGCTCGAGCTGGTCAGGGACATATTTGTCTTCGCGTGCTTCACTGGTCTGGCGTTCTCCGATGTCGCCACTCTGAGTGGTGAAAACCTGGTACAGGACAATCTCGGTGACTGGTGGATAAGGAAGGGAAGGGTCAAGTTGGAACACCGCAGAAAAGCGTCTTCCATCAGCAACATCCCGCTGCTGCCCGTTCCACTGGCCATATTGGAGAAATACAGGGAACATCCGATCTGCGTAAAGAAAGGATGCTGCCTGCCTGTCATGTGCAACCAGAAAATGAACAGCTACCTCAAGGAAATCGCCGATTTCTGCGGCATAAAGAAAAATCTGACCACGCATGTGGCCCGCCATACTTTCGGGACCACCGTCACGCTCGCCAACAACGTTCCCTTGCAGGATGTGTCCGTCATGCTCGGGCATGCCTCCACACGCATGACCCAACATTACGCACGGGTCATGAACAGCAGCCTGAAAGAAGCCATGAACAATGTAAAGGAACGTATGGCACAATAGACGTACAACACACCATTAAAGCCGTCCCCGCAAGGATGGCTTTTTTTGTATCCGAAAATCCATAAACACCTGCCATTCTTTCATTTTCTTACCCGCAAAGATAACCCTTTGCCTCTCTGATTGCGCAAGGCGGCCCCTTTCAGGGGCTGGTTGGCTAAAAGAAAATCATCCTCGCTTCGCTCCGGTATTTTCTTTTGCCAAGCCTTGCACAATCAAGGCAAAGGGCTGCCCGGCAAGTAAGAAACCGAAACACTGGCTCCACGGAGCCGGTCGTGTCTAACTTTAAAACAGTAGTATGAACAAGATGACAGTAACCAAAGTACGAACAGGACAGGAAAATACGAATCCTGCAATCACCACGCTGGTCTATCGGGAAAAGAGTTATCCGGCACGGGAAGTACAAGGCAAAGACGGGAACTATACGGTTTCCGTAGAAAGGCTGGAACAGGAACTGCTGGATGGCATCAAAAGCCTCGACCCGGCAGCTTTCGAACTGGACGAGAGCATAGCCTGCTATTGCACGGAAGAGGAAATCCGCACACTGCCGGACGAAGAACTGGACGAAATGATTTACAGCTGACATCAAAAAAGCAATGGTTATGACTGAAACGACAGCAACAAAGGTCCGGGAAGAACAAGTAACGGACCTTACCGTAAAGAACGCACACCGGGTCACGATGGTCCGGGAAAAGGGTACGGACCATCCTCCCGTACCGTTCCATTTCAGAAAGGAGCATCACGGAATGCACCACTTTGTACATCTGTACGGAAATCCGGAAGACCGGAATGAATTGCATTCCAGCAATTTCAAAGACTGGGAAGCCGTAGCATTCAAACATCCGGGCTATCTGGAGGATATGTGGAAACAGGCCTGCGACGCATACGCCTGGAGTTCCTTCAATCCGGAGATTCGCGGAGAAACGGACATCATGGTTTACGGGGAGGAGCTGCACAATGACCTGCAACTCATGCCGGAAGGGGAACGGGAAACCTATATCACCGCCTACCGGCAAAAGCTGTCCGCCCAGTTCTCGGCCCTCTCGCGCTGCGCCAACCCGATGGTGACGGGACGGGGCGGATTTGATTACCGCAGGCAGGAAAAAATGAACAAAAGCTACCGGAACCGCTACGAGGAATTCCGCGATTGGCGGCAAAAGGTCCTTGCATCCGTCAAACGGAAACAGGAAACCGCCAGACCGGAGGAAGAGAAGCGGGAAAAGGCATGGCAGACGCTCAAACGCGACATCAGGAGCAGCGCCGACACCATCCACGGGATTGATACCGGACAATGCCGGGGCTACAGCCGTGCCCTGTTCGTCAGCAGCATCCTGAACAAGGTCTCCACCCTTGCCAATCACGGGGAAGTGGAAATCGTCCGCAGAGCGGTGGACTTCATTTCCGAATATAACGCAAGGGTGAAGAAACCCGTCATCACCCAAAGAAACAAATTCTTCCAATTGCCGGAACTTGCGGAACGGATGCGCGAAAAGTTGAAAGCGGTGCAAAGTCAGGAAAGCAAGGAAGTGCCGTTCGAGGGCGGAACACTTGTATGGAACTATGGGGAAGACCGCCTTCAAATCCTGTTTGACAGAATTCCCGAAGACAGCAGACGCAAGGAACTGAAATCCGCCGGATTCCGCTGGTCACCCAAAAACAAGGCATGGCAACGGCAACTTACCCCCAATGCACTCAGTGCCGCCAAGAGAGTGTTGAACCTTCAAAACATCTGAGCCATGAAAAATGCAAGACCCGGATTCGTCATCGACCCGTACCGTTTCGACGGGAGCTTCCTTACCTCCATGTCGGACGGCATACACTGCGATTATACCCACAAGACGCTGGAAGAGCTGAGAGCCGGAGAGGACAATCCCCGGCTTGTCACCGTCTCAAGGAACACGGCAGACAAGATGTTCCGTATCCACTTGAAATCCAAGTGCCTTCCGTTCAAGGAAATAACAGAAAGCCAATACTATGAGAACATGGATATGCTGCCGCCCGTCCGACATACCAGAAATTTCTTTTTCATCGGCGAGCCCTGCTTCAGAGACCTGTACACATTCTGTTTTCATGTGGAAGGACGTTATTTCACCGGACTGCGTTCCGTCACCACACCCAGAAAAGAACTGGAAAGGCAGATGGAGGGACATTACCGGAGCCTCACTTTCAGAGGCGGTGTCACCAAAGGGCCGGCCTGTGCCATTACCGGCAAAACAAACAGGCGGTATCTTCTCACACCCTATTTCTTCACTGATACGGACGGAGAGAAAAAATTCATCTGCAACCTGGTCACCGGTCCGGATGAGGAGCCGGATATCCGAAACGCAAGAAAAAACATGGCGGAAATCCTGCTCAGCCTGCGCCGCCATCATTTCCTCTATTTCTCCGCACACAAGAGGCGGGATGATATGGAAATATTTCTGGAAGAGGCAAAAAAACGAAGGCACACCCTGCTGGCAAACGGAAAACTTCTCCAGTTCCCCATGAACCGGGAGTCCGTATCATTTACCGGAACGGTCAAGGAAACGCAAGAGCCGTTCTTCTTCCGGATTTATGACAGGGACTTGTTCCTGTACCTGCTATACGCCTTACGCAATATCAGAAGAGAAAAGGCGGAAATGTAAATTGAATAATCAACCCGGTATGGCGACAGCCCGATAATGGGAGTCGCCATATCTCAAAAAAATGATGGAATCATGAAAACAATGACCGAAGAATCGTTGCAACGCAAACTTGCACGTCTGGAGTCCGCCCTGGACACCGAAAGGGCACGCCTGAGAAAGGCGTGTGACAAAATCCCCTGGGGAGCCGGGATGCGGCGTACAAAATGTACCCCGTCATTCCGAAGAGAGAATGAACTGATTGAAAAAATAAAGGTGGTGAAACTGCAACTTTCCCAAATGCGTACAGTCAACACCCTTGCCGGACAATAATTCGAATAGACAAATGAACACAACAATTTTGACAGAAAACCATCCACAATCATCAGGTGGTCACCGGACGGAAAGCAGTCTGAATATGCCCCCGAAATCCTGGAAAGACTATGTCCCCCGATATGTCAGCCTCTACTATGTGGACTACAATGAGAATCTGGACAACCATGAGGACTTGCAGGAACGGTGCATCCGACGGAACAGCCTCCATCCATTGGAAGAACAGGTCTGGGAATGGTATGCCGAACAGGAGCACGACAACCTGCAAGGGTATCTTGCAGATATAAGGAAAGCCATGGAAGCGGACGGAAAAGCCGACGAATATGCCCGAAATGAAGAAGGCATAAAAGACCTGCTTTACGAACGGAACAGCATCGATCCGACAGATGAGCTGATAGACAACTCCGCTGTCACCAACATGTTCTATTCCCTGGGAGTGGAGATAGAAGGATACGTGTACGGAAGTAACGCACGCAAAGAGTCCGAAGCCATCTCCCTCCGTAAAATCAGGCGGGCGCTCAAGCTGAAGAAAGGGCAGTTTGCCGATGAGCTTCATGAGCTTCTGGCCAATGCCCCATACGGAGGCGAGCTCCGCATCTATTTCAATGCCATATTCTCCAGACTGCTCACGGGAGATACCGGAAATGATTTCAAGCGCATCCGGTTCTACGGAGATGTCATCGTTGCCATTGCGGACAGCCGCAACGGTGCAGGATACCATGTCAGGCTGCCAACGGACATCACCCTCCCGTTTTGCAGGGACAACCTCTTTACGGACTCCCAAGTGCATTATTCCTATGCCAATGAAATCTGCGGGATGCTGAACAGCTGGTGTGATTCCACCTGGTGGAAAACCGGAATGAAGCCGTTGAAGTCCACCATGCGGAAAAGCCGCATGAGCGAGCATCAGAAACAGGAAGCCCTTTATGAAAAAAGATTCCGGGAAGGCGGATGCACCTTGGGAGACATGAACCATAAGCGCCACAAGAACACCTATTATATAAACAGTTTCCCATGTGGAACCAAATGTCCGCATTGCGGCACATTCTGGATTGACTGAAAACAACTACACAAGAACGAATCAGATACCAATTCAAAAAATAAGATTATGGACAATCAAAAAGCAAAAATGTTGGGCGAGAATCTTGCCCACTACAAGAGAATGCAGGAAAACGGTACTGTGGACATAATCGAGTTCCACACAACCGACGGTCAGAAATTCGGAATCGGCAATGTCGCCGCCATCCAACTACTACTTTCAGTAACCGTAACCGAGCTGGAACGCCAGTTGCATACAGCCCGTTTCGGCGACATTCCGGAACGACTGGAGGAAAGCCGTGAATACAAGACGGCCAGGAAACTGGAACAGGCGTTGAATGACATGGGGTTCAATCCGGAACGTTTCGCCGAAACCCTTCCCTATTTTCACAAGACATTGGAACAGGCTTTCTTCAGAGTGATGAAAGCATGCATCATCGGTATGGCAAAACGTGAGCCGAGCCATATTGACGGGCGCAACAGGGCGGCTTACGAGATGTGCCGGATGCTGGCCCCCCATGTTGGAAGACACCGCCTTGCCTTTCATTTGAAAGCATGAAATCCCAAAATGACCGGAGAACGGACTTACAAAGACGGAAAAGCCGAGGTCCGCTTCTTCATTGTTTAACGACAGAATAAAACGCAAAAGTCATGAAAATCCTGAATGAAGAACATTTCGAGAATGTAAAGCGCTATGCTGAATCCATCGGCGACACCTCGCTCCAAAAATGTCTGGACCGGTTGAAGAGTTGGGAGGAAAATCCCGACCGGCCCAGCGAGATTTCACTCTGTTATGACCATGCCCCATACTCGTTCGGCTTCACACAACGCTATCCCGACGGAAAAACTGGTATCGTGGGAGGTCTGCTCTATCACGGAATTCCTGACAGATCGTTCGCCATAACATTGCAGCCGTTCCACGGATGGCAGATACATACCTGAAAAGCATGAAATTCCAAAATGACCGGAAAGCGGACTTCAGAACTGAAAAGCTGAGGTCCGCTTTTTCATTTCTTGCTGTAAAGATAGCCGTTTGCCGGGATGATTGCGCAAGGCGGCCCCTTGCAGGGGCTGGGTTGGCTGAAAGAAAATCATCCTCGCTCCGCTCCGGTATTTTCTTTCGCCAAGCCTTGCACAATCCCCGGCAAACAGGCAGGAAAGACATCAAGAAATAAAAATGCCTACCCGTGTAGGCAGATGTCTCACTAAAAAAGAACAGATATGGAAACACTGGATTACAACCAAATGCTGCTTGTCTCCCTGTGGCAATACAACCATCACGGGGATGAGGAACTGACTCCCGCGCTTTTTGAAGAAACGTTCGGGAAGGTCGACGGAAGCCACTACTACGAGAAATGGACCGGCTATTTCAACCGGAACCTCTGGGACATAATCGCCTATTTCAGAAGCGAGAAGGAGAACGGACAGAAATTCTGTGACATGGTTGCCCGCCAGGTCGGATTGTACCAACAAAACCGGTCATGACATGGAATACAGTAACTTTTATGACCTGAAAAGCCTGGTTCGGCTCAATGAGCGTGAAGGATGCGCATGTTCCATAGAGGAGCGCGATGTGGAGAAAGTGAACCGGCTGATCTCCAGGATGCGGAAAGAGCGGGAAGAGAACCCGGCACCCGTAGCCGGAGACACCGTCACTTATACCACCCGTGGCGGCGACTACTATCCGCAGGCGCACATTGAAAGAAGCGATGGCCGGGAAGCCCAGCTCTGCCTTCTTCCCCGGATGCCGTTCTGCCATGAGAAAGAAGGACGGACCTGTTATAACACGGAAGGAGGACCTTGGGTTACGACAGACCCGGGATTATTACTTCCGGACGGCATACGCGGCAAACAGTTCCGGACATGGGGGCATACCGGAAGACACGAGAACGGCGCGGTCCTGTTCCGCACATCCGTCAGGGCATGGAAATATACGGAACCTGAACCCTTGTACGGAGAGTACACCACAAAAGAATGGACAAAATACCTCATCGAACGCCGGCAGGACATTGAGCCGGCAGGCGCGTTCATTTACCGGAACGAATCATTCACTGTCTACTCCAAGGAAGAACTGGACCGGATGGTCGGGATCCTGCACGGAAGACTTTTCGACGGATTCCGCCAAGGCCTGTTCATACTATGGGGATACCGGATGGAATGGAAGGAACTCCCCGCATGGGAATGGAACATGCTGAAAGCGGAAACCCACCTCTCTTTCCTTGGTGTTTCCCCCGTCAGGATACGGACAGACCATGACGGGCATACAGTAACCATCTATAAAAAATCAGAATAATATGGCACAGTACAACACTCCGCAAGCGTTACGTCCGCTTGAGAAGCTTATCTGCGATTTCGCATATTCGAACGGATACGAGCCGATGTCCGTCTTCAACGATTTCCTGCGTTACGTCACCCACGGGTTCTCACCCGGTGCGCCGCCCGTCAAGGACTGGAAATACAAACGGCAGCAGAACCGTTTCTTCATGGAACTGTTTGCCGGATGGATACAGCTCATGCAGCGGGAATTGCAGACCCGTGAGTGGTTCGACGCGTTCGGTGACCTGTTCATGGCCCTCTCTTCCCGGAGCGGGCAGCAGGCGCACGGACAGTTCTTCACCCCCGTGCACATCTGTGACCTGATGGTACAATGTACCGATACGGATGAGAAAACGACCGGCAAACGGATGAATGACCCGACTTGCGGAAGCGGAAGGCTGCTACTGGCGTACCACGTACGCAATTTGGGCAATTACCTGGTTGCGGAGGACATCAGCCGTACCTGCTGCCTGATGACCGTCTGCAACATGCTCATACACGGATGCGTGGGTGAGGTCATCCAGCATGACAGCCTGCTCCCCGAGGACTTCAAGGACGGATGGTTCGTGAATCCTGTCCTGACGACGACCGGCATTCCCACCATCCGGAAAATGAGCGAGGACGAATACCGGACAAGCCGGAACATCCCCCTTTCCGGCCTGAAACAGCGTATGGCACAATTCCAAAAGCGGAAGGATGCCCCGGTATCCCGTCCCACATGTTTAACTTCTAAAAAAACAATATCATGAAACTTTATGCAAGCAACGAACTGAAATCCCGTCTGACGCATGCGGCGGCAAACGGAAGTGTAATCGCGGCGGACATCCTGTCCGAGTTGAAGAAAAACCGCCCGGCGCAGGAGATTATCCGGGGATCATATAATTTCCTGTCCACCAAACGGAAGTGGACGGACTGCGGTTCCTTCCGGAAAATCCGGATTGTGTTCACCGCCTTCAACAAGGACCCGGAACATCCCAATTTCCCGGACAGGAACAACCCTCAGGCACCCTGGTTCCCTGAAAACCGGACAGACCTGGAACCATCCACCTTCATCGAACAGTTCAAGAACCTGCGGGAATACACATCCTGCGAGATCAGTTATTTCCGCAGCGCCATCACGCTCGACAGCAAAGTTTCCGTCAGGCTGCATACGGGAATGAATGATTTCCTGGACGCCTATCAGGAATCCAACTACAGTTCCATTACGGACGGAGACACGTCCACCCTGCACAATTCATGTATGCGGTACGAAGACAAGGCGCGCAATGCGGCGGATTTCTACGCCAACTTCGCGGGTGCCGGCATCCTGGTAGCGAGGGACGAAGGGAACAACGTGATCGGAAGGGCCGTCGTATGGAGGAAAGCCGTGTGGAACACAACCGGAATGCCGGCCATACAGGTTTCCGTACTGGATCGTATCTATACGTCACATGCCTTTGTCATGGATTTGATCAGGAAGCAGGCGGGAAGCCTCGGCATCAACCTACGGAAGAAATACAACGACTATACGCATCCGGAAGATTTCATCAGCATGAGCCAGATACCCGGAATGGCAGAGGAACCCGGCACGGAAGTGCATGTCCGGCTGTCGGTGAAGGTGCCGGCATTCCGGTGGCACAAGAAAGGGGTTCCCTATCTGGATACGTTCCATTACATCCACCTAAACGGTAGCAGGCTGGAACTGACCAATCACAACGGCTGTACGGCGATCGCCTCCTGCCAGCACACACAGGGGTGTGCAACAGCCTTGAGGTATGTATGCCCACAATGCGGAGGCATACATGAGGACAGCAACAGACTGTACTGCAACGTGTGTTACCCCCTCTATTATACACAAACGGCCTTCGGCACGATCATGAAAGGGACTCCGGTGGAATACAAGGGAAAAATCTATCCCTCCACGCTGTTCAAAAAGGGACGGCCCATACCCGGATTCAAAAGCTACCTGCAAATTCAGAAATTATTCATCTCTTAAATATCAGAATATGGAAAGATTAATGGCCCTTTACAACATCTCTTCTCCCTCAGGCGGGGAGAAGCGGATGGCCCGGTTTATCACGGACGAGCTCAGACGCATGGGAATCGCTTACCGGAAAGACAGGCATGGCAACATCTACGCGGTCAAAGGCAACCGGAAAAGCTACCCCTGTGTCGTGGCACACATGGACGAAGTGCACCGCCGCAAGACAGGCACGTATGCAGCCCACCTTGTCGCGGAATCGATGATTGTCGGATACGACCATAAACACAGACGGATGACCGGAATCGGTGCCGATGACAAAAACGGCATCTGGGTCTGTTTGAAGTGCCTGGAAAGTTTCAAGGCGATGAAATGTGCTTTCTTCGTACAGGAAGAAAACGGATGCATAGGCAGCCGGAAAGCCGACATGGATTTCTTTGCGGACTGCCGCTTCGTCATCGGATGTGACCGCAAGGGCAACGGTGACATCATTACAAGAGTCCACGGGATGGAACTCTGCTCGGAGGAATTCCTGGAGACCGTCAGTCCCGGGAGATACGGGTATCACCCGGCAAGCGGGTTGAGCACGGACGTGCATACCCTGAAGGCAAGGGGGCTGTCCGTATCCTGCATAAACCTCTCCTGCGGCTATTACGAACCTCATACGGACAGGGAATACACCATCTGGGAGGACTTGTGCAAGTGCTACCGCTTTGTCCGGCACATTGTCTGCTGCCACAAGAGGGCCAGTCCCCACAAGGCAAGAACGGAAAAGACCTTCATACACGGTTATTACGAACTGTTCGGAATGACCGGATACAGTGAGAAGGAATATATCCGCTTCATGAAAAAATACGGGATGGAACCTCCCGTCCAAAACAAGACAGGCCATGGGAACAAATTATGATTTTATCGAACTCTACAACATGGCGGGCAACCGCTTCTTCGGCGGGTTTTCCTGCCTGGAGGCGGCAAAGCCGCATTTGGACAAACTGAGGGAGAAAGGTGAGCTGCCCGCAATAAACCATGCATTGCTCATGTACGAATACAGGCATGACAAGAATCAGGGGTATGTGCGGACCGGAATCAGGACCATCCATTACAGGAACGGATGGAGAATAAAGAAATAAACCTATCATTAAAAAACAAGAATATGGAAGTAACAGTAATGCCGAATCCTGCATCGGTAGAAAAACAGCAGGGATTGAACCAGGTGGTCATAAACAAGGTACAACGGATGGTGGAAGGCAAACGGCAGGGAGTCATGGAGACCATCGCACGGCTGCTTGACGAAGGAAAAATAGCGCAGGACTTCATCGCCCCCATCGGGGTGAACCTGCGCGGCAAGGAGAAACAGCCTGTCATTTTCATTCCGCGCGGCGGACCGGGTGCAAATGACCATGCCGGAGGGAAATTTCAGTCTGCACGGCAATGCCATCAGCCAGATTTCGGAGAAGATGGGGGGTGCCGGCCAAGTACCTGCGCGAACTGTCCGGTGGCGATGTATGGCAGAAACAGCTTTGCGCCACCATCCTTAATGAGCATTCGGGCTGGACCGCGCGCACACGGGTACTTATCCGGGCGGTAGGCATGGAAGTGCGGGGCGTACTGTCCGACTCGTACCGACGGCTCAATTCGGTGGATATCCTGACCGCATTCATCCGGGAGGCGGCCAATCAGGGGGCGGTCGTATCGGACGCCTACATGAATGACACCAAGGTCTGGTGCGAGACCATCCTGCCCACACCCATTGAGATTCCCACCAGAAAGAACGGGACGGTCATCATCTTTGCCGGAGCACGCTTTTCCACTTCCGACTATGGCAACGGATCCGTGGACATGCGTTCGTTCCTGCTCAACGGGGCATGCCTGAACGGGATGGTACGTGAATCCGTCATGCGGCAGGTGCATCTGGGGGCAAGACTGCCCGATTCACTGGCACTGTCACAGAAGACCTACGAGCTGGACACGCAGACCACCGTATCGGCGGTATCGGACCTGACCAAAGGACTGTACAACAAGGATACACTTATGCAGAAAGCCATCGAAATACAGGGCGCTTCGGAAATAGATGTGGACTTCGACAAGGAGCTCAAGCAACTGGTACAGAAAGGAGGCCTGCTGAAGAGCGAAGGGCGCGAAGTGGAAAAATTATTGATGAACAACAATCCGGAGGACGGAGTGACCGGAGGGGCCACCCTGTGGAAACTGACGCAGGGCATCACCGCTTTCGCACGGGAACAGGAGCCGGAACGCTGCCGGGAACTGCACGAGATATCGGGACAACTTATGAACCGGGTAAAAACCAACTAATAAATAACATTTACTCATTACATAACTTAAAAAACAACCGGATCATGAACACTTCATTGGAAATCATCCGTTCGGCAGGAACGGATCACCTGTGTTACCGGATGGAGGACGATACATTCGTGGCAGTCCATAACCCGATGCTTTCTTTCACGGAAAAGGAAGACGAGTTTGAAATCGTCCCGTCCGACAACTCCTATCGGAAGAAACTCTACATCTATCAGGGGCAGGCTGTACGGCTGGTTCCGCAGATCTATCACAACGGCTGGCTCGCCCTCTGTCTGGAACTGGCCGATACGGAAGAGCCTTACACGATCCTGACGGTCAATCTGGAAGAGACGGATGCCGTCGGACTGCCCGACAGGACCTTCATCGACATCAACAACAATCCCGACGCGATGGAATTTCTGGAGTTGAATCACCTCGCCACTGATACCGGTTACCGGAGAGGCAGTGGCTGGGTGGAATATCCGATGGTGCATGTCAACCTGCCGCTTGTCTTCCAGCATTGTCCGGAATCGTTCAATCATATCAATATCCACGCGTAATGTTTCCGATAAATAAACCGGATGTCTAATCGTGGGAGTCCGCCGGCGGCTCCCGCATTCATTTCTATGCCTTATGAAAACAGATTTCAGCGAACAAGTGGAAAAACTCCGCAAGGAGATTACAGCCGCCATAAAAGCGGTATTGGAAGAATATGGGAAAACGGAAATGGAGTTTCCCGATACGGTGGATGCCGTGTACGTGATATGGTTCGACCATGACGGCAATCCCTATGAGTGCCTGGTGCGCAGGATACAATTCTTCGGGGAGGACCTCCATCTCGTTGTGGAAGACAAACATTCCCGTGACTTGTACGAAATTGACGGTCCTTTTGAACTCGGGGCTCGTTGCATCAACTGGCTGGACGAGATACTCCGGACAACCGTACAGCTTTTATCCGATTCCAGTTACAAAAACTAAATAAAAATAATGATGGAAACAATAATCATTGACAGGATATGCACCTCTTGCAGGTGTGACAAAGAGACGGCACGGGAATACCTTGATGCCGAAGTAAGAAACCTGCGTGAATTATGCGACGCGAACGATTTGCTGGAAGGTGATTTGGAATCGGCAATGGCAAACCAAACGGTTATCGACCAATTAAACTTATGAATATGGAACCGAAGAGTTTGAACGAATGGTGGGACAAACAACCCGATGAACTGAAACAGGCATTCACATTCTTACCGGATGAACGCTGGGAAGAGGCAGACCTGTATCTGAGAATCAATATCCGCAACTATTGTTGCCTGAAAAAAGACAAATTACTCCCCGAAGACAAGGAACGCTCGATGCTTATCGAAATAGTCTGTGAACTGACCGATACTGAATTATGTCGGACAAACAATAAGACACTCGATGAAATGTGCGATGCGGACGGGGCTTTTCTGGAAGAATATCAGGACCAATTCAACCGGATATACGACAGGCTGGAAGGGAGCATATTGAATTATATGAATGAACAATCATAACAGATATAATTATGAAAGCAAAAGTATTCAAATACAAGTTTGACGGGAATACTGTCGTCGCCCCTTATATGGAGTTGGAGCCGTATGCGGAGAATGTTTATCTCTCGTTATCTACAAAAAACGAATATGGAAACGAAAGCGAGGACATATTCCATGTTGTCTGCAAGATAGAAAATGTATTTTTCTCTTGCGGACAGCATTCACGCCGATTCCTTGACAAGGAGGAACGCAAAGAAACAACTGCCGCTTATTGTAAAAATTGGATTACAAATACACTTCAAGATTTAGAAAGGGGAATTCATATCTCTCTTCTTTCTATCCGTGTGTTTGAAGCTCTTGGGCTTGATACTGCACCTTTGTGGCAAGCCCGTGAAGCGTATTTAAAAAGACAGGAACAAAAACGGCTGGAACTGAAGGCTAAGGAAGAAGAGGAACAGCGATTAAAGGAAAAGGAATGGCAACGGCAAATTGACGATTGCAAACAGAGTTTTCTAAATGGAGAACGAATTGAGGCAAATGTTTTTCTTGAAATAGCCAAACGGGACGGTTTTGAAATCCATATCCGTACCAAAGGTACATTCAACAAATCCGTAAACGGTCTTACAAAATCGGGAACGATCTATTTTAGAAAGTATAAAGGTAAACGGACACCTGATTTCACCGGCTGTCAGCGTGCCATTGCGGACTATCTCAATTTTCTTGCATCAAGGCAATCCTGAAAATGAATATAGAAAATCAGGTAAAACAACATTATGAGGGTAAAGCCAAAACTAAAATGACTGCTCCGAAAAGTTACACATTGTAACTATTACATCCAAAAGGGTCGCATCAAACTCAGTTTTGAGCAATGATACGACCCTTCCTTTAGCCTTTTGCCATCTGTTTATCTATGGAATATACAACAATTCAAACTCTTTCTTCCGTCGTCGCTCGATGCTCGGTACCACTTTTCCCTTATAGCATCGGAACGAGATATATTCCTCGTAGATATCCCTGCTGCCGGATTCCAATTTTTGAATCAGCCTGCTTTTCGGCATTTTCCCGTACCCGACCAACCGGTAATATCCCACATTATTAGGACAGCGCTGTGACGAGCAGGGCATCTTTTCCGAAGCGGCTGCACATCTTATACAGTTTCCTCAAATCGGCTCTCAACAGAGAATTCGCCTGCGCTTTCATCATGCGGCAGGTGCATCTGGGGCAAGACTGCCCGATTCACTGGCACTGCCACAGAAAACCTACGAGCTGGACACGCAGACCACCGTATCGGCGGTATCGGACCTGACCAAAGGACTGTACAACAAGGATACACTTATGCAGAAAGCCATCGAAATACAAGGTGCTTCGGAAATAGATGTGGACTTCGACAAGAAGCTCAAACAACTGGTGCAGAAAGGCGGTTTGCTGAAGAGCGAAGGGCGCGAAGTGGAAAAATTATTGATGAACAACAATCCGTAGGACGGAGTGACCGGAGGGGCCACCCTGTGGAAACTAACGCAGGGCATCACCGCTTTCGCACGGGAACAGGAGCCGGAACGGTGCCGGGAACTGCATGAGATATCAGAACAACTTATGAACCGGGTAAAGGTTAATTGAGAGAATAATAACCGAATTGTATAACAAGAGAGTGTATCATAATGCATAAATATAAAGATTTACCCCTGCCACAGATAGCTATAGCAAGGGTAATTTCCTCAAAAAGGGAATTTTGATACACCCTCTCTTATTCTATAAATTGAATGACGATTGCGCCCAAGGAATAAAAAATACTAAGTGATAACACCCTCAAATCAATCTATCCTATCTAGCTCTATTGTAGCAACTTTCTCTTTGTCAGGACTAGCCTCATTCTGCATAAGGATTATATGCTTTTTTGTATAGCTCTTAATAACCCAAGGAGCACCACCTAAATATAAAGCATTACTATTAAATGTAACATATTTTCTTTCTATTGCGTAGGTAATATCAATTTCATCATAACCTTCCCAATTTACTTTTCCTGTTTGGGTATCTATAAATTGTATACCTACGCCCATATTTTGTACAGCCCAAGCAGCACAACTTCCTGTTCCACGCCATGAAGTTTGATAAAGAACCTGAGGAGTAAGTTCTTCTTTTGGCTCCTCAGAATGTCTATCAGCGCAGCTTGTCAAACCAATGTTTACTGAAAACAATGCTCCAAGCATTAACCAATAAAATAATTTAAAATAAGATTTCATATATTATTAATTAAGATTTTACACAAACTTCAAAATCACAACCCTATAATTGTATATAGATTAGCTAACGTAGCTATTGATATTTGTTTTTCTGATAAATTGAAGGCCCATGAACTAAGACCATATACCTCTAGCAAACTCTCATCTCTTTCATCTGCAAAAAAATGAAAAACAGAGTTTGGTAGTTGGGTCGTATAAATATTCCATATTAGTTGCCTCATGATAGTACTTATAGAAACCTTTTTCATTGAAGTTCTCCAAAACCATACATAGCGGAGAACGCATTTGAGGATTAATACGCTTTCTAGTATTATAACTTATCTGAATATCAGAGCTGAAATACCTTGATATTTCTGACGATATAATTTGGGCTTTTTTGATAAAAATATTATCATCTTCATTTTGCCTCAATTCCGCATCCGTAGCATTACTTTTACTCAATACTATTTGGTCACCCTGTCTTGTTGTTAGCACAGCAGCTACATCATATAAACTTTCTCCCGAAACAGATGTTTTTGCCAATACCCTTGCAATCGTAATAGACGGAGTATAAAGTCTTGTAACAGGAAGAAGAATTTCTTTAGACGTATCATCAAAACGCCTTTGAAAGTTTCTTTCCAGTACAAAATCCGACATTGGATATAATCCTTCTTCTATTAAATCAATCACTGTATGATTTTTTGAATCATTTAATGATTTTCTCCAAGATTGCAAGTTTATATTTATGTCTTTAAGTGCCATTGTAGTATTCACTACACCTGTTTCATCTTGAATACCACCCAATGTTTTTACACGTATAAATATATCTTGTCTTTTGTACACTGTAGAATCAAAAGTACCATCTTTTCCATTAAATCCGAACGATCCATTAAGTGAATCACCTTTATATACAAGTGAAGCATTAATATTTTGCTCTAAGGATTTAGTTTTCTGTTCAACATTCGTATTTGAACCCGCATTACCCATATATTGCGCAAAAGCTCTTCCACCTGTATAATAACCAACAACAACAAAATCTCCATATGAATCAATGATAGATGATATAGGAGAGGTATATAAATTATTAATAAAAGACCTTCTTAAAAACTGCCTTGCAAACACTTTATTAGAACCATTGGAACTTAACAAGGTAAATTTGCCATGAGCAAACAATATATTCATTTCCCCATAAGCCTGTTCCTTTGATTCGTTAATGAAGGTTCTAAATGTTTCGGTTGTCGTTTTCTTTTTCCCTATAGAAAAAAAACCTAGATTTAAAGAAAATCCACTTTTCACAGTTTTACTTATTGATGAAAAATGCGTATAATTATTAAAATCATAATAAGCAAACGATGACTGATCATTCCAGTTAGGATATTTTTCATCTATATATGATTCATCATATTCTTTTACAGATTCAATATCAAGTATGGAATGCGTAAAGTTATCAAAATCACTTGGTATATAATTCCCTTTAAGCAATTTATAACCATAACCTAGATATTTATCAGTTCCCCCAACCATCTCACTACTTCTTGTCAATTCTTCATCAAAAGAAGGTTTTCCTGTAATAACATCTGGAAGAGATGGATTACGTTCTTGAAGAATCACATCATCACATGAATAATCAGCTTCTAATGCAGTATTTTGCTGTGCGCATAAGTTCAAATCCTCTGAACAAGCCATAAACAATGGAATTGTTACAGATAAAATTATTATATATAATATTGATTTCATAATCTTTTCTTATTGCAGATTATTATTAGATAAACTTTTCATATATTCTTCTAAAGGAATTGTTACTATTTCGTCTGGTTTTGCCTTTGATGTAGTATTTATTATTCCATACCAAGAACCTTTAAATTTAACTTCTCTATCATTGGACTCATTTCCATTACGATAAGTCATAGTAATAGTATAGTCAGCCTTTACACTATATTTCTTTAAATAAGTCGTTACTTTAATTAAAGATGGCTCATCAACTTCTACCGGAATAGTCACTGATAATGTTTTAGGTATCTCATACGTTGTGGAAGTATAAGGAGCTCTAGGCAAAAATATTGTTGAATCAGGCATTTCCCCACTACTAAAATTGCCAGGGGCAATAAATTGACCGGCTATTATTGCAGGGCGTAAAAACATTTGTTCTTCATTTTCCATTGGAATTTTCAAAGCTCCTTTTTCTGTATAATAAGAAGTGTCTTTTACATCTTTTTTTGCATAAATTGTAATATTTGATGGTCCAGCAACTGCTCCTGTCTGACCATTTGAGTACACAACAACAGGGTCTAATTCCGTCACTACAGCTTCAGGTTCAAATACTATTTCTTTTACTTTAAATTTATCCTGAAACTCTAATAGAAACTCTTGCTGGGGTTGCTTATTATATTTTGCATACCCCACCTGCCCATTATTCTTTACTTCTATGGAATAATTAAATACACTCCAAGGATTATTGGGGTCTGCCGTTCCTAAATATGTCTGATTTTCAATATTAAAATACCCTTTATATGTTGATGGTATAAGGTCCCAACTTCCAGAACTTATATCTTCCGAATCCCAAACAAAAACAAGTTTATTGTTTGGAGCATTGTTATATTGACCACAAACCAATGGCTTATTATAAGACTTTGAATAAATCAAATATGGTATTCCACTACTAGGTGGCAAAATCTTTAAATAGAATTTTGAAGAGCTATATGCTGAAAGTATCAATTCTTTTCTCATTCCTTGAGTAGAAAGATAAGGCTGTCCAGCCACTCCACCTCCTCTGACTTTCAACGCAAAAGGCAACTCTCTAACAGCATACATATTTGATGAATAAAATTCATCGGTTTCAGGATAATAAGAAGAAAATTTTGTTTCCTGCTTTTGATATTCATCTGCATTAGAAAACAGACTTACAGAATCAGCAACAGAAATGGATCTTGATAAAACTGAACTTTCTGATGCTTCTGAGAAATCATCTAAAAGTCCTGAATCTTGTGTACAAGAGGCAAGAGCTATGGTCATTCCCCCTACTAATAATCGGCTTACGCCCCATAAAGAATGAAAAAGATTTTTCATAAAAATGTTTTTTAATTTGGTTCTTGAAATTAGAGTGAATATATAATATCAATATTGTAAAGATTTGAAGAAAGAAGTTAATCCTTACATATTAGTACAGTAACCATCCCAAGCGGTCATTATAAACCAATGAGAAATAACTTCATATATATTTCTATATTAGTTCCGATTCAATGAATAAACCGAATCTGGTATAAACTATTATCTGCCTTTTTATAAGAATGGTGTAAATATTTCCCCTATCTGTTCTGCAACGCATTTATTCGATGCCATATAAGCTAAACAGAGCAATTAGTCACATACATTTAAAACAGAACATTTCCCCCAAAAAATGCTACATACCAATGAATTCAAAACAGCAATAGGTTACAATAGTAACCTATTGCTAGTCTATGGATTTCACCAATAATACTTTATGAGAATAAATATGCAGACAAGACTTAAAATCATCCCCCCCCATTTGATATATTTATTATCTGAAAATAAATTAGTTATCATAGCTATTATTAAACACAGATAAAATAATCTTGAGCTAGAACTTATTTCACAACTTATCATTAAAACGATACATATTGCTACTATAAAGTATTGTATTCCTTGAAGAAATGTTTTCATTGTCCTTTAAATGACCAATCGTTATAACAACCTATAATAGGAACAGGTATTATCTCGCACGAAATAATGATTCCATTCGGATAATTATCAGCAAATTGATTGAAAGCAATACCGCATAACCCTGCTACTATTGTTGCTATTTTTGATATACTGGGATCTGGAATAGCAGCACTTAGAACAGCCGTTATCTCGGATCCTAATGCAATCTTTTTGCAATCAGAATTTGAAATATATAATTCAAACGAAGCCCAATTTAGAACTAATTTGGTTACTCCCCCGGAGGCTCTTTCACCAACGAAATTGCTAGCATTATATATTTCTATTGTTTTTTCTCCTATTTGATTTTTCACAATTCCTTGTGCTGATAAAAGAGCATTACTTTCTTGCATTCGGTTTTTATAGTAGATAAACACTCTTTCAGACAAACCGATAGATTCTCCATTTGTCACATCAAGAACAAAGAGGCCATTTTTAATAGATACATGTTTATCTATGACTTCATAAGCTTTCTTTCTAAGAAATTGCTCTTCCTCCGTTTCTTCACATGGGACTTTTGTCACATCATAATCAATAAGGTTTACCTTTTCAGTACTTTCTTGAGTAAAACCATCCTCATTTTGACATGAAGTCAATTGCCCTAGAACTGCAATTATTAAAGCAGCTATAAATCCTTTAATTATCAATACTTTTTTCATTTTCTAAAATTTTAATGAACATTTTATTATATAGTACTAGTGCGGATGCAAATATACAATGTTGATTGTATATAAAACAATATTTTTAGATATTTTTTGCCATCATATGTTGATAAACATAAATAATATCTATATTTGTACTATACAATCTAAATTATATTAATATGGAAAATGTTTATTACTCATTAAAAGACTTTGAACTTTCTTTAAAGAAGAGCGCTATCGAGAGAGCTGACGACTTCCAGCAATACATCAATCAATTAAATGAATTTGGTTGCAAAAGCTATTGGATAACTTCCCAGACAGGAGTCGGATCAACAATGACCATTGAAGGCTTTAGCCGACCTGTCACTGCATTTATCTCCAATGACTATTTGGGAATGTCACAACGAGAGGAAACCAAACAGGCTGGAATAGATGCTATTATCAAGTATGGAACAGGTGCTTGTGCCGCACAGGTTATAGGTGGCTATCTCGATATACATCAACAACTGGAACAAGAAATCGCATCTTTTGTAGGGCAGGAGGACGCAAAACTGTTTTCTTCCGGTTTCGGGGCAAATGCAGGGATATTAAGAGCCTTATTAGGTCAAAATGACATTGCGTTAGTGGATCCTTATATCCATACAAGCGCAATGGCAGGATTAAAAGGAACAAATGTAAAGCGAATAGGACACAATGATTTGGAATATTTAGAGAAAACGCTGAAAGAAACCAAAGATCAATATCAGACCAGACTTGTAATAATAGACGGGGTATATTCACAAGATGGGGATTTGTCCTTGCTCCCGGAAATAATTTCTCTTTGCAAAACCCATCGAAGCTATGTTGATGCTGGATGATGCACACGGAATAGGTGTAATGGGAGCCAACGGTAGAGGAACAGCAGAACATTTCAATTGTTTGGGGCAAGTGGATATCATCACCGGAACATTCAGCAAATCATTTGGTTGTGTGGGAGGATTTGCCGCCGCCTACAAAAAAGATAATACAATACCTGAAATTTTATGCGGACAGCAATGTCTTCTCGGCAGCCCCTACACCACAAGTAACCGCATCCATTTTGAAAGCTTTGGAAATAATAAAGAAAGAACCGGCAATAAGAGCCAGACTTTGGGAAAATACCGATTACCTCAGGAGCCGGCTGACAACCGAAGGGTTTGACATAGGCAAATCCGTGTCACCTATTTTCCCCATTATGATAAGAGATAATAAAAAAGTTTATGAAATAGCTAAAATGTTACAGGAAAAAGGTATCTTTACAATTGGAATTGTATATCCGGCAGTAAGAACCAAAGAGGCCAGATTAAGGGTCAGTGTTCTTGCCACGCATGAACATGAACAGTTGGATGCTTTAATCAACGCTCTTAATGATATAAATAAAGATATAAAAATAAAAAAGGAACAATGAAAGAAAGGAGAAAGCGAAGAAGTGCAAAGGACATAGAAGAAAGTATACTTGATGCGGCAAATCAATTGATTGAAAATGATGGATTTTCAAAATTGACAGTTACCGGTATCATACATTTGGCAGAAATCGAACCTGTCCAATTCTACCATAGATATGAGGATTTGAACAAGTTTATTGATGAGTATGTCAAAAAGTACGATTACTGGTTCAATGATATCATAAAGTCCCAGAAACAATCAAGCAATGATAAAGAATTGTACACGAACATTCTGACAGGATTGTTCCATTCTTTATCGGAGAACAAAGCAATGCAAGAGCTTCTGAAATGGGAACTGGCTAATAATAATGAAACCAGTCAGCGTACCGCCCGGTTACGAGAATTACATACATTGCCTCTATGCCAAAAATATTCAAAACTGTTCTCAGATACGGATATTGACATTGTAACTATATCCGCACTGATAATAGGCGGAATATACTATCTCATTTTGCATGATGAACTTTCTACTTTCAGTGGTATAAATTTAAAAATGGAATCAGACAGGCAAAGAGTTATTAAAGCCATAAATAAACTGTCAGATATTCTGTTCACTCCTATACCATCTTCTCTTACCAGAGAAACCATTGATATAATAATAAAAATGAAGGAAGATAATATACCAGTAGGAAAAATAGCATATTATACGGGAATACCACAAGACATTATCATTTCAATCTAAAGCACAAATTGGAATAACCAGCCGTATATACTGATTTGAAGATGAGTAAAAATTGCAGTAAAAAAAG
>ENA-OQIT01000088-OQIT01000088.1-human-gut-metagenome-genome-assembly--contig:-NODE-88-length-22088-cov-4.067119_pt1 | contig 22088 bp, 21 predicted proteins | sample MGYA00242587_ERZ504752 | MGnify/ENA primary metagenome ERZ504752 (study PRJEB26092, sample SAMD00036352) | human gut metagenome | host: Homo sapiens | study: EMG produced TPA metagenomics assembly of... | reverse complement strand
AATCTATTATGAACGAAAAATACATCCTTTATTCTTCCCACTTGGCACAAACGGTTTACAGTCCGAAATTCCGGTAACGCTTTCTGAATACCGTCTGGATAACGAAAAAGACATAAAAGATTATCTTTCTCTTGTCCAACCAGGTTCCTGAACTTTTTTACTCAGATTCTTGATTTTGAACAGGAACGGAGAAATGCAGGTCTCATAAGCCCTTCTTTTGTAATTTCTGATACCATTGATCAGATTGATCAGTTTCTAAATGCAAGTGAAGAAAATAATCCCCTCATCCAAAGCTTTGAGGACCGTTTAACTGAGGTAGAATCTTTAAGTAAAGACCAGAAAGCAAGTTATATTGCAAATAACCGTCTGCTTGTTACAGATAAAGTTCTCCCTGCATATAAATCACTAAAAACTTCTTTACAAGCTTATACAAATGATTCAAAAAATACTTCTTCTAAAGAAAGACTTTGCGAGTATAAAAATGGGCAGGATTATTATAAATTTTTGCTTATGTCTAATGTAGGGACAGATTTTTCTCCGGAAGACTGTATTACTATTTTTAGAAGCACAGTTAAAAAATACAGTAAAAGACATTTCTTCTCTCACTGCAAAGAATAAGGATCTGTATACAGAATATCTCTCTGCAACTCCTGCTCTTTCTGCACCAAAAGAAATTATGAACACGTTAAAAAATGATTCGCTAATCGACTTTCCGGAAATAAAAAATATTTCCTGCCAGCTCAAAAATGTTCCTGATGCACTCTCCGGTACTTCCGCCTGTGCATTCTACCTTGTACCGCCAATCGACAGCACCAAAGATAATATCATTTACATAAATAAAAGCCGCGTGGATTCTAATGAATTATTTTCTACCCTTGCACACGAAGGCTATCCAGGACATCTGTATCAGACAAATTATTTTTTAACTACGAATCCTTCTCCCCTTCGGACATTTCTCCACTGCGCCGGCTATGATGAAGGCTGGGGAACTTACGCTCAGCTATACAGCTATAACTTTATTGAATTTAAAAAATGTCGATGAACAAACAACAAAGCAGCTCCGCCAGCTTTACCGGGATAATGACCTGCTCTCGCTATCCTTATCCTCTCTCTGCGATCTGTATGTAAATTATAAAAATTATGATGAAAATGCTCTGGCAAATTACTTACAAACTTATGGTATAGACAAGGACGGCGCCCAAAATCTTTATCGTTATGTCATTGAAAATCCGACAACTTACCTCTCCTACAGCATCGGCTGCTATGAATTAGATCAATTAAAACAAACTATGGCTGATTCCCTCGGAAAAGCTTTTAAAATTTCTGATTTTCATGAAGCAGTTCTGAATGTTGGTTCCTGCAATTTTTCAATTTTAAGACAGGAAATAGAAAAAGAAACAGAAATTCTCAGTAATGTTTCTTAAAAGATATATGTAAATACCCTTGATTTTTAAATATTTTTAATATTTTTTCTCACAATTAGTCATTTTATTTGTTTTGAATAATTGACATTTCAATCCTTCATTGCTATACTAAGAACGATTGTTGAAAAATTGGTATTAGTTAATTCAAATATAACTTAGGAGGTATTACAATGGAAACATATGGTATCGAGAAACTTGGGATTGTGAATCCTAAAGCAGTTTACCGCAACTTAACACCTGCACAGTTAACAGAGGCAGCTTTAAGAAGAGGAGAGGGCAAACTCTCTAATACAGGCGCACTCGTTGTAACTACAGGTAAATATACAGGACGTTCTCCTAAAGATAAATTCATCGTTATGGACGAGAACTCAAAAGATACTGTATGGTGGACTTCAGATGAATATAAAAATGACAACCATCCAGCATCTCAGGAAGCTTGGGATACATGTAAAGAACTTGCAATTAAAGAACTTTCTAACAAAAGATTATTTGTAGTAGATGCATTCTGCGGAGCAAAATGCAGATACACGTATGGCAATTCGTTTTATCGTGGAAGTGGCATGGCAGGCACACTTTGTTAAGAACATGTTCATCCAGCCAACAGAAGCAGAGCTTGAGAACTTCGAACCAGACTTCGTTGTTTATAATGCATCTAAAGCAAAAGTTGAAAACTATAAAGAACTTGGTTTGAATTCTGAGACAGCAGTTATGTTCAATATCACAAGCCGTGAACAGGTTATCTTGAACACATGGTACGGTGGAGAGATGAAAAAAAGGTATGTTCTCTATGATGAACTACTACCTGCCGCTGAAAGGTATCGCTTCTATGCACTGTTCTGCAAACACAGACATGAACGGAGAGAACACAGCACTCTTCTTCGGACTTTCAGGAACAGGTAAGACAACACTCTCTACAGATCCGAAACGTCTTCTGATCGGTGATGACGAGCACGGATGGGATGACAACGGAGTATTCAACTTTGAAGGCGGATGCTACGCAAAAGTTATCAACCTTGACAAAGAATCTGAGCCGGACATCTACAATGCAATCAGACGTGACGCTCTTCTTGAGAACGTAACTCTGGATGCAGAAGGAAAGATCGACTTTAATGACAAGAGTGTTACAGAAAATACTCGTGTATCTTACCCGATCAACCACATCGAGAACATCGTACGTCCGGTTTCTTCTGCACCGGCAGCTAAGAATGTAATCTTCCTGTCTGCAGATGCATTCGGAGTACTTCCTCCGGTATCTGTTCTGACACCAGAGCAGGCTGAATACTACTTCCTGTCTGGATTCACAGCAAAACTTGCTGGTACAGAACGTGGAATCACAGAGCCTACACCAACATTCTCAGCTTGCTTCGGACAGGCATTCTTAGAGCTGCATCCTACAAAATATGCAGAAGAACTTGTTAAGAAAATGGAAGCAAACGGAGCAAAAGCATACCTGGTGAACACAGGATGGAACGGAACAGGAAAACGTATCTCTATCAAAGATACTCGCGGTATCATCGATGCAATCTTAAACGGAGACATCGTAAATGCACCTACTAAGAAGATCCCATTCTTCAACTTCGAAGTACCAACAGAGCTTCCAGGTGTAGATACAAACATTCTTGACCCACGTGACACTTATGCAGATGCTGCTGAGTGGGAGACAAAAGCAAAAGATCTTGCACAGAGATTTGTTAAGAACTTTGCTAAATACGAAGGAAATGAAGCTGGAAAAGCTTTAGTTTCTGCTGGTCCGGAAGTTTAATTTCTAATTTTCATAAAATCAGAGCCAAAGTAAACGCAATGATTGCGTGAGCTTTGGCTCTTTTTATTTTACTCAACACTTCGTCTATATCATGTTGTATTTGTCTTATTTTTCTTTCTTAGAAAGTTAATTCTTATACATTGTGTCCAAAAAACATTTAACTTTCTTTTAGTTTCTGCTTTACACTTTATTTATACTTTTTTAATTATTTAAAGGACTGGAGAGGATTATGTTACAAAGTTTATGAAATCAAACAGCGTGTCTTCGCTGACAATGACCTGGAAGCAGATAAAGTGCGGACAGAATTAAAAAAAGACAAAACATTTCTTTTAATACTGATGTCGTCTCCCGGAGCAGGGAAGACCACCACTCTGACTAAAACAATAGATGCTATGAAACATGATTTTCGCATCGGAGTCATGGAAGCTGACATTGACAGCGCTGTAGATGCAGATACGATCAGCGAAACCGGAGCCAAAGTCATTCAGCTGCACACAGGGGGGAATGTGTCATCTGGATGCAGATATGACAAGGCAAGGGCTTTTGGAGCTGGATACCAGTGATGTAGATCTTGCCATTTTGGAAAATGTGGGCAACCTGGTCTGTCCTGCAGAATTTGACACAGGCGCTGTGAAAAATGCCATGATCTTAAGTGTTCCGGAAGGAGACGATAAACCACTGAAATATCCACTGATGTTTCAGGTATGCCAGTGCCTTCTGATCAACAAGATCGATGTTCTTCCTTACTTTGACTTTGATCTGGAAGAATGTAAAAAGCGGGTACTGAAGCTGAATCCGGATATGAAGATCATCCCGATCTCTGCCCGCACCGGGGAGGGCATGGACGAATGGATCGACTGGCTGAAAGAAGAAACCAGTTCCTGGAATGAATCAAATGAAAAAGGAGTAAAGGAATGAAAGAAGAACGTAAACTGATCCTGAAGCTGGGACAGATGATCACTGACCGTGTCGGTGTGAAAGTCACAGTGGAGGATCCCGAGTATTGGGGACTCGCGGAAGTTCTGACTGATGAAATGGCAGAGGTCTGTCTTTCCATGAAGGTCAGAAAACCAATGACACTGGAACAGATTGCCCGAAAATCCGGCAAAGATCCAGAACGTGTGCAAAAGTTGCTGGATGAAATGTCCGTGATCGGCATGATCGAATATAACTGGGAGAACGCCGACCATCATAAGCAGTATGTCCTGCCGATGTTTGTTCCCGGCTGCGCAGAATTTATGATGATGAATGACAAGCAGGTGGAAGAACACCCGATTCTGGCAGATTTCTTTGAAAATATGTCCAGACTGCCTCTGGAAAAGGTCACACCAATGGTACCGCCGGGAGGCTCCGGAATCGGAATGCATGTCATTCCTGTAGAAAAGGCAATTCCTGCAAAGCAGGAATCCGCAAGTGTGGAGCATATCTCCCACTGGCTGAAAAAATATCAGGACAAATATGCAGTCGGCGCCTGTTCCTGCCGCCGTCAGCAACGCGTGCGTGGCGAAGGCTGCGGCGAAATCGAAGGAGATCTGTGCATCGGTGTCGGTGATATGGCAGATTATCTGGTAGAAACAGGAAAAGGCCATTACATCACACAGGAGGAAGTTCTGGAAATTCTGGAGCGCGCCGAGAGAAACGGATTTGTACATCAAATCACCAATATTGACGGGGAAGATAAGATCTTCGCCATCTGCAACTGTGCACCTGGTGTCTGCAATGCACTGCGTACATCTCAGTTGTTCAACACACCGAATATGTCCCGCTCTGCCTACCGTGCCCATGTGGAAGCAGGCAAATGCGTTGCCTGTGGTCAGTGTGTGGAGGTCTGTCCAGTAGGCGCTGCCAAACTTGGGCAGAAGCTGTGTACAAAACAAGGCGAGATTTCCTATCCGAAATCCCTGCTTCCGGATACGGAAAAATGGGGACCGGACAAATGGGCTCCGGATTACCGGGATCATGTCAAAATCAACTGCTATGACACCGGTACATCTCCTTGTAAGACTGCCTGTCCTGCTCATCTTCCCGTACAGGGCTATATTAAGATGGCGGCTGAGGGACGCTATCTTGACGCATTAAAACTGATCAAGACCGAAAACCCGTTCCCTGCAGTCTGCGGTGCAATCTGTAACCGCCGCTGTGAGGATGCATGTACCCGAGCGACCATTGATCAGGCTGTTGCTATTGATGAGATCAAGCGGTTTATCGCAGAACAGGAGTTAAAGGAAAATACCCGCTTTGTTCCGCTTTGCGAGAATCATGAAGGAAAACAATTCACTCAGAAAATTGCCGTGATCGGTGCCGGTCCTGCCGGAATGTCCGCCGCCTACTATCTGCGTACAAAAGGATACCCGGTTACGATTTTTGAAAAAGAATCCCGTGCAGGTGGTATGCTGATGAATGGAATCCCACCCTTCCGTCTGGAAAAATCAGTAATTGAAGCAGAAATTGACATTTTAAAACAAATGGGAATTGAATTCCGTTACAACGTGGAAATCGGCAAAGATATCACGATCCCTGAACTCCGTGCACAGGGATATCAGGCGTTTTATATTGCGATCGGTGCACAGGGCGGACGAAAAACCGGAATCCCGGGGGAAGATGCGAAAGGCGTGACAACCGGTGTGGAATTTTTACGCAGTGTAAACCTGAATGAAGATTCTGTTCATCTGAATGGCCGTACTGTGGTGATCGGCGGCGGAAACGTTGCCATCGACGTTGCAAGGACCGCGCTTCGTACCGGAAGTGAGCTTGTCTCCATGTACTGTCTGGAATCCGAGGCAGAAATGCCGGCAGCCCGTGATGAAGTAGAAGAGGCAAAAGAAGAAGATATCCAGATTCAGTGCGGATGGGGACCAAAAGAAATCCTCACTGAAAACGGAGCTGTAACAGGTATCGTGTTGAAAAAATGTATCTCTGTATTTGATGAAAATCACAGATTTGCTCCGGTCTATGATGAGAATGACTGTATCACCTTGGAATGTGAAAATGTACTGCTCTCCATCGGGCAGACGATCCTCTGGGGTAATCTGTTAAAAGACACCGCTGTAGAGCTTCGTCCAAATCAGACTGCACAGGCAGATCCTGTCACCTATCAGACCGCAGAACCGGATATTTTTGTCGGCGGTGATGTCTTTACCGGGCCGAAATTCGCCATTGATGCGATTGCTGCCGGAAAACAGGGCTGCGTATCCATCCACCGCTTTGTACATAAAGGCCACTCGCTGACACTTGGCCGTGATCTGCGTCAGTTTGTCGAGCTTGATAAAAACAACCTTGACATCGAAGAATTTGACACGGCAAAAAGACAGATACCGGGTAAAAAATCCGGAATCGCAAAAGAAACCTTCCGCGATCTGCGTTCTTCTCTCACAGAAGAACAAGTCAAGATCGAAGCAGGTCGCTGTCTCGGATGCGGAGCTTCTGTCGTGGATGAAAATAAATGCATCGGCTGCGGACTCTGTACCACAAAATGCGAGTTTGATGCCATCCATTTAAGCCGGGATCTTCCTGAGGCAAGCCGGATGCGTACTGCAGAAGACAAGCTAAAAGGAATCCTTCCTTATGCAGCCAAACGTGCCATTAAGATCAAACTGAAAAAGAAATCATAAAGGAACACATTATGCATGAGTTGGGAATTATTGTTCACATTACAAAAACGCTTCAAAATGTTGCAAAAGAAAACAATTTAAGCGAAATCGGCTCTGTCACTCTGGAAATCGGGGAAGTGAGCACAATCGTCCCTGATTACCTGACAGACTGCTGGAAATACTACCGCAAAAAATTTCCGCTGATCGAACATTCAGAACTGAAAATCGAGATACTCCCTGCCACTACTTACTGTGAGGATTGCCGCCAGACGTATCCTACAGTGGAATTCGGCAGACAGTGCCCATATTGTAAAAGCCCGAACACGTATCTCGTGTGCGGAGATGAATGTAATATCAAGGAAATTGAAGCACAATAAAAGGAATGAAAAGAGGAAAAAGATTATGTTATTTCATGTTTACGGTGAAAACGCCCTGCCGCAGTGGATCGCGATGCTTGGCGTACTCGCTGCACTGATTCTGTTAAACGAAGTTTCCAGACGGACCAAAGCCGGCGGTATTTTAATGTTTTTTGTCATCCCGGCTATTTTGACTGTTTATTTTATTGCAATTGCCGTCGGGGCAAAAACAGGAGCTTCCTGGGCACTCAATAACCAGACATATCTATATATGAATGGATGGTTCCACTACGCCAAGCTTTATGCCGCACTTGCAGGATGTATCGGATTTATGATGATCAAATATGAATGGGGAATCGGAAAAGCTCACTGGTTCAAAGCGTATCCGTTTGCAATCGTTGCCATCAATATTCTGATCGCCGTTGCAAGTGATTTTGAATCTGCCATCAACGGATGGTATTCCTGGTGGCTGTCCTCTGAAGATGTATGGCTGTACGGAGGATGGCACAACGTATTTAACGGAATTGCCGGAATCATCAATATTTTATGTATGACCGGATGGTGGGCTGTCTACACATCCAAAGACAAAAAAGACATGATCTGGCCGGATATGATCTGGGTTTACATCCTGGTCTATGATGTATGGAATTTCGCCTATACCTACAACTGTCTGCCGACACATTCCTGGTTCTGCGGCGTTGCACTTCTGCTTGCACCGACAATCGCAGCACTGCTCTGGAACAAAGGCGGCTGGATCATGAACCGTGCCAACACGCTTTGTATCTGGTGTATGTTCGCGCAGGTATTCCCTCTGTTCCAGGAGACATTCTCTGACGGAACACAGGTATTCCCATGGGCAACCATTCCAAAACTGTATGCTGACGGTACTTTAAACGGAATCACTACCGGCGGAAGCACAAATGCAGATCCGACCATGATGACGATTGTCAGTCTCCTTGCACTGATCGTAAATATTGTAGCATTTATTTACATTATAAGAACTGCAAGAAAGAAGAAAAAGAATCCTTACAAAGAAGAAATCTTTACAGATTTCAAATACTACAAGGATGCAGCTGCAAGAGCTGAGATTAAATAAGAAACAAGGTCGCCCCGCAAAAGCTCTCTTCCACTTTTGCGGGGCGAATTTTATCTGCTTTTTTCCAGTTCCTTTTGAATTTTTTCTACCATTTCCCGATACACATCTTCCGCTCTTAATTCTGCATATACGTCCTCTGTCTCCAACAGCCACAGAAGATTTTCCAGTAGATATCCCCCGTTTCGGTGAAGTACTTTCATTCCATTCCAGTTTGTCAAAGTAAATTGGAGTCTCTGTCTTTCTTCCTTGTACAATATTCAGATACTCCATAACCAGATGCTTCAGTTCTGAAAGTGCCTGGTCTTTTTTCCCCTGCTTCACCAGAATTCCAAGTTTCATCTGGGATACCATAACATTGACTCCTCCGAGACGGCTTTCTTCAAATAAGGTCTCCAGCTCCTGTGCGGCATCCAGAAATCGAAACGCCTTTTCATACTCACTTTCTTCTCCGGCAATTTTCGCCAGACTGACCAGAGACAAACCTGCATTGCGGATTTCTTCATACAAACAACGCTGTGTCAGTTTTTCTGATTCTTCCAGTTTTCCCATCTGATACAGGATACTGGACTTCATGCTTCTTGCATCAAAATCCGGCTGCGGCAGTTTTTCTACGGCTTCCAGCCCTTTTTCATATTCCTCATTCATACAGTATAAGCCGGATAAAACATACCATGCCGTCTCGGAAATCTCCGCATTTTCGCTGGCTGTGCTCTCTTCAAACAACGTAATGCTTCGTTCCATCTGCTGCTTCAAAATTTCTTCCTGTAAGCTTGCACCTGCATACTGCATATAAGTCGAAGCTACCCGAAATTTCAGAAATAAGTCTGTCGGAAATTCTTTCAGAAGCTCTTCACAGTACTGCTGTCCTTCTTCCCAGTTTCTTGTCGAAAACAGTGTATCCGCTTTCTCCATCCGCTTCATACATTCTTCTTCCGTCATCTGCTCCTGAAAGTCCAGCAGAACATCCACACTCACGCCCAAAAGCCTTGCCAGTGGATTTAGGATTGTAATATCCGGATATGTCGTATCCGTCTCCCACTTGGACACTGCTGCCGCTGAAATATTGAGTGCTGCTGCCACCTGTTCCTGCGTCAGTCCTTTTTGTTTTCTAAGATCTTGAATTCGTTTTCCAATTTTCAATTCCATCCATCTGCACCTCTCTTTTCTCTGATCTTTTGCTGCTTTTATTGTATCAAAGAAAAGAAAACTCTCCAATGGATGGAGAGTTAACTTTTGCTGTCAGTTTTTTAACTGTTTATCCTGTTTTTATAAGAATGGTTTCAATTCTTTCATCAGCTGTTCGTCCATATGGAGCAGCTTCTTTGCAAGCGAACGGCTCTCAGAAGACGCCTCTTCATACTCATTGAGAAATTTTCCGATGGACTGGATTCCCATATTACAGCCATCCATCAGAAGCTTCGCAATCTGAGAGCTGTCATCGTGGAGCATCAGCTTCACATCCGTTGTAATCCTGGAAAATGCAGCTGCGGCAGGATGCGGATCCTTTTCTTGTTCTCCATGTTTTTCCAGCAGTCTGCTGATATCTTCCTCCAGTGCTTTATGTTTCTTGTCGTATTCATCCAGCAGCTGATGAAGCTTTTCATCCTTCACAAAATCCCGCACCTGATTCAGGCTGTTGATCGCCATCTTGCAGCCACTGCTGCATTCTTTTAAAAGCTTTCCTGTCTGTTCTTCCATATCATTTCCCCACTTTCCATTACAAATCATGTCTTGTTTATTCTGTCCGAAAGTGCAGATTCTATCCCTTTATCTTACAACAGCACGTCTGATTTTCGGCCCTATAATGCAGGCAATTGCAATTTTTACCAGATCTCCCGGAATATACGGAAATACTCCGACACCAAGTCCTGCCACAAATCCGATATTCAACTGCATAGAAAGCCAGATTGTACCGAAAAGATAACATACGATCGTTCCAAGTACCATTCCAAGAACGGCAAATGACAGTTTTCCTTTAAAATGCTCCACAAAAAATCCGGCGATCACTGTCAAAAACACAAATCCGACCAGATATCCGCCCGTAGGCCCTGCCACTTTTGCCGGACCGCCACTGAAACCGGAAAATACCGGAAGTCCGACCAGACCGATCAACAGGTATACAATATAACTGATGGTACTGAATTTTGTTCCCAGTACAAAAACCGAGAAATACAACACCAGGTTTGTAAATGAGATCGGCACCGGACTGAACGGTAGAGGAATACTTAACGGCCCCAGAATGCAGGTCAGCGCTGTCATCAATGCGATCAGTGTCATTTGTTTCGTTGTGAGAAATTTTGCTTTTGTCTCCATGTGTTTTGTTCTCCTTCTTTACACTCTTGTTCCAGTATACGAAAGAGACGTTCTTTTGTCAACCTTTTATTATTGTAAGTTAACATTCGTTCCGGTTGTTTACTCTTGTAACTGTATATGATAGAGCGTGTTTGAAAATTAAAAATGCACAAAACATGTGTTTCTATTGCCTTCTCATGATAGGATAGCTTCCAAGCAAAATCAGACACAGCCTAGGTGGTGTAAGCACCAAGATACATGTGGTAGTGGATTCTTACGACTATCCAATCTACCTGATCCAGCGAATGCAAAGGATTTCAAAGAATTGTAACCAAGTATGATAAATATGCATTCATCTATAGTAATCCTCTTAATTAACGCAAATTCCACATGCGTGAAACCACCATTTACAATCATTCATGCTTATAGTTTCTAAGGCCGCTTTTACAACTTCAGGCAGTTCAGAGGCAACACAGATTTTATTCTTTCTGAGAATAGCTTTCATTTTTGACCACATTTTTTCAATAGGATTTAAATCCGGACTGTATGGCGGCAAATACAGGTAGGAAATACCAGCCTTGTCCAAAAGTTCTGTCACTATTTTGGCATGATGAGAGCGCATATTATCCATAATTACAACATTGCCTTTCTCAAGACTCGGTATCAACTGTTTTTCCATGTATTCACGAAACCGCTGTGCGGTTGTTCCGCCTTGGTACGTAGTATATACCAAACTGCCGTTAAGACGAATGGACGACAAAACGGTGTATTCCTGCAGGCGTGTTTATTGGGGCAGCATCAATGGCACATTTCCCATGTACTGCACGTGCATAGTGTCTTGTGAGGTTTGTATTAATGCCGCTTTCATCAAGATATATCTGATGTTCTGCATTTGCATCAGATATGTTTTCTATCCATGCGCTGCGCTTTGCCTGCACATCGGGGACGCTCCTGTTCTTTTGCATGCAAAGACTTTTTCTTATAAGTATAACCTTGTTTTATCAGAAAACGCCTGACGGCTTTGCTGCCTACAGGCAAATTAAGGCTTTCAATGATTTCCTTCATTGTGATATCAGGCTGTTTCTGCACAAGTTCCAGAATATCTTGGTGCTGCTTTTCTGTAAGGATTGGTTTCCGTCCTCTCAGCTGCGTTCTGGTCTCATAACTGCCAGTGCGTGCACGTTCTTCCACAAGGCGGTATATGGTACTTTGGTTTACTGAAAAATATTTTGCGATCTCCTTGGCATTGTGCGTTTTATCCCAGGCTTCCAATACCAGTTTTCTAGCTTCATTATGTAGCATGTTATCATCTCCTACACTATATTTTATCACCTCTGTAAAGAGCTTGCATTATTTAAGAGGTTTGCTATAAAAAAAGAAAAACAGAGCAACGGATTTCGGTAACAAAGAAATATCTTGATCGTTCAGACAAAAATAACGTTTTCCCTGTCTGTAATACATCATTGGTTAAAATCAGTGAAGAGTCTATCTGCCGTGAGCCACTATGCACAGTCAACGTGCATATGCGAACTGCGCATTCACATGCACTATTCCTTGCGACATTTCTACCCAACAGGGTATAAGACATTTTTTAGAAGTCATACCGTAAATCTATTGAAATCTCTTTAGAAAAAACAAAAACGGCTGTATTTCAGTCCACCTTTGCACCAAAGTACAGCCACATAAACCAATTCTATTTTTATTGTGCAATATCAGAACTCCCCCCTTCTCCCTGCTGCATCCAGAATATTCATCTGCATCCTATATTTTGCCACCGTTCTTCTTGAGATCTGTATTCCCTCTTCTCCCAGTTTCTGCGCCAGTTTTTGATCACTCAGCGGTTTCTTCTTATCTTCGCTTTGAATGAAATTTCTTAGCATCAGCTTCACTGAATCGCTACTGACTTCCTCCGTCCCTTTTGGCATAAAATCTGACAGTGCATAAACGCCCCAGCCACACTGCAGATATTTTCCTTTCACCGCCCTGCTGATTGTTGATTCATTCACCTCCATAATCTGTGCAACATCCTTCTGTCTGATCGGTTTCATATCCTTTCCCGAGTCCAAAAACATCCTCTGGAAATCAACCAGTATATCTGCAATCCTCTGCAATGTATGACTTCTCTGCTCTATGCATGCTCTCAGCCATTCTGCCTGCGCCTGCTTTTGCATAATATATTCCCGAACCTCCGCCTCTTTCGAATCTCGCAGTTTTACATAGAATTCATTCAGCCTCAGTTCCCGGTACACAGCCTCATTCAATTCCGCTATATATTTTCCATGTTCTTTTGACACAATAATATCTGGTATTACATACCCCCCTGTGTTTCTCCCATATATTCTTCCTGGTTTTGGATTCAGGGTTCTGATTCTGGAAAATGCGTCTCTTACCGCCGCCTCTTCCTCTCCCAGTTCTTTTGCAATTGCTGAAATTTTATGTTTTGACAGATCTTCCAGATAATTTTTTACCAGAGTAATCGCAAGCCGGGAGTCTTTCTGTCGCTTCAACTGCAGAATCAGACATTCCTTCAAATCGGCGGCCCCGATTCCGGCCGGCTCCAATGATTTCAGTATCTCCAGCGCACTCCGAAGTTCCCGCACCGAACATGGTATGTACTCTGCCAGTTTTTTCACCGAAATCTCCAGATATCCTCTACTGTCCAATGATCCTGCTAACTTTTCCACAATTTTCTTTCTTTTTCCCCAATTGGCATCGTCAACAGCTGCTGATGTATTATATCCACAAGGCTTTCTTCCTGAAGAGTCCACCAGTCTTCTAACAACTGATGACCGCCGGCATAGCTCCAGTCGGTATCCTCCGATGCCGTTACTCCTGTTTCATCAGACTTACGCATATCTTCCCTCACCAGTTCTTCCAGCGGTGCCTCTGCCAGTTCTTCCACTTCAATCAACGGATTTTCCAGTGCCACTTCCTGAATATACACAGCAATTTCCTGTGCATTCATTTGCAGGATGCGTGCCTGCTCAATCTGCTTCTGATATACCCTTTGTTTCTGCTCAACCTTCAGTTCCAGTCCCATCGAATTTCCTCTTTACTACTTAATCAGTCTTTTAAACAATTCGTATAGCATCGACAATTCATATTCATCCAATCTGATTCTGTATTTTTTTTCTGCTTCCGCAAATACAATCCGAGAAATCCGATAGAACTCCTTCTCTTGCTCAGATAATTCCCGTTGTTCTTCCTCATAACCATCCTGTGCGATCATCAGACGCTCAAACATAAATGCAATGTGCATATACAAATTTAGTCTCACATGCCCCGACATTTCCAATGCATAATACTTTTCATACCGCATCAAAATCAGTTCTACTTCCCGAACTACAACCGCAGGGTTCAAAAACTGCAGTCGGCTTACGATACCTTCCATTGAGAAAAACTTTACAAATTCTCTTTTGAGCACTTCAAACTGCTCCGGATTTATTACTGTCTTTAAGGAATCCCACAGCACCTGTTCTCCACTTCCATCCAACACATCATACATACTCAGCCATGGAGTTTTTACTTCTTCTGAAAGTGATGAAGTCGTCAAAATCAACAGTGTCTGCTCAAAGGATTTTTCCCCTTTTTCACCCAAAACCCGAATCAGTTCCTTATAATCCATCGTAATAAAATCAAGCCCGCAGTCTCCGAGCACGCTTTTCATCATTTCCTGAATCTTTTCCGCAATTCCCACTCCGGACATACAGGATATGACAATATTTTTTCCCTGTGAAAGACCTTCAAAAAACTGTACATCAAAACTACAGATTTTCTTTGTACTCTGTGTAATTTCCGTAAAGGAACTATGTCCCAGTATTTTAATTCCGATATCGAGCGCAATTGCCGTAGAAACATTATTGATAATCATCAGATCCCCTGACAGACTGTTTTTGATCAATGTATACATTCTGCTGAGAGAACCTGTATCTACCAGCAGAATCACTCCTCTTCCTCCCGGAATATCTTCCAGATAACTCCTTACTTTATCAATCATCGCATCAAAAGAAGAGTCCATCGGCATATCAATTGCTTCAAACACAAAGGTTCCACATGCCTGATTCACCACTTTTGCAATACTGCTCGCCGTTGTATCTCCATGCGCAGCAATCAAACCTGCCAGTTCAACAGACTCTACAACATACTCATGCAGAGCAACTGTAAACAAAAACAGGACGTGTTTTCCACAGCCTTGTTCCAACGATACCACTTTCTCAAAAAGACGTTTTGCAATATAATGTGCCCTTGAAAGAGACTGTTCAAAATAAACAGACAATTTCCACTCCATCTCTGCATCCAATTCCATTTGCGAGAACATCTTATAACTCAGGTACAGTTCCTTCAGACATTGGTCTGTCACACGAATTCCATAGCGTTTCAGCACCAATCTGCAGCTGCTCTCAAACATCTTTCTTACCGTATTTTCGAACACCGAAGAACTCACTGTGACATATTTCTCCCAAGTCTTCATCTGGTGTTTATACCGTAGATATAACATATCTGTTTTATCCCAGGAAGCCTTCACCACCTCTTCCCAGAGAGCTGAAACATTCAAAGCATGTTCCGTAACACATGCTTCATACGCAGATTCACTTTCCTGACTGCACAAAACTTTCATCGGACAGACAATTTCTTCCAAAGAATCACCCTTGTCCGGTGTCTCATTCTGCAGCTCTCTTGAAGAGATTTTCAACAGTTTTTCCTCCTGTTGCCGAAAATATGCTTCTGCACAGCTTACCCGCACAAGATTTTCCAGTTTTCCGATATTTCCAGGTAACTTTGAAAAGCACAGATACTGCATCGCATCCTTTTCAATCAGAATATCCCTGTTGATCTTTACCGCTTCTTTCTGATAAAACCGATAAATTAACTGTAGTCGTTCCATCAGCGGTCTTTCCGCAATACTTCCGATTGAAGTCTGTACGGTAATTCTCCGGCGAAATGTTTCCAGAAGGACTTTTTCCGGAATCTCCGTTGTTGCAAAAATAAACCTTACCTTCGCCGCTTTCCAGTTCTTGTCACCAAGCGGTCGATATTTTCCTGTGTCCATGAAAATAAAAAGCTTTTCCTGGTTTTCATAAGACAGCCGGTGAATCTCGTCCAGAAAAAGATAACCGCCGTCCGCTTCCTGCAAAAGCCCCTCTTTATCTGTATCCGCTCCGGTAAAGCTTCCCTTTTTATACCCTAAAAGTGCTGCCGACAATAGCTCTGGATTGTTCGCATAATCTGCACAATTCAGCACTACCAACGGAGCACTCTCGCTGATAACTGCACTGGAAACTGCATATTGGTGAATCAGTCTTGCCAGAAAGCTTTTTCCGACCCCACTTTCTCCTGTAATCAGTATTGGCAGTCCGTCCGGCGGATATGACACCGCCGCTTTGCATCTTTCAATTACATTTTTCTGGCTGCCGTCAGCACCGATCATTGTATCAAAGACGTCTTCCCGGCGTACTTCCGGCAGCACTTCTTCTATTTCTTTTCTTTCTTCACTGACAGAACCCTGCACATTCTCTCTCTGTTGTTTCCTGATATTCCAGCATACCGGCCGGGTAAGTGTCTTTTCCACACTACCTTCTTCCAAAAGACGGTTCAGATAATGGCTGACTACCTGTCGGCTTAAATTCAGCTCTTCTGCAAGTGCTGCCGCCGTAATCTGACAATCACTCTTCGACATCCTGCACAGCGCCTGATATACCCTGTCTTTTGCTTCCATAAAAAGTACCTCCCGGTTTTTCTGCTTTTTCATACCCCTATTATAATAAATTTTGAGTTTCTCTACAACACTTTTCTTTTCTTGAGTTTCCGCAGAATTATCCTCCTCAGATAAGTCTGCTATGTTTCGTTATCCACAACTTTCAAAAAATGCCTAAAATATAAGGAATCCTGTTCCTTTTTGATGTAAAATTAAGCTACCAAACCAAAAACTTACTAAACAAAAAGAAAGGGGATCCCTTATGATTAATTCTACATCAACTACTTACTCTCTGAAAAGAAAAATTTTAACTTTTACAAATAAAATTTCCTGCCGTCTTCCGAAACCAGACCGCAAGTTTATATCAGATATGGTTTACGGTATTTTGGCATCTCAGAGCTGTCTGCTTACCGATATTTCCGATCAGCTCCATGAACCTGCACGTAAAGTAAATACAGTAAAACGACTTTCCACACATCTCTTGGAAGGCCCCCTGCCGCTGCGGCTTCCACTTATCTCCATACCGTAAAGAAGCTCTCGCCTCCCGATCCGGTGGTCCTGATTGATGAAAGCGATGTTGTAAAGCCGGATGGGAAACACTTTGAAGCCCTGGGCATTGTCCGGGATGGTTCAGAAAGCACACAGACAAAAATGTTTATAAAAAGGGATATCATGTAACGGAAGCCTGCGTTTTAACTGCTCATAAGCATCCCGTCAGTATTTTTTCCCGGCTCCATTCTTCTGCTGAGAAAGATTACAAATCTGTAAATACCATCACATTTGATGCGATCAGACAGGCCGTCTCTCTTTTCGGGAAAGCTACTTTCGTTATGGATCGGGGTTATGATGACAATAAAATCTTCCTCTTCCTCGACCAACAGAAGCAGGATTATGCGCTCCGCCTGATTGCCAGGAGGAATCAGAGCCTCCAACAAATGCCCTGAAAGTTTCTATCATACAGAAAGCAGATCCGATCAAAGAGAAAGTAAGCTTCTGCTATTATCGGCTGGCGAAAGGCATCTCCGGCATACTGTCGTATGCAAAAGAAGGTGTCCGACTGTGGTTCCGGACAAAGCGTCCGGCATGCCGTCAACTCTGCCTTAAGCTGACCGGTTAAGTAGAGAAAAGAATAGGTCTCCTAAAGTCCGGTTCCGGCGGGGCTTATTAAAGTGCCTCTATTTTCGGCACTGCCATTCTAAATCTCTCAAAATTTCGGCAGATTGGCACTTTGGGAAGACATATCCATTTTTTCAGTGCAATTTGCGGAAACTCAAGTTTTCTTTTCCATCTCATGGCTTTTTGTCCCGGGGATTACTGTTCATATGTTAACCTGTGAGCAGTAACTCCCGGCATTCTTACCTCGGCAGACGTGCTCTTCTGTCCGGAAATACCCGATCAAATCCTTCTGCAGAATCCTGATACCAATAAGCCACTGTTGCCACATCGTCCGAACGTTCAAACAATGACAGATCATCATTTCCAATCTGCTGCAAAGTTACTTTGATATCTTCTGAAAATGCGATTGGATCTAGAATATGCCAGCGGTACAGACCATGGCGCGGCAGACTGTCATCACCAAATGCATGTACTGCATTTAATTTTCCTGTTTCAAACCGTACACGTGTCTTGTCCTTTGTCTCATAAAACGGATAACCTAGAAACAGTGTGGAATAGTTCTTAACGGAAGGTCTTCCCAGCTCATCTTTCTGATGAAATGCCCACGCACCTCCGAAATAATCTTCAGAACCTGTGGAGGATACGGTCGGGAATTCTTCATCTCCATCCAGATAGAACTTAAATTCACCCTCTCCCCACCAATATCTTTCCAGTGCAGTCAGCGCAAGAAATGTTCCTACATAATAGCCTTTTCCTTTAATCTTATCCAGTATCACGTAATCTTTTGCCAGTTCTGTTTGTCTTTCCCGTTTCCAGTATGCGTGGAAATACAGAGTGTTTTCCGGCAGACTGTCTGTCTCCGCATAATTTACTGTATAGAAAAATGAAGTAATGTCTTTCGGATGTTCATTTGTAATGGTAATTCTTGCTCTTTCACGAAACGGCATTTCAAAATAGCTGTTCATACCGCCCGTTGGATTTACTACGATCGGCAGAGACGCAATGTCACATCGTTCGCCGAATCCGTTGCAGAAGAAATCTCCCAGTGGAGCTTCTACCGCCGGAGTGCTGCTGTTGTCCCAATAGATTCTGAGTACAACATCACGCATAACAAAACTTCCCTTTTCTGTATTTTCACGAATCGTCATCCAGATATGACGAATGATTCCCGGTCCTTTTATATCTGCAATGACCGTCTCTTCTCCCATTGGAAGACGGATACTTCCTCTTCCTTTTCTCTGCGGTCCGAGTGCACTGTCTTCCATGCATGCTCTTCCCTTTTCTCCCGTCGGATTTTCCGGAGATACTGCTCTTGACCGCTCGCCCTTAAAGGTTGTGATATTATTTAATAAATTCATAATCCTGACTCCATTTCTCTTCGTTGTTTGGGTGAATTAATTTCTTTTGATTTTTTTTCATTTCTACATAAACCGGAAATGTACTTCTATTTTTCATAGAAAACTCTGCCATATGATGCTCATACCGAACCGAAATATCAAATCGGGCATTTCCTATCCGCATATTTTTCCAGCAGAATCCGCCGATAAACCGCTTAGGATGGATTCTGAACACCGCCTTCGGCGCATCATATTCGATTCCGAGAAATTCCGTGATAAAAAGGATAAAAAAGATTCCTGCACCCCATCCACATTTTCCGCAGCTGTTCATTCTCACAACATCACCGGTCTGTGCTCCGATCTTATACGGCCACCACCACCAGGAACCATCCAGGTCTATCAGTCTTTCTAACTCACGAAATCTACCTTCGTCTCCTGACCAGTTTTCTTTCTCTGCCGCACCGTTTAAAATCGAAATATATCCCGGAAATGTTGCCCCGGACTGATTTCCCCACTTGATTCCTCTGCTCAGTTCACTGTAAGTAGGATTTTCTCTGCTTCCTGTAAACTGACCATACTGCTTCAAAGTATCCTGCTCTTCACTTTGATATTTGTAGTATTTCATCAGGGTTGTATCCGATTCTTCCCCATCATGCATTCTGAGACAAATTTCTCCGTCATGGTTCACATCTGTTATAAACTGAAGCCCCTGGTCCAACATCTCTTTCTGATACTTTTCTGCAGAATCACATTCCTTCTTTTCCTCTGCGATTCCACTGATTCCTTCCAGATACTGTGTTCCAAAGAGCCCCTTCGCAGTCATATACCGTTCGATATCTTTTCTTGTCTTTCCTGCTTCACTTCTCAACATTTCCGCATAACTTTTCTCTCCGAAAACTTCTTCCGCAATTCTTGCTAATGCCATAAAACTGCGGTACACACAGAGATTGGTTCCTGTATGATACTTTCCCAGTGCATACGCATCGGAAATCCACGTTGTACGATACAGATAAGGCTCATTTTCCTCACGGCTTTCGAGAACCGTCTGAAGAATTGCTTTCATTTTCTTATAGAGCTTTGGATGCTGTTGGAAAAATTCTTTCTCACCAAAATACTCATAATATGCACCGGAAAGCATGATCACAGACAACGAATTGCTCAATGAATGAAAGACGCCGCCTTCGAATTTAGTTCCTTTATATTTGATTCCATATTTTGCAAACCAGAGAATACATTTTTTACAAAGTTCCGGCTCTGTCAGTGTAAACGGCAGACTGGAGTAGTACATGTCTTTATTCCATACATGTGGTGTGACCGGATACGTTCCCCAGTTGGAACCCAGAATTTCATTCTCGCCTGACATTGCAAACGCACCAAACGCCTGCTGGTATGCTCTCTGCAAAAGCATTCCTGCCATCGCATCTTCTTCCATCTTCAGTTCTCCTGTCAATGACCGGAAATACTGTAACGTCTGTTCCATCCAGAAATCCGTATCTTTACTTAAAAACATTTCTATATCCTGATACCGGTTCGGATCTCCAAACAGAAGTGAAACCCGTTTCTGCTCCATTGGCTGCAGTGTAAAGGAAACATCCTGATACGTTCCACTCTCCGCTGTTATCATCAACACATTTCTTGTATCCGAATATTTCTTTTCATACAAAGCAGGGAGACAGACCGTCATCTCTGCTGCCTCTCTGCCTGTATTTTTTACCGTTACTTCATAAAGAAGACAACTCAGCCGTTTTCCTTTTGCTGTAATCGGTGCTGTGGCAAGAATCGTGACTTCTCCCCACGGAAAATAATGCCTGCAGCGTGGAAACAGATTTTCTGCCAGATCCGTCTCCACATATTTTGTATGTTCACATAATTTTTCTGTCTGTCCATTCCATTTTACAGAAACAGACAACTGATGTTCCTGCACAAAATCCTTTGCCACCCACACCCCCGGCTTACTTTCCATCAGATAATTTCCGTGAAAAAATGTAATATGTCTTATCGTTCCGAATTCATCCAGATTCGCCTGTACTTTCTGATTGGAAACATCAAAGGAAAATGTATCATCCGGTAGTTTTTTTCCATAATAACTCACCTGATTTTCCGTGCTGTATTTCCCGTCTTTTACTTTTACCTGAAAAAACGGATTTCTTTTACTGTCTCTGATACGATTTCCTGTCATAACTTTTCCTCCTGCCTTAGCAGATTCCGAGAACGGATAATATAATTCCCAATGCAACAATTACCAAAGATACAAAACAATGATATTTACTTTCTTCTTTAACAAGTTTAAAACATCCAAATGTAAGACAAAAGCGGTACAATTCCGAATAAAAATACTGTCAAGAGAAGACTGTACATCCATTACGGATTTTCCTTTCATCGTAAAATCAAGAATTGTCGTAAACAGAACCGTTTTACTCGTCATCGCTCCGACCATGATCAGTCCGACAATGCCCGCTGCCTTCGTCAGAATCTCCATCATTCCGTTAGAATAAATCTTTTCTATGTATTTTGCGCCAAGAGAATATCCTAAAAACGCTCCATAGTAACGGCACAGGTAGTTCGGAATATTAAATGCAAGAAGGAAAATCAATGGTGCAAGCACGTTTCCTGCATTGGCAAGTCCGATTGCAAGTCCGGCTGCAACAACACGCCATACGCCCCAGAATAAGGAATCGCCGATTCCGGCCAGCGGTCCCATCAGACTCAGCTTGATTGAGTTAATGGATCCTGCGTCAAAATCTGTTTTTTCACTGTTCTCTTTTTCCATGGAGCCTGCAATTCCCATTACAAAAGATGCCATCGGAATTGTCGTACTGAAATATTTCACATGACGTGCCAATGCTTCTCTTCTTTTTTCTTCGTTATCTTTATAAAAATGATTGATAAACGGAATCATGGAATAGCAGAAACCGCCTCCTCCCATGGTAACCGGATTTACTGATGCATACATTGCTCCGGATCTCCAGAACATTTTTCTGATTAATTTTTTCTCTTCCTTACTGACATTATTCATTAATTTCATGCGAAAAAGTCCTCCTCTTCACTCATTTTTTCTACCGCTGCCGCCGGTGCCGCCTGATTGTTCTTTAACTGCATATCACGCTGTGCTGTCACAACCGCAATAATTGTTCCCAATACTGCAATTGCGATCAGTGGAAGATCCAAATATGCTACGAGAATAAATCCCAGCAGGAAATAGATTGCAATCTTATTATTCCAGAGCATCTGCAGAAGCATTGCCATACCAACTGCAGGAAGCATATTTCCCGCTACCGTCAGACCGTTCATAATTACATCCGGTATCATTTCCAGAATACGCTGAACAGCATCCGAACCAAACAATACTGCAAAAAAACGGAATACAATGCATATAACGCATAATGTACGAACCATAAACCAAAATAGAAGTATTAGTAA
>ENA-OQIT01000087-OQIT01000087.1-human-gut-metagenome-genome-assembly--contig:-NODE-87-length-22093-cov-2.847355_pt1 | contig 22093 bp, 27 predicted proteins | sample MGYA00242587_ERZ504752 | MGnify/ENA primary metagenome ERZ504752 (study PRJEB26092, sample SAMD00036352) | human gut metagenome | host: Homo sapiens | study: EMG produced TPA metagenomics assembly of... | reverse complement strand
TGTCAACACAAGAAATAAAAATTTCGGGGAAGCAATGGTAGAAGCCTTTGGACCGGATAAGGCAGATGTTATCTATGATTGTGCAGGAAATAACATTACAATGGGACAGGCGATCAAATATGCAAGAAAAGGAAGCGTGATTGTGCTGGTTGCAGTTTTTGCAGGAATGGCTGAGATCGATTTGGCAGTTGCAAATGATCATGAGCTTGATATCAAGAGCACAATGATGTACAGACATGATGATTATGTAGACGGAATCAGACTGGTGAATGAAGGAAAAGTGCATTTAAGACCGCTGATCTCTAAGACGTTTGCATTTAAAGATTATCTGAAAGCATACCAGTACATTGACGATAACCGTGAGACTACAATGAAAGTGATTATCAATGTGCAGGAAAAATAAAATACCCTGCTGATCATAAGCATTATGTAAGACAAAGATATAATAAAAAAGACTGCTGTAAAGAAGACATGAGTAAACGGAAAGACGGAGGATGGCAGCAGGCAGGAGGAATTATGGAGAATAAAAACGAAAATGTAAAAGTTCCGTTGATCAGTAAAATCGCATATGGATTTGGCGATGTAGGATGTAATTTCAGCTGGATGTTCGTCAGTAATTTTCTCATGATTTTTTACACAGACGTATTCGGAATCAGTATGGCAGCAGTCTCTGCCCTGATGCTGTTTTCGAGATTTTGGGATGCGATCAATGATCCGATCGTGGGTGGACTGACAGATAAAACCAAAACAAAATGGGGACGTTATCGTCCATGGCTTCTCATTGCAGCTCCGATCACGGCCGTGCTTCTGATTATGACATTCTGGGCACATCCGGACTGGCCGGACAGATCAAAGGTTATCTATATGGTAATTACATACTGTCTGCTGGTACTTGGATATACTTGTGTAAATATCCCGTATGGCACCCTTTGTGGAGCAATGACACAGGATATCGATGAACGTGCAAAGATTAATACATCACGTTCAGTATCTGCAATGGTTGCAATTGGAATTATCAATATCATTACAGTTCCACTGATTGGAAAACTTGGCAGTCAAAGTGCTAAAATCGGATACCTACTGGTAGCAATCATATACGGATGTATTTTTGCAGCCTGTCATTTCTTCTGTTTTGCAAAAAACAAAAGAGCAGGTGATTATGCCGGAAAAAGAAAAAATATCCATAAAAGTGCAGTTAAGAGCAGTGATGCAGAACCGCCCATATATTCTGGCATTAATCGGACAGGTGTTATTCGGATTTACACTTTATGGAAGAAATGCAGATGTTTTATACTATTTCACTTATGTAGAGGGAAATGCATCCTACTATACTACATATTCCATGTGCATTATCATTCCATCCATTATCGGTGCTGCATGTTTCCAGCCTGTATTCCGAAAATTGAATAATAAAGGAAGAACTGCATCCATTTTTGCCCTTTTTACTGGAATTTCCATGCTCTGTATGTTCTTCTTTAATGTAAAAGAAACACCTGCAGCGTTCTATACACTTGCAGGAATTACACAGTTCTTTTTCTCTGGATTTAACACTGCAATTTATGCGATCATTCCTGACTGCGTAGAATACGGAGAGTGGAAAACGGGATTAAGAAATGATGGTTTTCAATATGCATTTGTGTCACTGGGAAATAAAATTGGCATGGCAATAGGAACTGCGCTTCTTGCAGCACTTCTTGGAAAATATGGATATGTGGCAAATCAGGTACAGAATCCGGCTGTCCTCAGTATTATGAGACATTCCTTTACTACAATTCCGGGAATTTTATGGATAGTGACAGCAATTGTACTGTTTTTCTATCGCCTAGAAATAAAAACGTTACAATGAAATTGTAGAAGATCTAGAAAAAAAAACGGGTAAAATAAAGAGTGTCGTGAAGTGAATTGCGAATATCAACAGAGTCTCCTTGAGCAGCAATTAAAAAACCTGCTTAAGGAGTATTTTTATGTCTGGAGTTTTTGTGGTTGCATTTTTGTTTTATATGGGTATAATGGTGAGATAAGTCTGCAGATGAAAGGAAGACAATGCTGACAATATAACGAAGGAGCGAAGTATTATGCTGAAAAGATTCACCAGATATGTAACCCAGAGTGTTGCCGGAATGATCGGGATTTCAGTTTATGTTCTGGCAGATACTTTCTTTATATCTGTATATTCCGGTGCTGACGGACTGGCAGTTCTCAATTTGATCCTGCCGGTTTATGGACTGATCTATGCGATTGGGGCTATGATCGGGATTGGTTCCGCTACCAGGTATGCCATAAGCAGGGCAAAAGGAAAAAATACAGAACATTATTTCGTACAGTCAGTAACCTGGAGCATACTGGCTGCAGTTCCATTTATGCTGATCGGAATCTTTATTCCGGACAAAGCATTGGCTTTGTTGGGTGCAGATGCCGGACTGATCGGACTTGGACGAAACTATGTGAGAATTATTCTGATCGCAACACCATTCTTCATGTCAAATTATACATTTACTGCATTTGCCAGAAACGATGGAGCGCCTTCTATTGCAATGATCGGTTCCATCAGTGGAAGTATCTTTAACATTATATTTGATTATATATTCATGTTCCCGGTCGGTCTGGGATTTTCCGGAGCCGGACTGGCTACTGCAATCTGTCCGATCGTAACAATGAGCGTCTGTACCATACACTACAGAAGCAGCAGAAACCATGTAGGATTCTATTGGAAAAAACCGTCATTCAGACATCTGATTTCCTGCTGTCAGCTAGGAGTTTCCGCATTCGTCGGTGAACTGTCTTCCGGTGTGATCGCCATTGTATTTAACTTTCTGATCCTGGGAATCGCGGGAAATATGGGGGTAGCAGCCTATGGAGTTGTGGCAAACCTTTCTATCGTGGCATTTGCAATTTTTAACGGTCTGGCCCAGGGAGCACAGCCCCTGATCAGTGAAAGCTACGGAAAAGGCCAGCCCACTCAGGTAAGAAAACTTCTGAAATGGAGCCTGCTCGTATGTCTTGCTGTAGAAGCACTGACCCAATTGATCATCTGGACTTCAACCGACACGCTGATCAGCATTTTCAACAGTGAAAATAATGTTCAGTTATTGAATTATGCACACACAGGACTGCGTCTGTATTTCCTTGGATTTATAGTGGCAGGAATCAATATTGTACTGGTGGCATATTTCTCAGCAGTAGATGAACCGAAAATCGCAATTGTCGGTTCATTACTGAGAGGAATTGTTGCCATTGTTATCTGCGCAGTTATACTTGCGAAATTATTTGGATTAAATGGAATCTGGATCTCTCTTCTTGCAGCGGAGACAGTTACGTTTCTGACGATTCTGTTTCTGGCATATAAAGACAGAAGAAAAAGGATGGCAGTTGTCTGAACTTATAACAAGTAAAGCAGAGAGCGGGATTTGGTTAAAATTAGGAATTGTCCGGATAAAATCAGGCTGTTCAATATCAAGTAGTCTGATTTTCCGCTCAATCCCTCCGGCATAACCGGTAAGACTTCCATCTGAACCAATAACTCTGTGGCAGGGGACGATCACAGAAACCCGGTTATGTCCAACTGCACCGCCAACTGCCTGGGCAGACATGGTTTTCAGTCCACGTTTATCAGCTATTTTGCGGGCAATCTCGCCGTAAGTAACTGTCTGACCATAAGGGATCTCCAGTAAAATATCCCACACTTCTCTCTGAAAATCTGTTCCGATCAGATGAAGCTTCGGCAGGAAATCTGGCTTTTGCCCGCTGAAATAAATATCCAGCCAACGCAGAGCATCTTTTAAAATATGGTTTTCATTTTCTTCAAAAGAAAAATCCATGTGTCCTGGAAATTCTCCAAAATACTTCTGTCCCTCAAACCAGACTCCTGCAAGCCCCATATCATCAGCTGCCAGCAGCATTCTTCCAAGTGGAGACAGATAATAAGTTCTGTAAATCATAATATTTTCACCCCTCAACAAAAAAATAAGTGAGTACTTAGTTTTTTATGGAATTGCTATAGTTACAATTCATTATAAAATTTTCTTATGCCAAAAGCAATGAAATTTCGGCATATACATGTCAAAACAGCAGTGTATGGAATTGCTATAATTCAGTAACAATTAATTTGCCGGGATGTGGTCTTGATGGGTTGTGAAAAGAGGTAGAATAAGGTATTATAAAAACCATAAATAAATCAAATCAGGGGGAAAACTAATGCTTAACATTTATCTGGGAGAAATGAAAGAAGCAATTTACCATCCGCCAACTTATTTTGATAATAGATACGAAGATGAATGGATCACAGATTCCTTGTCTGTAAAAATGATAAAAGATGTAGACAAGTCAGATGTAGTCAGTGAACGGCTGATTCAAAGTCCCGTATTAGGTCCTATTTCTGTAAAAGAAATATCAGGAGGGGTAAAAACCTTAATCTTAATGGCGTTTGATGACAGTGGCCGGATATTTAATGCATCTGCTTGTGGAAATAACTGTGCAAAATGGATTCTGGAAATTGGAAAACAAAAAGAACTGATAGTCAATCTACGCCATATTATGGATTTTGGAGATAACGAGTTCGAGATTAAAATTTTAAACAAAAATCAGATCGTTCATAATATGGAAGAATTTATTGACATTGCTGTTGAATATGTATAGGTGAAAGTAATGAAAGGAAAATATAAAGTAATTGTACGTAACAATAAGCTTCATTATGAATTCGAAATAAAACGTAACATTACAATTATTCAAGGGGACAGTGCGACAGGCAAAACAACATTGATCAATATGTTACGACAGGCAGAAAATCTTGGTGAATCCAGTGGAGTGGATGTGCTGTCAAATGTTCCATGCAGAATTCTGGAGGGTGTCAGCTGGAAATTAATCTTGCAGAACACAGCGGGGACAATATTTTTTATAGACGAAGAAAATGCATTTATTAATACGGAAGAATTTGCAGCGGAAGTACGTGGCTCAGACAATTATTTTGTATTGATCACCAGAGAAAATCTTTATAACCTTCCATATAGTGTCGAGGAAATATATGGACTATATGCATCTGGGAGATATCAGAATACAAAGAAAATATATCAACAAATGTATAGGATATATTCAGATATCCAGGAACTTCCCATAAAACCCGAGTTGTTTATTGTAGAAGATTCCAATTCCGGATATGAATTTTTCAAAGCAGTTTCGGATGAAAGGAACCTTGAGTGTGAAAGTGCAGGTGGGAAGTCGAATATTTTTTCAAAGATAAAAAATGTGAAAAACAGAGAAGTGTGTGTGATTGCCGATGGAGCAGCAATCGGACCTGAGATGAATGGTTTATATGAAATTTCACATAAGAAGAAAAATATTCATTTATATTTACCGGAATCATTTGAATGGATTGTATTAAAATCAGGTTTGATTGATGACAGAGAAATTCGTAAGATATTAGAAACTCCGGAGCTGTTTATTGACAGTAAGAAATATTTCAGCTGGGAAAGATTTTTTACAAACTTACTTATAAGAAAAACAAAAATTCTTATTTGCAGTATAGAAAATCTGCTATAAATAAAACATATTTACATTACTAAAATAAAGAAAAAATACTGAATTGTATAGAAGCTATTCAGTGGTGAAGGCTATTCGGTTTGGAGGTTTTATTATGTGGAATGAAATAAAAGATTTTGCTGCGCCGGAACTGGATGTATATGCCAGAACATCTGAAGTGCAGCTTTTACGATACTATGAACCGGAACCGGGAATTTTCATTGCGGAAAGTCCGAAAGTGATTGAACGTGCCCTGAATGCAGGATATCAGCCAATTTCTTTTCTGGTGGAGCATAAAGATCTGGAAGGAGAGGCACAGGAAATCCTGAAACAATATCCGGATGTGCCGGTTTATACTGCGGAATATGAACTTCTGGTCAAACTGACCGGATTTGCCCTTACTCGAGGAATGCTCTGCGCAATGCGCAGAAATCCACTCCCACTCGTAGAGGAAATCTGCAGAAATGCCAGCCGCATAGCAGTTCTTGAGAATGTTGTAAACCCTACAAATATCGGAGCTATTTTTCGCTCAGCTGCAGCTCTCCATATGGATGCAGTACTTCTGACCGGCGGATGCAGTGATCCGCTTTACCGACGTGCAGCCAGAGTCAGCATGGGAACTGTATTCCAGATTCCCTGGACATACTTTGATAAAAAAACTGTATGGCCGCAGGATGGAATGCAGATTCTGCAAAATCTGGGATTTAAAACAGCTGCAATGGCTCTGCGTGACGATTCCGTAGGAATTGATGACAAAGCACTCCGTTCAGAAGAAAAACTGGCAGTCATTCTCGGAACAGAAGGTGACGGCCTTGCATCACAGACCATCGCAGACTGCGATTATACAGTAAAGATACCAATGTCCACGGAGTAGATTCATTGAATGTGGCAGCAGCAAGTGCAGTGGCATTCTGGGAGCTAGGACACAGAGAGTGAAACTATTAAGAATGATAAAATAGAAAAAAAGGCGTGATAATCAATGAAAACAGATCCTTTCAGAGAATATCTTATACAGGCAGAGCCAGGCAGGCGGGAAAAGGGATATGTATGGAATACTGCCATTGGTTTACAGGCTGTTGATGGATTAAAGCCGTCGCAGTATCTGGTTGATACAGCTGTTCTGAATATTGAGGGAAAAATTACGATAGAAGAAGCTCAATATCTGGTAGATTCTTATTATGAGGAAAGACGAGAAAAGCCAAAGCCAGGAGACAGAACTGAAGAAGCGGATAAAGTTTCAGCCAGAATTGCAGCACTATTATCAGAAAATGCATTTAGTTTTACGCCTACAGAATATCTGGCAATTCATAAGAAACTATTTACAGGAATTTATTCGCATGCCGGAAAAATCAGGGATTATAACATTACAAAAAAAGAATGGGTATTAGATGGAGCTTCCGTTCTTTATGGAAGTGCATCAGAACTTAGAGAGACATTAGAATATGATTTTACGCAAGGAAAAAAAGTACAGCTATAAGGGTTTATCTATAGAAGAAATGATACATCATCTGGCAGTTTTTGTGGCAAATCTGTGGCAGATACATGTGTTTGGCGAAGGAAATACCAGAACTACGGCAGTTTTTTTTATTAAATATCTCAGAACACTGGGATTTGATGCCACAAATGATATATTCGCAGAGAATGCCTGGTATTTTCGAAATGCTCTGGTTCGTGCAAACTATAATGACTTAAAGAATGGAATCCATGAGACAACTGAATATCTGGAAGTATTTTTGCGAAATTTATTGCTGAATGAAAAAAATCCTCTTCATAATCGCATGATGCACATTAATAAAGAATTTATAAATCTTCTAAATGAGAGTCTGAAAACAGAAGAAGTGAACATTGAAACGAGCAAAGTGAATATTAAGAGGGAAAAAGCGAATATTGTAACAGAAAAAGTGAATATTGACGTGCATGACAAGTATTCAGATGAAATTCATGGTTTCCTGGAAAAAACAATAAACCATATTCAGAAAATGTATGATGCGTTAAGTGATAAAGTGGCATTTGGAAGAGAAGATGTACAACATGCTACTGGTCTGAAGCCTACACGCGCTTCTATGCTTATTAAAGAATTAGTTAAAAGGAAAATACTGGAGCCGGTTTCGGGATATGGAAAAGGAAAGTACAAATTTACAGGAATATCAGTTGAAAGACAGTACGGTAGTTGGACGGAACTTTTATAGTTACGGTAAATTAAAATATCTGTCAGGAAAGCAGGTGTGTGAAATGGGTGTGTATTTAAATCCCGGCAATGATAAATTTTATAAAGCAATCAATTCTGAGATTTATGTGGACAAAACAGAACTGATACAATATACCAATCGTGTTTTTAACACCATGCAGCAAAATGTCTGTGTAAGCAGACCAAGACGTTTCGGAAAGTCTGTGACTGCAAATATGCTGGCTGCATATTACAGCAGAGGATGTCAGTCTGAAAAATTATTTGACGGACTTAAGATAAAAGAAGATTCATCTTTTTCAAAATATCTGAACAAATACAATGTTTTCTTTATAAATATGCAGGAATTCCTAAGCCGCAGTAAGACAGTAGAGAAAATGGTCCTGCGATTAAACCGGATTCTGATGCGTGACCTGAAACAGGAATATCCTGATGTGGACTATTTTGATGAAGAAGATCTTGCTGAAAGTATGCAGGATGTATATCAGCAGACAGGATGTCCGTTTGTGATTATTATAGATGAGTGGGATTGTATTTTCAGAGAATACAAGTCAGATAAAGAAGCACAGGAGCAGTATCTTGATTTTCTGCGGGATTTTCTTAAGGATAAATCTTATATTCATCTTGCTTATATGACAGGAATCCTGCCGGTAAAGAAATATGGAACACATTCTGCCCTGAATATGTTTGATGAATTTTCTATGATTTATGCAGGACCTCTGGCGAAGTTTGTGGGTTTTACAGAGACAGAAGTCAGAGAATTATGTGAGAAATATCATATGGATATGAGGGAAATCAGAGAATGGTATGACGGGTACAGGTTTGAAAACTGTGAGCCGGTTTGTAATCCAAGGTCTGTGGTAAACGGCATGCTCTTTGGTTCTATCAGAAACTACTGGAATATGACAGAATCTTTTGAAGCACTGCAGACTTATATAGATATGAATTTTGAGGGGTTAAAGGATGATATTCTCTGTATGCTGGCAGGAGAGCATATTCCTGTTAATACCGGAAATTTTACAAATGATATGACGACATTCCGGGATGAGAATGATGTTTTGACCTTATTGATCCATCTGGGATATCTGACATATGATTCTACAGAACATTGTGTGTATATTCCTAATAATGAAATCCGGAATGAGTATGCAAATGCTGTTTCTGTATCAGACTGGGGTGAAGTGTCAAAAGCTTTAAAAAATTCGGCAGATGTCCTGAATGCAATCTGGAATCAGAATGAGCAGATGGTTGCACAGGGAATGCAAAGAGCACACTTTGAGACCTCGCATCTTCAGTATAATGATGAAAATGCATTAAGTTATACTATTTCACTGGCTCTGTATGCGGCTAGAAACTATTATAGCGTATATCGTGAACTGCCAACAGGAAAGGGATTTGCGGATATGGTCTTTATTCCGAGAAAAAAATTTCCTGATAAACCTGCTCTGGTAGTGGAATTAAAATGGGATAAAAGTGCCAAAGGAGCTATTTCTCAGATTAAACAGAAGCAATATTGTAAAAGTCTGGAGAAATATGCAGGAAATATTCTTTTGGCAGGGATTAACTATTCCAAAAAGGATAAAGAGCATCAGTGCATCATTGAGAAGATAGTGAAATAATAACATTATATATGATTTGCTGTAAATAGATGAAAAATATCAGAGAGTGTGTAGATTGGAAAATTTCTACACACTCTCTGATGTATTTATGATATAAAGTTAAATGATATAGGTTATTCGAAACGAGGAATTGTAATAACTTCTCCACCCTTCATAGCGGATTCGTGCGCACAGATTCCTGTACCTGTCCAGTAAGCACCCATGATGTCGTCAATAGCAGGTTTACGTTCTTCCAGAATGGAACGAATGAATTCATGTACAAGGTGTGGATGGGAACCACCGTGACCCCCACCCTGGGTAAAGGAGAGATGGGTGTTCTCATTGTTATATACTGTGTTGGTGGTGAAGGATGCGATTTCCTTCGGAAGAAGGTGTGCATAATCCGGGATCTGGATTCTTTTTTCCACAATCTCTGATCCACGACTGGATTTTTCGCTGTCTTCATCCAGAATGTCCACTTTCTCCAGTTCTCCTGTACGGGTAAAGAGAACAGGATCTTCATCAGCAAGCTGCTGCCATTCGAAGCTCTCGTTTTCACCGTATACTCGGAAGCATTCGGAATAGCTTCTGGCTACACCGTAGAGGAAACGTTCCATTTCAATAGTTACATCGCTATCCTGAAGAGAAATAAATGCGGATTCGAATGCAAACGGGCAGCCGTATTTGTCAGCCAGTTCTTTGCGGATTTTTCCGGAACCTCTTGCGTAAACCTTGTCTGGAAGATGGCCTGCGAGCATCAGACAAGGAGCAACTGCATGTGTCGGATGCATCAGTGGCGGGAAGCCTTCCCAGTATTCCGGCCATCCTTCCATATCCTGATAATGTGCACAGGTCATGTACTGGAGACGTCCAAGTTCACCCTTCTTATAAAGTTCTTGGATATAGAGGAACTCTCTCTGGAAAATCGTTGTTTCCATAAACATATAATTTTTGCCGGAGGCCTTGCGGGCTGCAATGATGTCATTTAATTCCTGGATGCTCATTCCCATAGGAATTGTACAGCCACAATGTTTACCTGCATTTAAGACGCGTACAGAAAACGGAGCATGTGTTGTCTGGCGGTGTTACAAGATGAACTGCATCAATTTCAGGAATATCCAGTACATCCTGCAGATCTGTGAACAGCGTTCATCAGGAATGCTGTATCGTTCTTTTGCAATATTCAGAAGTTTCTCATTTTTATCTACGATATACACCTTATCAATATCAGGATGTTTACAGTAGATAGCAACGAATTCAAGCCCGAAGCTTAAGCCTACTAAAGCAACATTCAGTTTTTTCATGATGGAAAACCCTCCTTAAAAATAGTAGAAAAAATAGTAAAAAGTTAGTTAGGAATAAAATCCACAGGATGTCAGGAATCCTGCATCTGTCTTTTATGCTTGTGATTATACGTGATGAGAAGAGAAATGAGAATAAAGATAATTTAGATGTTTGACCCCAAAAGATAAAAATAATACCAGTTCCGGAAAGCTCTACTTTTTTTAGAAAAGATGGAAAAAGAAAGAATAATATCGTTATTCAAAAATCAGGGATTTCATGTTTTAATAAGTGCATAGCAGAACAATCGATTGGAAAGCAGATCAGTAACATAGAGATTAAGAGAGAAGATGAGAAGGAGGAACTATATAATGAAGAAAAGAGCATTAGCTGTTATGTTGGCAGGGGCTTTGACTTTGGGCGCACAGACAGGTGTGTGGGCTGCATCCGATACTTCAGATCAGAAAGAAGGAGAACTGACACTTCTGATGTTAAATAACTGGATCGATGAGACAGAAGCAAAAGGGAAAGAGCTTGCGAAAGTGATCAAACAATATGAAGAAGAGAATCCAGGGGTGGAGATCACATTGCAGGGAGCTTCCCAGCAGGATATTAAGGAATCTTTCCAGACAGCAGCTCTGGCAGGAGGCGGAGCAGACATTGTAGTGATGGACAATTCCGGACATGCCATTGACCTTGCAGCAATGGGACTTCTGTATCCACTGGAAGATATTACCACAGCCGATGAGCTTACTGCGCAGTATCAGGAAGGACCACTCAATTCCGGCAAATTTGAGGGTAAATATTATTCCGTGCCATGGTATATGGACTGTACGGGTCTCTATTATAATAAAGAACGTCTGGAGGAACTGGGAATCGATGTTCCTACAACATGGGAGAACTTTCTGATGCAGTAGATAAAGCAAAAGAAGCCGGATATGGCGGTATTATTACTTATCAGAGTGCATATGCTTTTTATTCATTTTTCTATCAGAATGAATGCCCAGTCATTGATACAAGTGGAGATATCCCGCAGGTAGTGATCGACAATGAGGAGGGAAAAGAGGCATGGAATTATATTTGTGATCTGATCTCCAAAGGCGGTTTGGTAGAGTCTTTTAAAGAAGCAACTACATGGGACAAAGTATATGAAAGTTTTGCAAATGGAGAAGCAACCTTCCTGTTGGGCGGAGACTGGTGCTCCAGCGAAGTAGAAAATATTAATCCGGATTTGGATTACGGCATTGCTCCGATGGTAAAAGGAAAAACAGAAGCAACTGTACTGGGAGGATGGACCTGGAATATTAATACCAACTGCAAAGATCCGGAACTTGCTTATGACCTGATTCAGTATCTGAATTCAGAAAAAGGAGATGCTCTTCTTGGCGTAGAAGGAAAGATTTCAGCACGTAAAGACTTCGACTATGACAAAGCACTGGAAGGAAATGACAAACTGAAAGTCTTTACAGAAGAATTTCCGTATACAGAAGCAAGACCTGCTGTTATCAATGAGAAATCCATCGATGAACTGATCACCAATGCCATCCTGGAAGTAGACTACGGACAGTCATCAGCTGAAGATGCGCTGACTTCTCTTACCCAGAAGCTCAATGAAAACATTGCATCTAATTATCAGTAAAAATATCCGGGAAACAAACATGAAATAATAACAGAGGCGCTGGCGTGAAATGGCGGCAGCGCTTCTTCATTGAGAAGGGAGGAAGATCATGTCCAAAATACGTAGAAAAGAAGGCCTGGAACTGAAAAAAAATCTTCCAGGATATCTTTTGATGGCACCAGCAGTAATTGCGGTACTGGCACTTTCTGTGTATCCTCTTTTCAGAGGTATTTATCTGAGTTTCTTAAATTATAACCTTGTACGCTCAAATGATCCTACATTTAATACCTTTGCAGGTTTACAGAATTATATTGATATTTTTAAAGACAAAGTGTTCCTACAGTCTATTGGAAATACAGTGAAGTGGACGGTGGTGAATCTTGTGGTACAGCTTGTGGCAGCCATGCTTCTTGCACTTGCACTGAACCAGAAACTGAAAGGAAGATCTGTATATAGAACGCTGATTCTGGTTCCATGGGCAGTTCCCCATGCCATAGCAGCTATGACCTTTACTTTTTTATTCAATGCAAATGTAGGTATCATTAATATACTGGCAGTGAAGCTGGGAATGATTACAGAATCTGTATCCTGGCTTGGAAATGTGGGATCAGCGTTCTGGTGTGTGGTTCTGGTAGCAATATGGAAGGGAATTCCTTTTCAGATGATCTTTATTCTGGCAGCACTGCAGGGAATTTCCGGGGATGTGTATGAGAGTGCGGAAATAGATGGTGCCAGTCGTTGGCAGTGTTTTTGGAAAATCACACTTCCGATTATCAAAGAGCCTCTGGCTATTTCAACCATTCTGAATCTGATCGGTATTGTGTCCTGTTTTAACACCATCTGGCTGATGACCAAAGGTGGCCCGCTGTACAGCACAGAGATTATTTATACCTATGCATACAGAAGAGCATTTATTGACCATAATTTTGGAACTGCAGCAGCTGCATCCGTGGTATTGTTTATATTTATGGCTGTTTTCTCTGGAGTTTACCTGAAGATGGTAAGTGAGAAAGAATAGGGAGGAGGAAACTATATGCATACAAAACAACGAAATGAAGCTATAAGGCATGTGGTAGCCTATATATTCACAATAGTCATGGTTTTTCTTGCAGTGACCCCGTTTATCTATGTGGTATTGACTGCCCTGAAAACAAAGGAACAGATATATGATCTATCTCAGATCATACCGACTCATATCACATTTGACAATTTCAGACAGGTACTGTTTCAGTCGAATTTCGTAAGATATTTTATGAACAGTATTTTCATTACACTGGTCACAACACTGATTTGTATGATATTATCAGTAATGGCAGCATATGGACTTACCAGATATAGAATCGTAGGTGCCGGGAAAATTAAGATGGCGGTTCTTATGACAAGAATGTTTCCGGGAATCCTGTTGTGTATTCCTTACTATATTATTATGAAACAGTTGAACCTGATTGACAGTTATATAGGACTGATTCTGATGTACTGCTCTTTTACCCTGCCTTTTGCCATATGGAATACCTGTGCATTTTTTATTTCCATCCCATGGGAGTTGGAGGAAGCTGCCAGGATTGATGGCTGTAGCAGGTTGAAATCTTTTTTCCATGTGATTATTCATGTGGCTAAGCCGGGACTTTTTGTTACAGCCTTGTTCTGTTTTATGACATCCTGGGATGAATATATGTATGCTTCTATTTTTATTAATACAACTTTAAAGAAAACCATTCAGGTTGGTATGCAGGACTTTGTAGGACAGTATTCTGTAGATTGGGGACTGCTGATGTCAGCAGTGGTGATTAGTCTGATACCAATTCTGATTTTCTTTGCATTGGTGCAGAAGAATCTGGTACAGGGACTTTCGGCCGGTGCAGTGAAAGGATAAATACAGGTCAGATGTAGAAAGAGGAAATTTGCGTATGAGTTTCAAACGTAAAAATCCGGGTAACCAGAGCATAAGAAGGCAGCTCACATTTTATATGGGACTTTTTGTGGTGCTGCCGTTGTGCCTGGCTTTGATGCTTCTGAATTTCTATCTTCAGAAAGTTACCACGGAAAATAAGATTAACAATGAGACAGATTTGCTATCCCAGATCAGGGATAACACAGATCAGATGATTGAAGTGACCAATTATGCTACAAGCATGTTGATGACAAATAAAAATACACTGAAGAACCTGCGAATTTTAGAGCAAGACGGGGATTCCTACGAGATCTATCAGGCGAAAAGAGAACTTTCTAATGATATTTCGGATGTAGAGAGCTCCGTCTTAAATGCCGTTGGCGGAAAAGTAGCTATACTTACGAAAAAAGGATATATAATTGGTTCTTACACATTAAGCAGAACAGAAACGAATTATGAGAAGGAACAGTGGTATCAGGAGATTTTGGAAAATGGAAGAAAGACAACTTACAGTACAGGCATAGAAACCATGTTCCAGGAAATGACAATACATGACAATATACAGAAATATTTTTATATGGGACGGGAAATTCTAGATTATTCCGGCAAAAATCTGGGAGTCATGCTGATTCGGCTTTCTGAGAAAAAAAATCTGGGGAAAACTGGCAGCAGGTATGGTGACAGAGGAAGGCGGTGCCCTTTATATCCTGGACAGAAACAATGATATATTGATGGAGTATAATGAGAAATATCAGAAACAGCTGAAAGAACTGAGAGAACAGGAAACTGTAAAGGAGATTTCTGAGAATGAAATTACGACAGGTAATCTGAAAGATGATTTTTATTATATGGAAGGCGAACTGGAGAATGATTCCAATAAACTGGTCTACCTTGTTCCCCAGGAAATTTTCCTAAAAGAAAACAGAAAGATTCTCCAGAGAATTCTGGAAATGTTACTTCTGGTGATTGGATTCACTGTCTGCACCATGTTATATTTTTCTAAAAGAATCGCCAAACCTTTGGTTGAAGTGGCACAGACTCTGGAAAAAAGCTCCCAATGGAATGGCAGTTCTGGAGGAACCCAGAGGTTCTTTCAAGGAGATGAGCAAATTTGTATCCTGCTATAACCAGGCTGGGAAAAAGATCGAAGAGCTTCTGGAAAAAGTAGAAAGAGAGAGCAGATTAAAAGAAAAAGCCCATTATGAGATGCTCATGTCGCAGATTTCCCCTCATTTTATCTTTAACACGGTTAATTCCATAAGGATCATGGCCATAAAAGAAGGACAGGACCGTGCAGGGGGGAATGAAAACACGGAGAAAGCACTGGAAGCACTGGGAGATATTTTGCATGCAGTTTACAGTAACAAAAACGGCATGACTACTGTGGGACAGGAAACGGCACTTCTGAAAGCATATGTAGATATCATGCAGATGCGGTTTGGAAGTTCGTTTCAGTATTATAATGTAATTCCAACAGAACTATTCTATTATGAAATCCCTGCATTTACCATGCAGCCGATTGTAGAAAATGCGATTCTGCACGGAGTAAAAGGTGTGACAGCAGGGCAGATTATAGTCTCTGCAATAGAGTATGAGAATGATTTTGTCATATCTGTATTCAATAATGGAAATTCTGCGGATAAAAAGAAGATTGAAGATCTTCTGAAGGGAGAGAAGAACCAGAGAGCTGTGACGGGGATCGGGCTTTACAATGTAAATTCCAGACTGAAGCTGTTGTACGGCGAATCTTATGGACTGATCTATAATGAAAAGGTCAGAAATGGTTTCGAAATATGGGTTCGTCTTCCAAAAAAAAATTACAGAATCAGAAGAAAGGTGATAAAATAGGATAAAAAGATAGCAATTATTATCCGGATGAAGGGAAGAACATTCTATGAAAAAGGTATTGATCGTAGAGGATGAAATTCTGGCAAGACTTGGACTGCGTCAGCTTGTAGACTGGAAGAAACTGGATCTGGAACTGCTGCCGGATGCAACAGATGGAGAAGAAGCATTGGAAATGATCCGGAACAGCCGTCCGGATATCATTCTTCTTGATCTGAATATCCCCAGAGTCAGCGGGCTAGAAATTCTGGAATTTTTGAAGAAAGAAGAAATGCAAACCAGAGTAATCGTGGTAAGCTGCCAGGAAGAATTCGATGTTGTAAAGAAGGCAATGAAGTTGGGGGCGTATGATTATCTGCGAAAACTGAATCTGAGTTCTGATGAACTGGAAAGTATTCTGGAAAAGTGTCTGGGAGAAACAGAAGAAAGAAATAAGGTGCATATGCAGGGAATACGTGAGATCCGTATGAAGAGATTATGAGAGACAGCAGAGATATTTTTGCAGGTACCTGTAATTATCAGACATTAATCTGTATACTGGCGAAAGATACAGAAGAGTTGTCCGGGGTTATGGAAATGATCCATAAATGGGCAGAAACCGAACTCAGGGAAGGCCTGCAGATTCAGAAGGGAAATCAGTATGGATATTTCCTGCTGAAAGAAAAACCGGAAAGATCTGTTTATATGGAATTAAAGAAAAGGGCAGAGCGGAAAACAGGCAGAGAACTGTACATGGGAATCTTTGAAGGTTGCATGGAAAAAAACTGCGGATCTTGTTCGGGCTGCTGCGATGGCCGAGCAGATACAGCTTTTCAGTTATTATGATAAAGAAGAGAAACTGGTGTTTTTTCAGAAGAAGATTGAAACAGAAGGTCATAGTCCACGAGGAATGCATGGATATCTGGATTCCCTAAAAGAGAAGATTCGAAGTTTTGACAGAGAAAAAGTTGAACAGGAGCTGTATGGAATCTTCGGACTGATCCGACAGGAGCCTTATGTCAGTATCAATGTGCTGAGAAGAAATTTTATGGATATTTTGGGAATTTATTCCCTGGTTGCACAGTCATTGGACGGCGCACTGGAAGAAATAGAGTTGGATGGTGATAATTGTCATTATCAGAAAATCATGATGATGGAAAGCCTCAGGGAAATAGAAAAATGGTTTCTGAAATTTAATGATATTTTTATGGAAAAATTCTGGATTGCCTACAAATGCAGTAGATCTGAAATCCTGCAGAAAGTAGTAAAATATATAGAAGCGCATATCACGGAACCAATCCATCTGTCAGATGCAGCTGCTGAAACAGGAGTTTCCTCAGCTTATCTCAGCACCATGTTCAAAAAAGAAATCGGTTATAATTTCATAGAATATGTAAACCTCCGAAAAATAGAACTGGCCAGACAAATGCTTCAGGATGGAAAAATGGTCTATGAAGTCTCAGAACTTCTTGGATTCGAAAACAGCACTTATTTCTCCAGAGTGTTTAAACGCTATACAGACGTGTCACCCGATACTTATCGGAAACAAATGTAAACCAAACACAAGAAAATGAGTTGACAATCCTCCCCGCTTATGATATAAAAAGAAGGTCAAAATCAATCATCAACAGGGAAAGAGGAGAGTCTTATTATGAGTCAGTCATATGCAAAAAGCCCTGCTGCAGAGAGAAAATTTACAACCAGAGAAATGGTACTGGTTGGTATGTTTGCAGCAGTTCTTGCAGTAATATCACAGATTTCACTGCCAATGCCTACCGGTGTACCGATCACCATTCAGGTATTTGGTGTAGCACTTGTAGGAGCAGTGCTTGGTTCCAGACTTGGAACTACAGCAACACTGGTTTACGTTTTGTTAGGAGCCATCGGTCTTCCGATCTTTGCTAACTTCTCAGGCGGAATCAGCAGCATTGTAGGAGTTACCGGAGGATACATCTGGGCATGGCCGATCATGACCTGGCTTTGCGGAATCCGTCCGAAAACAGAGAACAAGACAAAGAACCTTGCAATCTCAATCGGATTTGCACTGATCGGACTTCTGATCGTTGAGACAATCGGTGGTCTGCAGTGGCACTTTGTGGGAGGTTCCATGAGTATCCCGGCAATTGCAGTATACTCCTTAACAGCATTTATTCCAAAGGACATTGTGATCACAGTTCTGGCAGTCCTGATCGCAATTCCCATCAGAAAAGGAATTAACAATGCAGGAAACCGCTGAGAACAGTAACAGGCTAAAAAGTAGCCTGCCGAAAGATACTCAGGTAAAGCAGGAAAAAATAAAGATTCATGGAATCGGGCTTGATAAAGCAGGACGGTGTACACATTATCACACACAGCTTGACATAGCCGCATTGCTCTGTGCGAAATGCAGGAAATATTATGCATGCTATTCCTGTCACGATGAACTGGAAGACCATTCATTTGTTGCAACAACACCGGAAGAAGTTTATCCTGTTTTATGCGGAAACTGTGGCAGGAAACTTACACTTCAGGAATACAAAAAAGGCAACTGCCCTTACTGCCACGCAGGATTTAATCCAAAATGCAGTTTACATGAGAATATTTATTTCTGTTGCACTATGTAACGTGTTTTGAAAAACATTTCCGCAATCTGCACGCCCCACTTTGCAGTATATTTTGCAGAAAGCTTTTTCGAACACACTCTAATGTAGAGAATACAAAATAACAAAAAATTTTGTATTCTCTTTTTATTTGTCAAAAAATCTGATATACTGAATAGAGTTAGAGTAGACTAACCAAATCAAACAAATAACAAGAACCTATTTCTTTTATTTGCATACAAATAAAAACAGGAGGAATAAATTGATGGATATAAATGTATTTTATGGAATTTTGATTCCTTTTCTTGGAACTTCTGCAGGAGCCGCCTGCGTATTTTTCATGAAGAAGAATCTGAATGAACAGATTCAAAGGGCACTTACCGGCTTTGCAGCAGGAGTTATGGTTGCAGCTTCCATATGGAGTCTGCTGATCCCGGCAATTGAACAGTCTTCCGGACTGGGGAAGCTTTCATTTGTACCGGCAGCAGTGGGATTTTGGATAGGGGTGCTTTTTTTGCTCTTGCTGGATCACATGATCCCGCATCTTCACCAGAACAGTAACAAGGCAGAAGGTCCGAAGAGCAAACTTCAGAGAACTACCATGCTGGTTCTTGCAGTAACTCTGCATAATATTCCGGAGGGAATGGCAGTAGGAGTCGTATACGCAGGCTATTTAACAGGTCACGCCCAGATCACTATAATGGGAGCCATGGCTCTTTCTATCGGGATTGCCATTCAAAACTTTCCCGAGGGAGCCATTATTTCTATGCCCCTGCGTTCTGAGGGAATGGGAAAAACCAAAGCCTTTGCAGGAGGAGTCCTGTCCGGAATCGTAGAACCTGTCGGTGCAGTCCTCACAATCCTGGCTGCCGGCCTCATTGTCCCGGCACTTCCATATCTTTTAAGCTTCGCTGCCGGAGCTATGCTTTATGTAGTGGTAGAAGAGCTTATACCTGAAATGTCTGCCGGAGAACACTCCAACATTGGAACCCTTTTCTTCGCTGTAGGCTTTTCCCTGATGATGATTCTGGATGTAGCTCTTGGATAAACATATATAATATGATTTAAGCGTCAAAAGCCCTTTTTACCGATTTTAATCACAATATATCGTTGTAATATGCGAAGCGATATACTAAATACAGTATACTTGGTTATTAAATTACCCTTCTGACGATCTAATCATAATATACTATAAATATTCATTACTATAGCAATCCCTGCCAGAGATTTTTGGGGATTGTTATCTGCAGGGAACAGGAATATAATATTTCTGTTAAGCAATATTTATTCAAAAGCAATAACTTAAATGGAGATAAAAAATGGACTACAGAAAATTCGGCGAATGCTATTACATAAGAATGGATCGTGATGACGAGATCATCAGTACAATCCTCGAAATATGACAAAAAAGAAAACATCAGATCAGCCACTTTTTCCGGGATCGGAGGATGTAAGGATGCAGAAATCCAGACCTTTATCCCAGAGACAGGCAGCTTCGAAGAACAGCGTATTTCCGGAATGCTTGAGTTGGTATCTTTAAACGGCAACGTGGTCACAGGTGAAAATAATATCTGTTACCATCATACTCATGCAGTATTCTCTTATAAAGATGGTGAACGACATTGCATGGCAGCAGGTCATATGAAATCAATTACTGTACTGTATACTGCAGAAATCGAACTTCGTCCGGTAACAGGCGGAACTATCCACCGCAAATACGATCCTGAAACAGGGACTGGATTCTGGGATTTTAACTAAACCTTAGAAAACGATTTGTTTTGATTGAGCAAGGAAGTTTTGTGCAAACCTTCAAACTGATGTAAGATAAGATTACTCAGTTTGGAGGTTTTATTTTTATCAGGTATCAGAGGTAAATGGATGGGTAGAAGATAAAATGCAAAAGGAACAGTTCATTGAGAGTGTACAGAATTTAACACAAGTTCTGTATACTTTTTTTATAAGAAATGAAACTTTTTGTTCCCTGGCAGGATATATAAGAATGTAAAGGTTAAAAGCTTTTAATTTTTGAAAGTATTAAAAAGAAAGTTGGGTTGATATGACAGATGAAGCAGAGCTTTTGCAGCGTCTCAGGAACAGAGAAAAAAATTCAATAGATGAAGCAATCCAAATTTATACACCGTATTTGAGTACTGTTTTGTATCATATGGCCGGCAATTCACTGCCGAAAGAGGATATTGAAGAAATTGTGGCAGATGTGTTTATTGTACTCTGGAAGAATGCCGGGAGGATAGATTTACAGAAAGGTACATTACGGTCATATCTTGCTGCCGTTGCCCGGAATTTTGCTCTGAAACGGATAAACAGAAAAACGGATCATACATTTCTTGAGGATATTGAACTGTCAGATGGCAAAAATTTCATTGAAGAGAATTTTCACAACAATTATGTATGGGAAATAGTTATGAGCCTTGGCGAACCTGACAGCGAGATTTTTGTAAGACGGTATAAATTTGATGAAAAAATCAAGGACATTTCAAAAGCAATGGGACTTAATATTTCTACAGTTAAGACCAGACTTTCAAGAGGAAAAAGAAAACTCAGAAAAATGTTATCGAATGCGGAGGAAAGATTATGAGAAGAAAAAATTTGCTTAAAGAATTGGGAATACAAAAACAGGCAGATACTTCCTGCAATGCTCTTGATATTGATACAGAGAATATCAGACAGAGAGTTTATACAAAACTTGACTTCGCAGATACAGAAAGGAAGCAAACGACTATGAGATCAAAAAAAGAAAATATTACCTTTGTTGATAGCTGCAACACTTACAATTGGAGCTACTGCTGTGGCGGCAACAGGAAAGATTTCAATGTGGACAGGTTCATCCGCATCACGTGCTGCTTATACATCTCTTCCAACGGCAGAACAGGTTACAAAGGATATTGGGTATAGCCCGGTATTGATTGATACCTTTGAGAACGGGTACTGTTTCAAGGATGGCAATATTGTAAAAAACAGTTTTAAGGACGACAATGCAAATGTAATTGAGAAGTTTAAATCGGTGTCCTTTGATTATCAGAAGAATGGAGATGTTGTATCGTTTGAACAGCAGAAGTTCAATTCAAAGCTTACACCGGCAGGTGATATTATTGCCACTATAAATGGAACAAATCTGTATTATGTACATTATATAAATAAAGTAGTATCAGATGATTACGAATTGACAGAACAGGATAAAAAAGACCAGGCCAGTGGAAAAGTTGTATTCAGTTACGATGACAGCGCTTCTCAGATTGAAGTCAGTCAGGTTCAAAGTGTTAACTGGAATAAAGATGGCATCCAGTATGATTTGCTGCAAATAGATGGACAATTATCTGCCGGTGAACTTGCAGATATGGCGAGAGAGGTTATTAATAACAGAAGATAAGAAAAAAGATGGTGAATTCAGTCCGGTTCACCATCTTTTTGTAACTGTGTGCGCCTGACAGCGGACACAAAAAAACAGCTGTCCGATTTATTACCGGGCAGCTGTCTTGGCGTTGAGAGATATTTTAGAAGTAGTGGAAATCTGTGAAGAGGTGGCAGCAGCCAAATGGCGGGGTTCTGATCTGTACAGATATAAAATACCGCCAAAGAAACCAA
>ENA-OQIT01000086-OQIT01000086.1-human-gut-metagenome-genome-assembly--contig:-NODE-86-length-22248-cov-2.923150_pt1 | contig 22248 bp, 20 predicted proteins | sample MGYA00242587_ERZ504752 | MGnify/ENA primary metagenome ERZ504752 (study PRJEB26092, sample SAMD00036352) | human gut metagenome | host: Homo sapiens | study: EMG produced TPA metagenomics assembly of... | reverse complement strand
TGATGTACATATTCAACCAATTCATACGGCACATTTAGGGCCTTTGCTTCCTCAAACAGCTCATCCTCCCTCATGGAGACCAGTTTTGCAATTTCCCGCTTCATCATTCTCATATGTCTGACTGCCTATCCGCTTCGCTACTTGCTCATAACCGAATAACTGCTTCGCAGTTTATCAGAAGAAGCTTCGCTCCTCCTGATACAAACAAGTCCCCACTCACTGCTTATTGCCTTTTACAATTTCTACAGGGGACTTGTTTGATTCGATTAAATTCTGTATAAGTATTCCTCGATTTCCCAAGCTGAAATTTCTCTTGTATAGCGAAGCCATTCTTTTTTCTTGGCTGCTGCGTATTCTTTACAAAATTCTGTTCCAAGTACTTCTTTGATCCAGTCACTCTGTTCGAAGTAATCAATTGCTTCGTTCAAATTTCCCGGAAGATTTTCAATCTTCATTGTTTTCTGATCTGTTTCGGATAACTCTCTGCTGGAGGACTTAGTCGGATAAATCTTCTTATTGATTCCATCCAGTCCTGCTGCCAGACATACTGCAAATACCAGATACGGATTTGCTGCTGCATCCGGACTTCTCAGTTCGATCCTTGTCTCCATACCTCTGGATCCCGGAATTCTTACCAGTGAATTCTGGTTGTTCTTTGTCCATGTCAGTTCTGTCGGGGCTTCATAGCCCGGAACCAGACGTTTGTAGGAATTTACGATAGGATTGGTGATCAGTGCCATCTCTTTGCTGTGAGCCAGAAGACCTCCTACGAAGTAATAAGCTTCTTCGCTTAATTCCTGTGGATTTCCCGGATTGACGAATACATTTCTTCCATCTTTAAATAAGGAGAAATGAATGTGCATTCCGGAACCGTTTACTTCTGCCCTTGGTTTCGGCATAAATGTCGCATGAAGTCCATGGCGTTTGGCAATGGTACGGACCGTCATCTTAAATGACATGATCCGGTCTGCAATCGTACGGACTTCACCGTATTTGAAATCTACTTCGTGCTGTGCAGGAGCAGTTTCATGGTGAGAAGATTCTACCTCAATCCCCATGTCTTCCAGATTTAATACAATATCACGTCTTGCGTTTTCACCCAGATCCACAGGACTGACATCCAGATATCCGGCCTTCTCATGTGTTACAGTAGTCGGAACTCCGTTATCATCTGTATGAAAAAGGAAAAATTCACATTCCGGATCTACCAGACAGGTGTATCCCTCCTTCTTTGCCTCCCGGGCGGTTTTCTTCAGGATATATCTCGGACTTCTCTCATGAGGGGTTCCGTCCGGACAATAGATATCGCATAACAGTCTGGCAACTTTGCCCTGCTGTGGTCTCCATGGGAGAATTGCAAAGGTGTCAAGATCCGGTCTTAAGTACATATCCGGTTCGGATTCTCCTGCGATTCCTGCGATAAAGGAACCATCTACGATACATCGGTTATCCAGCGCACGGGGAAGTTCCCGGGCAGTTATGGCGATGTTTTTCAGCGTTCCGAACATATCTGTGAACTGGAGACGGATAAATTCCACGTCTTCCTCCTCAGCCATCTGTAATATTTCTTCTCTGGTATAATTCCCCATTTTCATTCACTCCTTGTCAGCATAGTTTCTGCTGTTTTTGCTTTCTTAATGATTCTTCGATACAGTTTTGTCCTGTCTGGAAGTTTTATAGATTCTTCTTATAATGATATAAAAAATGGCGCACTTTCTACAGTTACTTTTCTATAGAAAGAACGCCTTTGTTCATGTAGGCAATTATAACAACATGCTTATTTTTTGTCAACTGCTTATTTTTCGTTAATAAATCATCGACTCTTTCCATGTTACTGTGCGCTCCGATCTCGACAACACACTTTGCAGCTTACTTATAATCGCTATTTTGAGAATACCGCATCATTCCTTGAAAGAAGATATACGCAATACTGATTCATACTGATTCCCTCTCTCTGAGAATGTTCTGCCAGTAGTCTATGCAGGCTTCTTGGAATTCTCAGTTTAAACTGTCCGGAATAATCTTCAAGGCTATCCGGCTCATGGATTTCTACTCCTTCTTCTAATGCAGCTTCAAGCCATGCTTTTTTTGCATCCAGGGCATTTGAAATTGCACTTTCCACTGTTTCTCCGCAGGTAATGCAACCAGGGAGATCCGGATACGAAACTACGAATCCTCCTTCGGTTTTATCTTCTACAACTTCCATACGATAGGACATTGACATATAATCATTCAGTGTCTTCATGATTCTTCGCCTCACTTTCTACTATTTCCCTTACCATTTCTACATATACTTTCTTTATCGGCTCATGTTTTTGGTATTGTAATAGGCATACATCCAGACTTTCTAAATGTATAATGACTGCTTCCACTTCTCGGAACATTCATTTCATATCCATAACTTTCCAATACTTTTCGCAATTCATCAAATCGAAGATCTTTTGATAAATTACATATACGTGTTATCAGTTTATCCCATTTTGACATTCTTATATCTCCTATTTATATTATATGTGGTATCGTATATGGTGTCAATCAATTTTTCTATGCCAAATTTGAAAAGGTTTCCGTATTCTCCGAAAGAGAAATACGCAAAATATAAATTCAAAAATACTGTCTTTTGTGCTTAATCATAAAGGGAAATGGATGAGCCGAATGGTTCAAAAATTATTTTAGATATGTAGATATGCAAATTTAATGTAACAAAAGTATTATTTGCTGTGGATAATAGCAATATGTTCCGACTCAAATTATAAGCGGTTTTGCTTAGAAAATCAATAAGCTTATTGTAAAAAAAACATCTACCATACTCTCATAGATAACAATGACAAAATATAAAATGGAAGTATATATAGTAACCTTTGCAGCCGGTTCTTTGCTGTATATATTATAATACTCTGAATCGGCATCCATATCCAAAGGAGAATACTAAATAATTCAAATTTATACGCTATCCAATAACAGAGCATCGGGAGTAACAACAAGAACATTCCAATAACTGACTTGCATTGTAATTTTTCTTTTAAAGAATATCTGAGCGGAAATCCTTTTTTAACTAAACGTAATTCATTTTGCACATTATAGCTGACAACATTCTGTCCTAATATCAATATAGAAAACAATAATACATACTCAATATATTTTCCCTCTATCTGCGATAATAACATTGTGATTAAAACAATCGCAAAATACTGATACATAATCTGTTTCTTTCTTCTAATAACACTAACCACCTCATAAACCATCAAAAAACGGTAGCGGTTGCCATAATATTTCTTCATCAGTCCCTTCATTTCTCTCTGATTATTTTGGAAAAACACTTCATCCTGTGTTTGCAAGACTGTATCATATTCCCTATTCAAAAAACCATATAACATCTGATTATATTGTTGAAAGAACGGGATAATTGCTTGATAGCTAAAATAAGGATATAAAATGAAATATAATCCGTAAATGATCAATAGTACACTGGCAACAAATACACTTCTATTAAAAAAGCAAATCATTACTACTGCTAACATACATATATTCGTAATATCCCGATATTTATATTGCGTCGATAAAACCGTATGCATATTGACGATTGGGTTACAGATCATAACCACAATAAACTGTCTCAAAACTATTCCCTCCATTGGGAAAGCCCAAAATAAAATCAACGCAACACACAACGTCAGTACCGTGCTTTTTCCTATCTTCTTCACTCGCCAAATATATGTTTTTTCTATTTTCCAAATATAAGTTTCAGGAGAAATACGCATTCTTGGTATTGTTCCAAACAAATTCATAAACAAGAAGCAGAGAATACCATACGGTATAAAAACAGCAATATCCATTCCATGGGTTGTCTGAATCATAGATTGTAATATAAGAATACATGGCACAATAGCAATCAGTATAAGATAAGCACCTATATTTCGTTTAATCATTCTAACTGCAAATTTGAATCTCTGTTTCAAAAGCAACTGATACATACTTTATTCCCCTTCAGATAAAATCTTTGCGATTTTCTCTCTATCAACTTCCTCCGTATTGATTTCTCTAATTTGTCCGTTATGTAACAAAAGACACTTGTCACAAACATTTTGTAAACACTCTATATCATGGCTTGAAATAATGTAAATTCCTTTTTCTTTCTTGTGAAACTCTACCATTACATTTTCTAAAAGTTTCATTTGGACAGGATCAAGCCCTGAGAATGGTTCATCAAAAATAGTAATTTTTTCTTCTTGTATCATTGCACAAGCATTATTTAGTCGTTGCATTGTACCTTTTGAAAGTTCTGACGGAGAATAGTTCTCATACTTTTTTAATCCCAACCCATCTAAAATCCTCTCGATTTTATCAAATGCCTCTTGCTTTTTTATCTTTCTACTCGAAGCAATTAAAAGAAAATTTTCATATATTGTCAGCTCATTAAAAAACTTGGTTGATCCATTGCATAGGCAACCGGCATATCAAGATAATCAACCTTGTTCATTTTTTCTCCGTCGATAGAAATTACTCCCGTATAATTTTTATCATAATTCGAAAGTATATTCAAAAGGGTAGTCTTTCCAGCTCCATTTCTTCCAACAAGTCCATAAATACAAGTATTTTCAAATGTATAGTTTAAGTTCGAAAAAACGGCTGTTTCACCATATTTTTTAGTTAAATTTGAAATCTGAATCATAAAATTTCTTTTCCTCTCAAATCCATTTTCGTCAATCCGACTACTAACAATCCCATAAAGACTGCCGTGTTCACAAATAAAAGTACAACAACACTTTTTACCACTCCGAAAGTAAAAAGTATTGAGAAAACTTCTACTGACAATACAATAAAACACATATAATTTGTCAAATACTCTGTTATAATTTCTCCATAATAATTATTCATCTGTAATTTGGCATAGATAAAAGGTTTTAATAAATAACGGATTATAACACAAATAAACCGGACAAATAAAAATACCAATTTTTATTCACCAAAGATGTTGCACACCTTTACTCCATTGTACCGGAATTTCTGTCGGCAGCTTAGAATAAGACAATGTCCCAATAATCAAGCATAGTACGGTAATCGTTATCCAAGTAAGCATACTTCCCCATATATACAAAAAGCTAACTGAATCCAGTTTGAAAACAGTTTGATTATCTTTCCAATAATCCTGCAACTCTGTTACATATTGTTCTACCTGTAATTTTTCATAACTAATACTTTCTTCACCCAACATTTTTTCGCACATGCGTTTTGCCTTATTCAAATCAGTAATCTGACTATTTAATATTTCATTCTGCCTCTCAAGCGTTTCCTGCAATGTTACTTTTCCAGATATAATGCTTCGTATATCCTCAATAGAAATTCCTAATGTACGCAGATATGCAATCTTCTTTATATTTTCCACATCATTTTCTGAATAATCTCTATAACCATTACTTTCGTTTCTTGAAGGCTCAATGAGTTTTTCCTTTTCATAAAAACGAACATTAGAACGGGATAAACCTGTTCGTTCTTCTACGTTTTTTATTTTCATGTTATGCACTCCTTTCAAGCAACTCTATTTTATCTTAAGAATAAGCTATAAACAAGGTTTACAGTCAAGCATTTATCCAAAATCTCTTCTCTTTTAGTTATAAATCAATTCAGCATTCACAACCTCTCTTGCTCTACTCCAAATATTATTCATTTCTCCTACCCAAGCCACCTGATCAGTTGCTTTAAGTTGTTCGGTAATACCTTCACTCTCTGCCATCTGCTCTACAATCCTTTCAAAGCGTTTCTGTGCCTGTTCTTCTATACCAGCCAAATAATCATTCAACCTTCCACTTGTAAGCAGATTCAGATATACACCTCTACGATATTCTTTGTGACCGTAAAGATTCGGTCTTTCTTCTTCAATCCGTAAAGCATCTGCAAATATTCCTGCATTTCTTCACAGAGGAACTTCGGCATTTTGATCATACGATTACTTTTCTTTGTTTTCGGTGTGGTAATCACATCTTCGCCGTGTAATCGCTGATAGAACTTATTGATTCTGACCGTTTCTTTCTCAAAATTGAAGTCAGCGGCGGTCAGTGCCAACAATTCTCCCTCACGGATACCGCACCAGTAGAGCATTTCAAAAGCGTAAAAGGAAACAGGAACAAGAAAACCGAAAGCGGAACTTATTGCTGCACTGGCACAGGCTTTGGATGTTTCCCCTCATGCCCTCGATGTGCCTGACATTGACAGCTATATCGGACTGATGCACACTTTATTTACCCTTGAAGATTTGTACGGTCTAACAGTCAGTGAATCAGACGAAGATATCTGCCTGAAAGTCGATACTTCCAAAGACAAGGACGCTCACGAACTCTGGAAAATGCTGTATGCCTGGAAAGAGCAGGCTGACAAGCTATCTTCTGAAGAAATCAGCAAGGACAAATACGATGAGGGGCGTTACCACTACCCGGAATTTGATACTACGCAAACATGGGCAAAAGTTCCGTCACAGAAACTTAGCAACGCTCTGGTCGGAATATTCCAAGACCGACTCAAACCAGATAAATATGGATTTATTTGTTGCACAACCACCTATTAATCATTCTCTAACCCTAAAACCACTGGATTACAAGGATAATGGCTCTCATACAACCGTTATCAATTTGTTATCAAAAGACTTTTAAAAATGCTGCAAACCCGTATAAACGCTGGATTTACTAAGTATTTTTGTTTATTCAAACTAAACTACAATTATTGTAATACCCGAAACACCCGAAAATCACTTCAAAAAACAAAGGTGCTACTTCCTGACGTCCTTTTCCGTCAGGCAATAGCACCTTTGTCATATTTTATCTTATTTTTACAGATAGGAGTATCCCATCAGCGATTCATCTACCGCCTTCGCAGCTTCTCTGCCTTCGCGGATTGCCCATACTACCAGGGACTGACCTCTGTGCATATCTCCTGCTGTGAAGACTTTGTCTACAGAGGTCTGATACTGATCTGGCTTTGTATCTACGTTGGTTCTTCCGTTGATGGCTACCTTAAATGCGTCTGTTACATATTTCTCACTGCCAAGGAATCCGGCTGCGATGAGAACTACATCTACAGGGATGACTTCTTCAGTACCTTCTACCGGTACCATCATCATTCGTCCGGTCTTTGGATCTTTTTCGTCTCTTTAATTTTGTGAGTTTTGCCTGGCAGACATTTCCGTTTTTATCTTTGATAAATTCTGTAACAGTAGTCTGGTATACTCGTGGATCATGTCCGAATACTGCGATAGCTTCTTCCTGGCCATAGTCTGTTTTGAGGACTCTGGGCCACTGCGGCCATGGGTTGGATGGTGTTCTTTCCACTGGCGGCTTCGGCATCATCTCTAACTGGATCACAGATTTGGCACCCAGACGGATAGAAGTTCCCACACAGTCATTTCCTGTATCACCACCACCGATGACCAGAACATTTTTTCCTTTGGCAAGTTCATATGGAACTTTGGCAAAATCAGAGTCCAACAGCGCTTTTGTTACCTGTCCCAGGAAATCTACTGCGAAATAAATTCCTTTTGCATCCCGTCCCGGAACTTTAATGTCTCGTGGATTGGATGCTCCGCAGGCAAGGATGACGCGGTCGAACTGTTTCAGAAGTTCTTCTGCTTTGATGTCCTTTCCTACGTTTACATTTGTAACGAATTTCACTCCCTCTTCTTCCATAAGATGGATTCTTCTGTCAACAACAGCTTTGTCCAGCTTCATGTTAGGGATACCGTAGCGGAGAAGTCCGCCTACACGGTCTTTTCTTTCAAATACAGTTACACTGTGACCTCGTCTGTTCAACTGCTGGGCTGCTGCCAGTCCGGAGGGACCGCTTCCGATGACTGCGATGGATTTACCTGTACGCACTTCCGGGATCTGCGGAGTTACCCATCCGTTCTCGTAGGCTGTCTCGATGATCGCACGTTCATTTTCTTTTGTGGAGACCGGTTCTCCGTTTAAATTACAGGTGCAGGCTGCTTCACAGAGTGCAGGGCAGACACGTGAAGTAAATTCCGGGAAGCTATGTGTCTTGCTCAGTCTTAAGAATGCCTGTTTCCAGTTGCCTGTATAAACCAGATCATTTGTCTCAGGTACAAGGTTGTGCAGAGGGCAGCCGGATGCCATACCGCCGATCATCATACCTGACTGGCAGAACGGGACACCGCATGCCATGCAGCGTGCGCCCTGAAGTTTCTGTTTTTCTTTATTTAAAGGTGTCCTGAATTCTTTGAAATTTGCAATGCGGACCTTTGGCGGCAGAACCTTTGCCGTCTCTCTTTTATACTCTAAAAATCCCGTAGGTTTTCCCATGATTTCCTCCTTTTCGCCGCACCAACCGCGGCAATACTGGTATGGCCCACGCCACCTTTTTATTTATTCTAAAAGATGACGGGGCAACATTGATAAGTTCACACGATATATTCAATTATTATCAATGTTTAGCGCCAATACTTTCATAGAACGCTTCCATCTGTGCCTGCTGACTGTTGAGTCCTTTTTCTTCCAGTTTCGCACTTAAAGTGATCATCTTCTTGTACTCATTCGGAATGAGTTTCTTAAAGTGCGGCAGATAATAATCAAAGTCAGCCAGAACTTTCGCACCAAGTTTGGAGCCTGTTGCTTCTACATGAGCTTCAATCAGATCGCGAAGTTCTTTTTTGTCATATTTGTTTTCCACTTTTTCGATGGAAATCATGGCTTTGTTCAGGTTCTTGTAAAGAACATTATCCACATCCAGTACATATGCGATACCGCCGCTCATACCTGCTGCAAAGTTCTTGCCAGTCTTACCAAGTACGACTACGCGGCCACCTGTCATATATTCACAGCCGTGTTCTCCTACGCCTTCTACAACTGCAGATGCACCGGAGTTACGGACTGCGAAACGCTCACCTGCAACACCATTGATAAATGCGGTACCGCTGGTTGCACCGTAGAGGGCAACGTTACCTACGATAATGTTCTCTTCTGCTTTGTATGCAGCTTTCTCCGGAACTTTCAGAATCAGTTTACCACCGGAAAGACCTTTTCCGAAGTAGTCGTTGCTGTCGCCGGTCAGTTCCAGTGTCAGACCTTTCGGAATAAATGCACCGAAACTCTGTCCGCCGGCACCGTTGCAGTGTACAGTGATAGTGTCATCTGCAAGTCCGTCTTTGTTCTTTCTTGTGATCTCTGCACCAAGGATGGTTCCGAATGTACGGTCAATGTTTGTCAGGTTTACAGAAAGCTCTGTTTTCTGACCTTTATTGATGGCATTTACGCATTTCTTAACCAGAACCTTTTCATCCATGGTCTTTTCCAGTTCGAAGTTATATACGGCTTTCGGGTCAAAAGTAACTTTCTGGTCTTTGCCTGCGAACGGATTGTTCAGGATTGCACTTAAATCTACTTTACCCTGATGTGGTTCTGGTACATTGTCTGTCTGAACCAGAAGATCTGTACGTCCAACCATTTCGCTGACTGTACGGAATCCCAGTTTAGACATATACTCTCTTAATTCCTGTGCGATAAAGCGCATGAAATTCTCTACATATTCCGGTTTACCTTTGAATCTCTTACGAAGTTCAGGGTTCTGTGTTGCCACACCAACCGGGCAGGTATCCAGGTTACATACACGCATCATAACGCATCCCATGGTTACAAGCGGAGCTGTTGCAAAACCAAATTCCTCGGCACCCATTAATGCTGCGATCGCAACGTCACGACCACTCATAAGCTTACCGTCTGTCTCAATGCGGACACGGTTTCTCAGACCATTCTTGAGCAGTGTCTGATGTGTTTCTGCAAGTCCAAGTTCCCATGGAAGTCCTGCATTGTGGATAGAACTTCTCGGAGCTGCACCTGTACCTCCGTCATAACCAGAGATCAGGATCGTCTGTGCACCGGCTTTTGCAACACCTGCTGCAACTGTACCGACACCTGCTTCAGATACCAGTTTGACAGAAATATCTGCATATTTATTTGCATTCTTAAGGTCATAGATTAACTGTGCCAGGTCCTCGATAGAATAGATATCGTGGTGCGGTGGCGGGGAAATCAGGCTGACACCAGGTGTGGAATGACGGGTTTTGGCAATCCACGGATATACTTTCTTTGTCAGGAAGATGTCCACCTTCACCAGGTTTTGCACCCTGTGCCATCTTGATCTGGATTTCTCTTGCAGATACAAGATAACGGCTGGTTACACCGAAACGTCCACTGGCAACCTGTTTGATCGCGGAGCATCTGTCATCGCTGCTTCCTGCGGAATCCAGTCTTTCGTCACTTTCACCGCCCTCACCTGTATTGGATTTTCCATGAAGGTGGTTCATGGCGATCGCCAGTGTCTCATGTGCTTCCTGTGAAATAGAACCATAGGACATGGCACCTGTCTTAAATCGTTTTACAATATCATCTACGCTCTCCACTTCTTCAAGTGGAACCGGAGTCTCAGCAAACTTAAAGTCCAGAAGTCCTCTTAAGTTTCCGTGGTTTTCTTTATCCACCAGATCTGTGTACTGTTTGAACAGATCGTAGCTTCCAGTCCATGTGGACTGCTGCAGAAGATGAATAGTCTGAGGATTGTAACGATGTTCCTCTCCCTGGCTTCTCATCTTGTGTGCGCCTACGCTGTCCAGAGTCAGGTCTGTAGGAAGTCCTAACGGGTCAAATGCTTCTGAGTGAAGCTTCTCTACATTCTCTTCGATGTCTTCCAGTGTGATTCCGCCTACACGACTGACTGTACCAGTAAAGTATTTCTCGATCACATCTGAGGAAATACCGATTGCCTCGAAGATCTGAGATCCCTGATAAGACTGGATGGTGGAAATACCCATCTTGGAAGCAATCTTTACAATACCGCTGATGACTGCATGATTGTAGTCATCTACTGCTGCATAATAGTCTTTCTCCAGCATATGACTGTCGATCAGTTCATGAATGGTCTCAAGGGCAAGGTACGGGTTGATGGCACTTGCACCGTAACCAAGTAAGGTTGCAAAGTGATGTACTTCTCTTGGCTCACCGGATTCCAGGATAATTGCAAGGGAGGTACTCTTTTTCGTCTTTACCAGGTGCTGATGAACTGCGGATACTGCCAGAAGTGACGGAATCGGCATATGGTTTTCATCTACTCCTCTGTCTGAAAGAACAAGGATGTTTGCACCCTCGCGGAATGCTTTATCTACTTCTACGAAAAGACGATCAATAGCTCTCTCAAGCTTGGTGCTCTTATAATATAAGGTAGAAACAACTGCTGTCTTGAAGCCCTCATGTTTGAAGCTCTTGATTTTCATCATATCTGTATTTGTCAGGATCGGGTTATTAATCTTTAATACCTGACAGTTTTCCGGTTTCTGCTCCAGCAGGTTTCCGTCTTTACCTACATAAACACTTGTGCTGGTAACGATTTCCTCACGGATTGCATCAATCGGAGGGTTGGTAACCTGTGCAAAGAGCTGTTTAAAGTAGTCAAATAATGGTCTGTTCTGTTTGGAAAATACTGCAAGCGGGGTATCCACACCCATAGCTCCGATGCTCTCTGCTCCGTTTAACGCCATGTTTCTGATGGAAGTACGGTACTGCTCATAAGTATAGCCGAATGCTTTCTGCAGACGTGCTCTCTGCTCAGGTGTATATTCTTCTGGTCTTTCGTTAGGAATCTTGATGTCTTTTAACTGTACCAGATGACTATCCAGCCATTCACCGTATGGCTGCATTTTTGCATAGCCCTCTTTCAGTTCATTGTCATCAATTACTTTTCCCTTTACAGTATCTACAAGAAGCATTTTTCCAGGATGGAGACGCTCTTTTAATACGATTTTCTCTTCCGGGATTGGCAGAACACCCACCTCTGAGGAAAGGATCATATAGCCGTCAGAAGTAATATAATATCTGGATGGACGGAGACCATTTCTGTCAAGGACTGCACCCATAACATCACCATCAGAGAACAGGATAGATGCAGGTCCGTCCCATGGCTCCATCATAGTTGCATAGTACTGATAAAAGTCACGTTTTGCCTGGGAAATGGTGTCATTGTTTGCCCATGGTTCAGGGATTGTGATCATAACTGCAAGCGGAAGTTCCATACCGCTCATTACCAGAAACTCCAGTGTATTGTCAAGCATTGCAGAGTCGGAACCGTTTCTGTTTACAACAGGAAGCACTTTGTGAAGCTGTCCCTCCAGGTATGGAGATTCCATGTTCTCTTCTCTTGCAAGCATCTTATCTGCGTTGCCGCGGATGGTGTTGATCTCACCGTTATGTACCATGAAACGGTTCGGATGTGCTCTCTCCCAGCTTGGGTTTGTGTTGGTACTGAAACGGGAGTGTACCATAGCGATAGCAGATTCATAATCCGGGCTCTGGAGGTCTTCGAAGAAAGTACGAAGCTGTCCAACCAGGAACATACCTTTGTAAACGATGGTACGGCTGCTCATGGAAACTACATAAGTATTATCATTACTCTGTTCAAACTCACGTCTTGCAATGTAGAGCATACGGTCAAATGGAAGACCTTTTTCCACATCTTCCGGTTTTTTGATAAATGCCTGCATAATGCATGGCATACATTCTCTTGCCTTGTGTCCAAGCACTTCCGGAAATACCGGAACCTGACGCCACCCCAGAAGTTCCAGACCTTCTTTCTCAAGAATGATCTCAAACATCTTCTTTGCCTGTGCACGTTTAATCTCATGCTGTGGGAAGAAAAACTGTGCAATGCCGTATTCTCTCTCATCACCAATCTCAAATCCCTCTTTCTTACAGGCTTTCTTGAAAAATTTATGGGAAATCTGGAGAAGGATACCTACACCGTCACCGGTTTTGCCTTCTGCATCCTTACCTGCGCGGTGTTCCAGATGTTCTACGATCTTTAATGCATTTGCAACAGTATCGTGGGTTTTCTTGCCTTTGATATTGACAACTGCTCCGATACCACAGTTGTCATGCTCAAATTCAGGCCTGTACATACCTTGCTGTTGCTGCTGTTCTCTCACTTCTTTCATAATCTCCTCATCCTTTCTATTTCTGCTGCTGTTCTTCGCTTATTTTCTTATCGACGGCCGCCTGAATAAATCCTCTGAATAAAGGATGTGCATGATTCGGGCGGGATTTGAATTCCGGATGGGCCTGAGTTCCTACATAGAACGGGTGCCCTGCGATCTCGATCATCTCTACAATATGATTATCAGGGGAAGTTCCTACGATATTCATTCCTTTCTCCTGAAGTTCTTTACGGAATGCATTGTTTACTTCATAACGATGTCTGTGGCGCTCATGGATTTCTTTTTTGCCAAAGAGTTCATAGGATCTGGAACCTTCTGCAAGAATACATGGATAACTTCCAAGTCTTAAGGTTCCACCGATATCTTCGATATCTTCCTGATCCGGCATTAATGCAATTACCGGATGCTTTGTCTCCGGATTCAGTTCAATACTGTTTGCATCTTCGTATCCAAGTACATGACGGGCGAATTCTACAATTGCCATCTGCATTCCCAGACAGATTCCAAGATATGGAATCTTATGTACTCTTGCATACTGTGCTGCCAGGATCATTCCTTCTGTACCTCTGTTCCCGAAACCACCCGGAACCAGGATACCATCTACATTGTGAAGCTGCTGATCCAGATTCTTCTCTGTCAGTTCTTCGGAATCGATCCAGTCAAGCTCTACCTTGGCTCTGCAGGAAATTCCGCCATGTTTCAGTGCCTCTACTACACTGAGATATGCATCATGAAGCTGTGTATATTTTCCTACAATTGCGATCTTTACTGTTTTATTCGGATTTCTCAGACTTTCTACCATTTCCTCCCAGTCACTTAAATCCGGTTTTCTGTTTTCCAGACGGAGACTTGAAAGAACTACATCTGCAAGCTTCTCTCTTTCCATTGCAAGAGGAGCTTCATATAAATATTCCACATCCAGGTTCTGAAGTACATGTGATACAGGTACGTTGCAGAATAAAGCGATTTTTTCTTTAATGTCCTCTGTCAGCTCATGTTCACTTCTGCACACCAGTACATCCGGCTGAATTCCCATTCCCTGAAGTTCCTTTACGCTTGCCTGTGTAGGTTTTGTTTTCAGTTCTTCAGATGCCTTTAAATAAGGAATTAATGTTACGTGAATCAGGATTGCATTGTCATGTCCCACATTGAGCTGGAACTGACGAATTGCTTCCAGGAACGGTTGGCTTTCAATATCACCAACTGTTCCTCCCACCTCGATAATGGCAATCTTGTTTTCCTCCGGTGATTTGGCGCGGTAGAAACGACTCTTAATCTCATTTGTAATATGAGGAATTACCTGTACGGTACCCCCGCCGAAATCCCCGTGACGTTCTTTCTGAAGAACAGACCAGTAAACCTTACCGGTTGTCACATTGGAATTTTTATCAAGACTCTCATCAATGAATCTCTCATAATGTCCCAGATCCAGGTCTGTCTCTGTACCATCGTCTGTTACAAAAACTTCTCCGTGCTGAATCGGGTTCATGGTTCCGGGGTCGATATTGATATAAGGATCAAACTTCTGCATGGTTACCTGATATCCTCTCGCTTTCAGAAGACGCCCCAGAGATGCAGCTGTGATTCCCTTTCCAAGACCGGAAACAACTCCTCCTGTAACAAATACGTATTTCACTGCCATTTTGATTTCCTCCTCCATCATCCTTTGTTAATAAAAAAAGCGTCAGATGCAGCTATCAGAGGGCACTTGACCCATCTGGTATTCTGCATCTGACGCCTTTGTCAGATCATCATATCTTCTATAATAATATGTTCAATTGGCTTTCTTTAAAAATATGCTATACTATAAAACATTTTTTTTCGTTTGTCAATAATGAATTTCCCGTTTTTAAGCAAAAACAAATCAAATAAGTTCCTTCTGATAAACTATGAAGCAGTTATATTTTATGGAATTACTCTGAACACAGTCATAATACAGAAAAAACGAATCTGTAGAAGTTCATCTTCCAGACCCGTCTTCTCTGCGATAATTATTCGGTTATAAAAATGTAAAATTTATGCAACTGCAAATTTCTTCAATGTACGATCAAATTCCCGGCTCTCCCCGTGGCAGTCTACTGTCAGTTCTCTGGTCAGATCCAGACTAAGTACACCAAGGATTGATTTGGCATCAATTAAAAATCTGTTGTAATAAACATCAATATCAAAATCACATCTGCTTGCAGCATTCACAAATTCCTGCACCTCTTCGGTTGCATTTAACTTGATTTTACTCTGTGACATCGTGATCACCCTTTCTGAAAACATTCTTTGTTTTTTTCTATCAGACGCCCATATTATGTTCCACATTTCAGAATTTGTCAAGTTTTTAAATTTATCCAATTTTCATAAAGCGCAGGGGTTCTATTGTGCATTTTGTTCGTTTATATATGTTTTCACAGCATTATTTTATACATTATGTATGACTTCATCCTATATTGGTTTTACCATTATGTGAGATTGATTCCATATATCATCGACTAGGTTTCTGCTATTTTTTATGAATTTTTGCGACTTAACACTTCACAATATCTGCAAACTCCGCATTTGTATAATCCGGAATCTCCATCGGATAATTTCCATCGAAGCATGCCTTACATAAGGGCAGGCCGCCCGCCATTCCTTCCAGATAATCTGTCTGCATGTAGCCAAGAGAATCTGCTCCGATCATTTTACAGATTTCCTCCGTGCTGTGGCTGGCTGCAATGAGCTGATCATTTGACGGCACATCCGTTCCGAAATAACATGGATGTAAAAATGGCGGTGAACTGATACGTACGTGCACTTCCTTTGCTCCCGCCTCTTTTAACATGTGGATCAGGTTTGCAATGGTTGTTCCACGAACAATAGAATCATCCACCAGAACAATCCTCTTATCTTTTACAACAGATTCCAGCACACTCAGTTTCAGATGAACGCTGGACTCACGTTCTTCCTGAGTCGGTTTGATAAATGTTCTTCCAATATAGCTGTTTTTATAGAACGCAAATGCAAACGGGATTCCTGATGCTTCGGAGTATCCCTTTGCAGCAGGGAGTCCGGACTCCGGTACACCTGTTACAAGATCTGCCTCTACAGGATAAGACTTGGCAAGAGATTTACCGCCACGGATTCTGGCATCATAGACCTTCACCCCATCAATGGTACTGTCAAGTCTTGCAAAATATATATACTCAAACACACAATGCGCACGTTTTGCAGCAGCAGACGCAAGCTCTTTATTTGACTTCAGTCCGTCTTTTGTGATCGTAAGAATCTCACCCGGCTCAATGTCACGGATAAATTCCGCACTTACAGATGTCAGAGCACAGCTCTCAGAAGCAATAACATAAGCATTTCCTCTTTTACCGAGACACAATGGTTTCAGTCCATATGGATCGCGGACTGCGATCAGTTTTCTCGGGCTCATAACTACCAGACCATATGCACCTTTGATCTTCTTTGCAGTCTTTAGCACTGCCTCTTCTACTGTTTTAGAATGCACACGTTCTCTTGCGATATGGAACGCAATAACCTCTGAATCTGTAGTTGTATGGAAAATCGCTCCATTCTGGATCAGTTCCCATTTCAGTTCCGGTGTATTAACCAGATTTCCGTTATGTGCAAGTGCAAGAGTTCCCTTTACATAAGACAAAACAAGGGGCTGTGCATTCTCTGCAACAGAAGCTCCTGTTGTGGAATATCTTACATGACCAATACCAATATCCCCCTCATATTTACGGACAACATCCTGTCTGAGAACTTCACTTACAAGTCCCAGATCCTTATGAAACTTCACATTTCCACGCTCTCCCTTAGTATCAGAAACTGCAAGTCCGCAGGATTCCTGTCCTCTGTGCTGCAGGGAAGTCAGTCCATAATATATGGACGGAACTACATTGCCGCCATCCAGATCATAAATTCCAAAGACGCCGCACTCTTCTTTTATTCCAGCCATCTGATTTCCTCCGATCGTATTCTCTTGTCTGACTTTAACTTTACTTTCAAAACCCGCTGACATTGTTTTCTTATGTTTGGTGGGTTCCAAAATCAAATTATAATAATAGAAACAAATTTGTCAACCTATCCTTTTTTTGCCATATCTCAAAAATTTTTTTCTGAATTTTTTCAAAAAAAGTGCTTGACATCTGTTTTCATTTCGTTTATAGTACAGCACATAAAGCAAAGGCGCTTTGGAAAGATCTACAGAGATCTCATCCAGGGCGCCTTTTTCGTTTTATAAAACTTTCGTTTCATAGAAAATGTTCGATGAGGAATTTTCTATGAGACGAAAACCGCAGGCAGTCACAATGGTGATCTGTAGCGGCACTACACATATTCAGAAAATATTGCAAACCGAAAGGAGAGTACCTATATGGCACAGAATATCCCTGAACTGTACGGCAGCCTGGTCTTCAACGACAAAGTAATGAGAAGTAAACTGCCAAAAGACATGTACAAAGCATTAAAGAAAACAATCGAGAGCGGTACACACCTTGAACTTGATGTTGCCAACTCCGTTGCTGTTGCAATGAAAGAATGGGCTACCGAGAACGGCGCCACTCATTATACTCACTGGTTCCAGCCAATGACAAACGTAACTGCAGAGAAACATGACAGCTTCATTTCTCCTACAGGAGATGGTCAGGTGATCATGGATTTCTCAGGTAAAGAACTTGTAAAAGGTGAGCCGGATGCTTCCAGTTTCCCGTCAGGCGGTCTTCGTGCCACATTCGAGGCAAGAGGATATACAGCATGGGATCCGACATCACCGGCATTCATCAAAGACGGAACCCTTTACATTCCTACAGCATTCTGCTCCTACAGCGGAGAAGCTCTTGATAAAAAGACTCCTCTCCTTCGTTCCATGCAGACACTTGATAAAGAAGCTACAAACCTTCTCCATATAATAGGAAATAAAGATATCAAACACGTAAATACAACTGTAGGTCCTGAACAGGAATACTTCCTGGTAGACAAGGAATTATACAAACAGAGAAAAGATCTTGTATTCTGCGGACGTACACTGATCGGTGCTCCTGCTCCTAAGGGCCAGGAAATGGAAGATCATTACTTCGGTGCTCTGAAACCTCGTGTCGCAGCTTATATGCATGACCTGGATGTAGAGCTCTGGAAACTTGGTATTCCTGCCAAAACAAAACATAACGAAGTTGCTCCTGCACAGCACGAGCTGGCTCCTGTATTCGATACAACAAACGTTGCGGTTGACCACAACCAGTTAACAATGGAAGTAATGAAGAAAGTTGCCGACAAGCACGGACTTGTATGCCTTCTTCACGAGAAACCATTTGAGGGAATCAACGGAAGTGGTAAACACAACAACTGGTCTATGATTACAGATACCGGTGTAAATATCCTTGATCCGGGAAAAACACCTGCTGAAAATACACAGTTCCTGATTTTCCTGACAGCTGTTATCAAAGCAGTTGATGAATACGCAGATGTACTTCGTATTTCTGTAGCAAGTGCAGGAAATGATCACCGTCTTGGTGCAAACGAGGCTCCGCCTGCTGTTGTATCCGTATTCCTCGGTGATGAACTGACAGAAGTATTAAAATCTATCGAAAATGACGAATATTTTGCAGGAAGCCGCGCAGTCCAGATGGATATCGGTGCAAAAGTACTTCCACATTTCGTAAAAGACAATACAGACAGAAACCGTACTTCACCATTCGCATTTACAGGTAACAAATTCGAATTCCGTATGCTTGGTTCCGAAGCTTCTGTTGCAAACCCGAACATTATCTTAAACACTGCTGTTGCTGAGTGTGTTCACCAGTTTGCAGAACAGTTAAAGGATGTACCGGAAGACAAGATGGAGGATGCAATCCACGAACTGATCAAGAAGACAATTATTGATCATAAACGTGTTATCTTTAACGGAAACGGTTATACAGACGAATGGATTGAAGAAGCTACGAAACGTGGTCTCTTTAACCTGAAATCCACACCGGATGCTCTTCCTCAGTGGATCGCAGACAAGAATATTGAACTCTTTACCAAATATCATATCTTCACAAAAGAAGAAATTGAATCCCGTTATGAGATCTGGCTGGAATCCTATTCCAAGATTCTTAACATTGAGTCCAATACTATGGTTGAAATGGTACAGAAGGATTTCCTTCCATCTGTATTCGCGTATATCGACAAAGTTGCAGCTACTGCTGTTGCTAAAAAATCAGTTGTTTCAGATGTCAGCACAGCTTCTGAAGGAAAACTGATCAAAGAGCTGTCACAGCTTGCTGATGAGATTTCCACAGGTCTTGAGACCTTAAAAGCAGATACTGCCAAAGCGCTTGCTACAGAAGATCCTCTGACTAATGCAAAAGCATACCAGACAGTTGTTCTTTCTGATATGGATGAACTCAGAAAGTCTGTAGATGCAGCAGAAACTCTGATTCCGGATGCACTGCTTCCATATCCTACATATGACAAGCTTCTGTTTTCCGTTTAATTAACAGGTAATAACAGGGGAATATCTTTATGAACTCTACTTCATAATTCATTATCGATTTCCTCATCCATTAATCACACGATATTTTGATGTTCCCCTGTTTTACATATAATTTTGATTTTAAACTGCATTGCATACAGTCATACGAAATGTCTTTTCTATTACATCAGTTATGCAATACACTATAAATATGGATTTTATATTCGCAAAAGCGCGATGAACTGGCTACATTTCCAGGCATCGCGCTTTTTGCATTTTATAAAATATGAGGAAATTTTTATGAGGGAGGAATATTATTATGGAATTTTCCGCAGTAAACACAATATGGGTGCTGGTCGGCGCCGCGCTGGTCTTCTTTATGCAGGCCGGATTCGCAATGGTAGAAACAGGCTTCACACGAGCCAAAAACGCAGGTAACATTATTATGAAAAACCTGATGGACTTCTGTATCGGAACCCCGGTCTTCTGGCTGGTCGGCTTCGGTCTGATGTTCGGTGCAGGTAATGGATTTATCGGAAAGATCGGTGGTATTGCAACAGAAGCACACTATGGTTCAGGAATGCTTCCTGACGGAGTTCCTTTCTGGGCATTCTTAATCTTCCAGACAGTATTCTGTGCAACATCCGCAACAATTGTTTCCGGTGCAATGGCAGAACGTACCAAGTTCCTTTCCTATTGCATCTACAGCCTTATGATCAGTCTTGTTGTATATCCAGTATCCGGACACTGGATCTGGGGCGGTGGATTTATCAGCCAGATGGGATTTCATGATTTCGCAGGTTCCTGTGCAGTACATATGGTAGGTGGTGTGGCAGCTCTGATTGGTGCCATCATCCTTGGACCTCGTATCGGTAAATATACAAAGGGCGGCAAATCAAAGGCTATCCCAGGGCACAACCTTACGAGTTGGTGCTTTAGGTGTATTTATCCTCTGGTTCTGCTGGTTCGGATTTAACGGCGCTTCCACAGTCAGCATGGAAGGCGATGCAATTGTAAGTGCAGGTAAAATCTTCGTTACTACTAACCTTGCAGCAGCTGTTGCAACTGTAACTGTTATGATCATCACATGGGTACGTTACAAAAAACCGGATGTTTCCATGTCTCTGAACGGTTCTCTTGCAGGACTTGTAGCAATTACAGCAGGATGCGACACAGTTTCTCCTACATCCGCAGCAATCATCGGTATTGCTTCCGGTTTTATCGTAGTATTTGGTATTGAATTTATTGACAAGGTTCTGAAAATTGATGACCCTGTTGGTGCTGTCGGTGTTCATGGTTTAAACGGTGCTTTCGGTACCCTTGCAGTTGGTCTTTTCTCAGACGGATCAGGCACAGACTGGAAAGGACTCCTTACAGGCGGCGGCTTCCACGGATTTGGTGTTCAGTTCACTGGTATGATCATCACAATCGCATGGGTTGTTGTTACTATGACAATTATCTTCCAGGTAATCAAACATACAATCGGACTTCGTGTTTCAGCTGAAGAAGAGATCGCAGGTCTTGACTCCAAAGAACATGGTCTTGCAAGTGCTTATGACGGTTTCGCAATGGCTGGTGTTCCGACTCCTATGGGAACTTCCATAAAAGCTCCTGTTGTCACAGCCAGACCTTCTGCTCCTGCTGAATCAGTTCCTGAACTTCCGAAAGAAGGCGTTCATAAGCTTACAAAAGTTGTTATCATCACCCGTCAGAATAAGCTTGATGAATTTATGCAGGCAATGAATGAGATCGGTGTTACAGGTATCACTATTACGAACGTTCTCGGATGCGGTGTACAGAAAGGTGCTCCATCCTACTATCGTGGTGTTGAGATGGAAATGAATCTTCTTCCTAAGGTCAAAATTGAGATTGTTGTAAGTCTCGTACCTGTACAGAAAGTTATCGAAACTGCCAAGGCAGTCCTCCATACCGGTCAGATTGGTGATGGTAAAGTATTTGTATATGACATTGAAAATGTCGTTAAGATCCGTACAGGCGAAGAAGGTTATCTCGCACTGCAGGATACAAAGTAAATTATTTATCAACAATCAGGTAATATTAATAAGAGACATCAGCGTATTGATTGCTGGTGTCTCTTATTTTAATCTTTCTTTCTAACAATTCCAATGGCGTTAAAAAACAGGCAGTATATTTCATGTAAATATCATAGCCACGATATCGGAAGCCTATTGTATTATATCTGGTAGGAAGTGTGTCAAGTGCAAGAACCGCTTTTTAATCTTTTGGGAAAAATCCTCTGCATACTCCCGGTATTTAAATTGCTGAAGGATATATTTCTTTTTTCCTTCACATCCAGCTTGCCGCTCTGGGCAATTACAACTTTGTATTTTCTTTTTTCCATCCGTACCCCTTATATTGCATCAATTTCTGCCCATGCTTCTTCCACTATCTGCACTCTGTCACTTTCCATATCATCAATGGCTTCATCCAGCCTTGACAAAAGAACATCCATTGCATCATTGATTGTATAAGTTGGTTCATGGGATTTTGTTGCCTGTGCCAATGCCATAACCATCACCCTTTCTTGAAATAGCACTTTTGTTTCTATTTTTTATCATACCACGAACCACCGGAAATATCTATATATTTTAAATTTGTCTTTATAACCCAAACACAGAATACTGTTTTTGGGACGTTTTTTAGAATTTGTCCATTTGTAGTTTCAATTAAAAAAGTAAATAAAAGTGCTGCCGCACCAAACTTTTCAGTGCGGCAGCCCATACAGCTATTTACCTATGCCTCGTTTATATTAAATGTTTTTCCTTAAAGCTCCCGAAGGTAATCGGCACTAACATAACGGTAAATGCCG
>ENA-OQIT01000082-OQIT01000082.1-human-gut-metagenome-genome-assembly--contig:-NODE-82-length-22815-cov-3.033586_pt1 | contig 22815 bp, 26 predicted proteins | sample MGYA00242587_ERZ504752 | MGnify/ENA primary metagenome ERZ504752 (study PRJEB26092, sample SAMD00036352) | human gut metagenome | host: Homo sapiens | study: EMG produced TPA metagenomics assembly of... | reverse complement strand
GACTTAAAAACTGCAGAGGAGGCGTTGTCATAATGGGAAAAACAGCAAATAAACAGATAATCTGTGAAGTATTGATGGAAGCTGCAAAAGAAGATAAAGATATTGTTGCGCTCTGCAGTGATTCCAGGGATGCCATTGAGAAGAATGACAAGACCATGAAACAATATGAAAATGATATCCGGACGACACTTGCGTATATGCCATACGCAGAGATCATGTATGTTTCTGCAAAAACAGGACAGCGTCTGAATAAACTGTATGATATGATCGATATGGTCATTGACAGCCAGACACTTCGGATTCAGACCGGTGTGCTCAATGAGATTATGATGGAGGCCGTTGCCATGCAGCAGCCGCCGTCAGACAAGGGAAAACGTCTGAAGCTTTACTATATCACCCAGGTATCGGTAAAACCACCGACCTTTGTAATCTTTGTAAATGACAAAGAACTGATGCATTTTTCTTATACCCGTTATCTGGAAAACAAGATCCGGGAAGCGTTCGGGTTCAGGGGAACGTCTCTGAAATTCTTTATCCGGGAGAGAAAGGAAAAGGATCAGTAGATATGGAACGAATTATCTGTCTTATCATAGGATATGCGTTCGGTCTGTTTCAGACCGGATATTTTGTGGGGAAACTCAATCATGTGGACATCAGAAAAACAGGAAGCGGAAACTCGGGTTCTACGAATGCACTGCGTGTGCTTGGAGTAAAAGCCGGACTGATGACGTTTGCGGGAGATGTTTTAAAATGTGTCCTGCCAATTCTTCTGGTGCGCCAGATCTTCAGTGGCAGCGATTGTCTGCCGCTGCTTGCGATGTATACAGGAGCAGGTGCCACACTTGGACATAATTATCCGTTTTATCTGAAATTTAAAGGCGGAAAAGGGATTGCGGTTCTGGCCGGGCTTGTGCTTTCCACCAAGCTCTGGATGGTCCCGATCCCACTTGCTGCATTTATTTTTGTGGTGGCAGTCACCCGCTATGTTTCCGCAGGGTCACTTCTGGTAACAATTATTTTTCTTGCAGAGGTGATATGTTTCGGGCAGATGGGGGGATTTGCGATGGCGCAGCCTTATGTGTACGAATTATATCTGGTGACGTTTTTACTGATGGCACTGGCATGGTGGAGGCATCGTGCAAATATAAAGAGACTGTTGAATGGAACAGAGAACAAAATCGGGTCTTCTAAAAAATAGAGACGATTAAAAAGGAGGCAGAATATGGCAAATATAGGTGTGTTGGGAGCGGGAAGCTGGGGAACGGCACTCTCCGTCCTGCTGCATGATAACGGAAATCAGGCAACGATCTGGTCGATCGATCCCGCCGAGGTAGAGATGCTGTCAAAAGAAAGAGAGCATAAGACAAAGCTGCCGGGGGTGCACATCTCCGAGGAAATTCAGATTACCGGAGAGATACAAGAGGCAATCCTGGGAAAAGACTTTCTTGTCCTGGCAGTTCCGTCTCCGTTTACAAGAGCGACTGCGAAAAAGATGAGTCCATATGTGGCAGAAGGGCAAATAATCGTGGATGTGGCAAAAGGGATCGAAGAGACCACGTTGATGACACTTTCCGAGCAGATCAAAGAAGAGATTCCGCAGGCGGATGTGGCAGTTCTTTCCGGACCGAGCCACGCGGAAGAGGTCGGAAGAAAGCTGCCGACAACCTGTGTGATCGGTGCGACGACAAGAAAGACGGCTGAGTACCTGCAGTCTGTATTTATGAGTAAGGTGTTCCGTGTCTATACAAGTCCGGATATTCTGGGGATCGAGCTGGGAGGATCATTGAAAAACGTGATCGCTCTGGCAGCGGGAATCGCAGACGGACTTGGTTATGGAGATAACACAAAAGCGGCGCTGATCACTCGAGGAATTGCGGAAATTGCGCGTTTGGGTGTAAAAATGGGCGGTAAGCTCGAGACATTTACCGGGCTGACCGGAATCGGAGATCTGATCGTGACCTGCGCGAGTGTACACAGCCGAAACCGCAGAGCCGGATACCTTATGGGACAGGGTAAGACTATGCAGGAGGCCATGGATGAAGTGCAGATGGTAGTCGAAGGTGTGTATTCTGCAAAGGCAGCCAGAAAGCTGGCAGAGAAATATGAGGTGTCCATGCCGATTGTGGAGCAGATCAATGAAGTACTGTTTGAAAACAAGAGTGCTGCACAGGCAGTGGATGAACTGATGCTTCGAGAATCAAAAAGTGAGCATTCCGTGCTGCCGTGGCCGGATGAGACAGTATAGTTTTTTTTAATTCAAGAGAACAGAGCCGGAATAATCCCCTTTGTTTCTGCATAGATTGGTATCAGCAGAACAAGGGGGTATTTTTTATGGATGCATTTCAGGTATACAAGGATATGAAAGCAAGAACCAACGGGGAAATCTATATTGGAGTTGTAGGTCCGGTTCGGACAGGCAAGTCAACATTTATCAAGCGGTTCATGGATCTTCTCGTGCTGCCGAATATGACGGATGAACACGCAAAAGAGCGGACAAAAGACGAACTTCCGCAGTCAGCCTCCGGAACAACGATCATGACAACAGAGCCGAAATTTGTTCCGAAAGATGCGGCATCTGTCAGACTGTCCGAAGACGTGGAAGTTAAGATCCGACTGATCGACTGTGTCGGATATATGGTAGACGGGGCGAGCGGTCATATAGAAAACGATGTGGAACGTCAGGTGAAAACGCCATGGTTTGAACATGAGATCCCCTTTACAAAAGCGGCAGCGATCGGGACACAGAAGGTGATTCATGACCATGCGACAATTGGGCTGGTTATCACAACAGATGGAGGTATCGGAGAGCTTCCGAGAGAAAATTATATTTTGGCAGAAGAAAAGACCATTCAGGAATTGAAATCCATCGGAAAGCCGTTTCTGATCCTTTTGAACACACAGAAGCCATACAGCGAAGAAACAAAAAGTCTTCAGGGGAAAATGGAGGAAAAGTACGGAGTATCTGTTCTTGCGGTCAACTGTGCGCAGCTTCGGACAGAAGATATTAATCAGATCATGCGGCAGGTGTTGTATGAGTTTCCAATTTCAGAAGCAGAATTTTATATTCCGAAGTGGGTGGAAATGCTGCCAAAGGATCACCCGGTAAAAAGCGAGGTGCTCTCCAGTGTAAGAAATCTGCTGGATGGAATGGATGACATTCGAAGTGTGGCAGAGGCGGTACCGGTAAGTGACAGCGAGTACATAGAGAAGATCAGGATCTCTCAGATTGAAATGGATACGGGAATCGTAAAGATCCAGATGGACTTGAAGGAGAAGTATTATTATGAGGTGCTCAGTGAACTGACAGGGACGAAGATTCAGGGAGAATATGAACTGATCGCAGCGATGAAAGAACTTGCCGCAATGAAAGAGGAATATACACAGATCAAAGATGCGTTTGCCGATGTGAAAATGAAAGGATACGGTGTAGTTAGCCCGAAGAAAGAGGAAATTCTGTTAGATGAGCCTGCGATCATCAAACAGGGCAGTAAATATGGTGTGAAGATCAGATCAGAGGCTCCGTCTGTTCATATGATCCGTGCCAATATTGAGACTGAGATCGCACCGATCGTGGGAAGTGAAAAGCAGGCACAGGATCTGGTGGAATATATCAAAGCAGAGAGTGAGACTCCGGAGGGAGTATGGGGAACCAACATATTTGGAAAATCTGTAGAAGAGCTGGTGCTGGATGGGATGCGCAATAAGATCAATATGATCAACGAGGAGAGTCAGGTGAAGCTCCAGGATACGATGCAGAAGATCGTCAATGACAGTAATGGAGGGCTGGTCTGCATTATTATCTGATTTTTTTGTTTTTTTCTGCCGGATGCTTGGACTCTTATTCTCAGATGTGGTACAATAAAGCGGCGGAGTGTTCTCTGCATTACAGAATTTAGTTGAGACCGGAGTACAAGAAAGGGGTACGAATCTATGAAAGCGGCTATTTTACGTTGGATACAGAAAGTTATAAAGCAAGAAAGGCAAGTGCGGCAGGGATGGTTTTAAAGAAACTGCTGGAACAGTCCGGGTTTGAGACTGCTGCCGTGCGTGTGATCCCGAAAGACCGGAAAGTGGCGGCATCGGTATTAAAAAGGGTAGGCAGAGGAGCAGACCGCAGAGTTGGTTCTGACAACAGGAGCAGCAGGACATCTCGAGAGCGACTGTGCACCATATGCACTGATGGATGTGGCAGAACGCCTTCTTCCGGGGATCCCGGAGACACTGCGTGCATTCCGCAACCGGGATTCTCAGCAGGCGGTTCTGGACTGCAGTGCGGCAGGTGTGTGCAAAAAGACGCTGATGGTAAATCTTCCGGGAGATGCCAAAGAGGCAAAGGAAGCACTGGAATTTATTCTTCCGGAATTAAAACGTGCGATTGAGATGTTGAACGTATGATGCGGGTGACATATCTCGGACACAGTGGATTTCTTCTGGAGATGGAGGATGCCCTGCTTTTGTTTGATTATTATCAGGGCAGTCTCCCGAAATGGATCCGGAAAAAACTTGTTTGTATTTGTGAGTCATGTACATTATGATCATTATAATCCGGACATTTTGAAATTGCGCCGTCAGAGACAGAACATCTGGTATCTTTTTTCTGATGATGTGCCGATGCCGGATGAACAGGAACAGGTAATCCGGCTGTCGCCCCGAAGAAGAGAGGCGTGTGAATGGCATCCGGGTGCGTACACTGCCATCTACAGATGAAGGAGTCGCATTCTGGATAGAATATCAGGGAATCGTGATTTATCACGCAGGAGATTTGAACTGGTGGCACTGGGAAGGAGAACCAAAGTCGTATAACGAGCAGATGAGAGCGGATTATCAGAAGGCGATTGGAGAGCTTCCGGATCAGCCGATTGATGTTGCATTTGTGCCGGCGGATCTCCGTCTGGGTGAGCAGTATGTCTGGGGACTGGACTATTTTATGCGTCATACAGACACGAAAAATGTGTTCCCGATGCATTTCTGGGGATCCTATGAAGTGTTTGACAGGCTTTTTCACGAACCGTGTACAACAGAATATAGAAGCAGAATCCGAGAGATTCAGACAGAAGGACAGGTGTTTGACATTCAGAGTCAGACATAGTATAATGAAGAACAGTGTTAAGTAAGACAGACAATCGCGGCTGCATGCGCCGAAAGGCCGCAGACGAGGAAAGTCCGGGCTTCGCAGGGCAGGATGCCGGATAACGTCCGGTGGAGGTGACTCCAAGGCCAGTGCAACAGAAATAAACCGCCTGTATTTTGTGCAGGTAAGGGTGGAAAGGCAGTGTAAGAGACTACCGCCCTTCTGGTAACAGAAGGGGCACATGTAAACCCCATCCGAAGCAAGACCGAATAAAAGCTATGCGGCTGCCCGTCGCGCTTTAGGTAGGTTGCTTGAACCTGACGGCAACGTCAGGTCTAGATAGATGATTGTCCAATGACATAACCCGGCTTATCGTTTTGCTTAATTTGATGCTGTCGCTTTGCGGCAGCATTTTGCATATGAACAGAGATTTTATACAAGGCAGGAAAAGAGTATGGGAATGAGAATCAATACAACGCTGCCGCTTCCGGCAGAATTGAAAGCAGAGTATCCGCTTTCAAAGGAACTTACAGAAATCAAGAAAAAAAGGGATGCTGAAATCCGGGACATTTTTACAGGAAAGTCAGACAAGTTTGTCGTGATCGTAGGGCCATGTTCCGCAGACAATGAAGATTCCGTGTGTGAATATATAAGCAGGCTGGCAAAAGTGAATGAAAAAGTATCAGACCGCCTGATGATTATTCCGCGGATCTACACGAACAAACCAAGGACAACAGGTGAGGGATATAAAGGAATGCTTCATCAGCCAAAACCGGATCAGGCGCCGGATCTGCTGGCTGGAATTATTGCGATCCGTAAGATGCATATCCGTGCCATAGAAGAAAGCGGACTGACAAGCGCGGATGAGATGCTGTATCCGGAGAACAGAAGCTATCTGGATGATATCTTATCTTATGAGGCAATCGGGGCGCGTTCTGTTGAAAACCAGCAACACAGACTGACGGCCAGCGGTATGGATATTCCGGTGGGGATGAAAAATCCGACCAGTGGTGATTTTTCTGTGATGCTCAACTCTGTGATCGCGGCACAGAGTTCCCATACTTTTATTTACAGAGGCATGGATGTAACGACAGATGGAAACGATCTGGCACATGTGATTCTGCGCGGCGGAGTGGACAAGTATGGTACTTGTAATCCAAATTATCACTATGAGGATCTGATCCGTCTTCAGGCGATGTATGGAGAGAAACATCTGGCCAATCCGGCAGCGATCGTCGATGCCAATCATTCAAATTCCAACAAGCAGTTCAAAGAGCAGATCCGCATTGTCAGTGAGGTGCTTCACAGCCGGAATTACAATACAAAATTAAAAGAGCTGATCAAAGGTGTGATGATTGAAAGTTATCTGGAAGAAGGATGTCAGAGTATCGGGGCAGACCAGATTTACGGAAAGTCCATTACAGACCCGTGTCTTGGATGGGAAGATACAGAGCGATTGATTTATAAAATAGCAGAAGAGTGCTAGAAGGGAGGCACATGATGAGAAGGCAGATGCTTGGAAAAAGTATGCTGGAAGTTCCGGTAGTTGCAGCTGGATGTATGCGTATTCAGGGAATGGATGAGACAGAGGTGGATGAGTATATCCATACCTGTCTGGAACTGGGAATTCAGTTTTTTGATCATGCGGATATTTATGGAAAAGGGGCATGCGAATCTCTGTTCGGACGTGTATTCGAGCAGACAGAATTTCGCAGAGAAGATATCATCCTGCAGTCTAAATGCGGGATTGTACCGGGTGTGATGTATGACTTTTCCAAAGAACATATTTTGCAGTCGGTAGAGGAATCTCTCCGCAGGCTGCGTACTGATTATCTGGATATCCTGCTTCTTCACAGACCGGATGCACTGATGGAGCCGGAAGAAGTGGCAGAAGCATTTGATCTGTTGGAGGGATCCGGAAAGGTGAGACATTTCGGTGTTTCCAATCATACGCCGATGCAGATCCAGCTTTTGAAAAAATGTGTGAGACAGGATCTTCTTGTCAATCAGCTTCAGTTCAGTATTCCGTTTTCTAACATGGTTGCATCAGGACTTGAGGCAAATATGCTGACAGATGGTGCCGTCAACCGAGACAACAGCGTGCTGGATTTTTGCAGACTGCATGATATGACGATTCAGGCATGGTCTCCGTTCCAGTATGGATTTTTCGAAGGGGTATTTGTTGACAGTGAGAAATATCCGGAATTAAATCAGGTGCTGGCGGATCTTGCGGAAAAATATGGGACAACAAAGACTGGTATCGCATCTGCATGGATATTCAGACATCCGGCAAAGATTCAGATGGTAGCAGGTACGACCAATCTGAAGCGATTGCGGGAGATCGCGCTGGCGGCAGATATCCGGCTGACCAGAGAAGAATGGTATCAGTTATATTTAAGTGCGGGACATATACTGCCATAGAATTTTGAGATAAATAACGGGAACGTGATCTGTAAAAACCACGTTCCCGTTTGTTTTTTTGTTTATCTTCCGGAATACTTTTCCTCACAGTATTTACAACGATATACCTGGTTTTCTTCATCTGTCAGGACAAAGATGTGATCCAGTTCCTGTTCGATGGATGTGATACATCTTGGATTTTTGCAGCGGATCACATTGGTGATCTCTTTTGGAAGTCTTAGGATTTTTTTGTCGACGACCTGTTCATTGGAGATAATATTGACTGTGATATTGTGGTCGATAAATCCGAGAATATCAAGGTCCATAAAATCGATCGGACACTCGATCTTCATGATGTCTTTTTTTCCCATTTTACTGCTGCGGGCATTTTTGATGATCGCAACACAGCAGTCCAGTTTATCGAGGTGAAGATATTTGTAAATATCCATACTTTTTCCTGCTTCGATGTGATCCAGAACAAAACCTTCAGAAATACGTCCTACGTTCAATGTATTTTTCAAATTAGATACCTTCTTTCTTTATTGCGAAACAAAATTTTTGTTACTCTACATGAATATCAAGCAGTGTCAGAATCAGTGCCATACGTACATAAACACCATACTGTACCTGTCTGAAATAAGCTGCTCGCGGATCATCGTCTACTTCCACAGAAATCTCGTTGACACGTGGCAGTGGATGCAGTACAAACATATCGGAAGGAGCCAGCTGCATTTTCTTTTTGTCCAGGATATAGAAATCTTTCATGCGGACATAGTCTTCTTCGTTGAAGAAACGTTCTTTTTGTACACGTGTCATGTATAGGATATCAAGTTCCGGCATGGCGTCTTCCAGACGGACAACTTCCTTGTATTCGATATGGTTTTTATCCAGAACATCCTGACGGATATAGCTTGGAAGACGTAATTCTTCTGGTGAGATCAAAACAAATCTGATTCCCTCATAGCGCACCAGAGCGTGGATCAGAGAATGTACGGTACGTCCGAATTTTAAGTCACCGCAAAGTCCGATCGTCATATGATCAAGGCGTCCTTTTACGGAACGGATAGTCAAAAGGTCAGTCAGTGTCTGGGTTGGATGCTGATGTCCTCCGTCTCCTGCGTTGATGACAGGAATGGAAGCGTGCTTACAGGCAACCATCGGCGCTCCTTCCTTTGGATGGCGCATAGCAACGATATCTGCATAACAAGAAACGGTGCGGATCGTATCTGAAACACTCTCTCCTTTTGAGGCAGAGCTGGAATCTGCGGAAGAAAATCCCATGATGCTTCCGCCCAGATTGAGCATCGCAGCCTCATGGCTTAAACGTGTACGCGTACTTGGTTCATAAAATAAAGTAGCCAGCTTCTTCCCTTCACATGCATGTGCATATTTTTCCGGGTGTTTTTCAATGTCTCCCGCCAGATTTAACAGTGTTTCCAGTTCCTCTACAGAAAAATCCAGAGGACTCATCAAATGTCTCATATGTAACCTCCTTGTAAATCAGATCTTGTTTGAGAGCAGAATCTGATTATCGATATTGTAATAAATCTTCAACAGTTTTGCGTTTTGGTGCAGATGGCTCGATATCAGGATATCCAAGTGCAATCAATGCAGCCAGTTCCCGTTCCTTTGGAATGTCCAGAAGACTGGAAATTCCACTCTCATCAAATACGCCCATAATGACAGTACCCAGTCCGTATTCGTGCGCAGCCAGACAGAACGTCTGACAGGCCACACCGGCATCAAACATCTGCCAGCGGTCTTTTTTTCCAGTGGTATAAGAGCCGTCGCGCTCAAAACCGCACCGTCCTTTGATATAAGTGACAGCAATCAAAACCGGTGTCTGGCGGATGATATCTGAATTGTAAGATGGGGTAAAGTCATCAGCAATTTTTCCCAGAAGGGAAGAATCCTCAATTGCGATATAACGGGTAATCTGAGTATTTTTCCAGGATGGGGAAAAAGAAGCTGCGGAAATGATCTCTTCAACCAATGAATGTTTAACAGAATCCGGTTTGAATCTGCGGATGCTTCTGCGGCTTTTGATACAATCAACTGTATTCATTTCGATGTACCTCCCTATGCAAAATCTCTTCAATCATCATATACTAAACTGTGAGTTTTTTCAACAGAGAATTCATACGAAAATTAAGAAAGAAGCAGAAAAAATCTGGACAGAGATTGTAAATTGTAATTTAAAATTTGTTAATAGTTTGTAAAGAAGCTTAAAACAAAAAAATCAGGTGTTATAATACCAATGCAAAAGTGAAAAAAGAAGGAGAAATGTAAAATGAAGAAGAGAGTCATTGCGGTGTTGATTTCCGCCATACTGCTTTACCAGCCATTATCAGTATCTGCAGCAGCAGCTCCAGATGGAATGACAGACGCAAGCAAAACACCAGCGGCACAAAACGGGGCATGGGATGCATGGTGTGAGGAATGGGAAACAATAAAAACAGACTGGACCCAGGTCGCCATGTCACCTGGATCCGATGAAACAGAAATGAATTTTGCATGGTATACGAAAGAAGGGGAAGAAGCGTCCTTTGTATATGGACAGACTCCGGATCTAAGTGATGGGCAAAGTGCAGCAGTATCAGAAAGTCCGGCACAGACAGGCTATAAGAGCAGCAAAGTGGTAATAAAGGATTTGAAGCCCGGAACTACGTACTATTATCAGGTGGGCGGAAAAGAGATTTGCTCCTTTACTACGGATGCGGATACAAGTTCCTTTTCCTTTATTTTCGTAGGAGATCCGCAGATTGGTTCTTCCAATCCGGAAAAAGCAAAGACTCCGGAGGATATTTTAAAACCATCCTTTGCGGCAGCACAGTCAGAAGCAGTTAGAAATGATACCTTTAACTGGAATGATACATTGACAAAAGCATATGAAAAAACAAACAGATTGGCATCCTTTGTTCTTTCTTCTGGCGATCAGATTCAGACAAATGCCAAAAAAGTGCAGGATACAACAATCAGTGAGGTGGAATATGCAGGATATTTGAGCCCGGATCTTATGAAAAGTGTACCCGTCGCAACAACGGTAGGAAATCATGATGCAGACAATGCCAATTATACGTATCATTTTAATCCGGCAAACAGCAGTTCTCTTGGCGACAATGGAAGAGTAGGCGGAGATTATTACTACACATATGGGGACGCCCTGTTTATGATTTTAAATACGCAGGATACAAATGTGGAGGAACATCGTCAGTTTATTGAATCCACAGTAGCGGCAAATACAGATTGCAAATGGAAAATAGTAACACTTCATCAGGATATTTATGGATCTGCAGAACATTCTAATGAACCAGAAATCACCAATTTGCGTTATAGTCTGGTGCCTGTGTTTGAACAAAATGATATTGATCTGGTGTTGGCAGGACATGATCACGCATATTCCAGAACAAAAATGTTAAAAGGCGGTCAGTTCAAAATGGAATATTCGGATGATGAATTTGAAGAACAGTTGGAAAAAGATATGGATGCGGGAGAAAATCCTGATACACTTTATGAGGCACCGGGAAATATTTCAGAAGATACACAGGATGAGGGCGAACAAAAATATCTGAAATATCTGCATGCGGTGATGGATGAGGAAGCAGTAATGGAATTGACAGAGAATCAGGAAACGGCGGTAAATTCTGATGGAATCATGTATCTGACAGCAGGATCTTCATCAGGAAGTAAATATTATGATCTGGTACCTCGCCAACAGACTTATATTGCCAACAGATGGCAGCAGGATGTTCCGACTTATTCGGTAGTAGACATTACGGAAACAACATTGACAGTGAATACATATCGCACAGATACACAGGAACCGATCGATACACAGTTTATGCTTGTGAAATCAGTTGATCATGGACAGCTTTCCGCGTTAATTGAAGAAGCTGGGAGTAAAAATCCAGAAGAATATACAACCGAGAGTTATCAAACAATGCAGCAGGCTCTGGAAGGCGCCAGAACTGTAAATGCAGATCCGGCAGCAGATACGGCAACACTGACAAATGCATATACTGCATTGAAAACAGCATTGGATCAGTTGGAGATGAAACATCAGGAAAATTTAAACCCACCGTCATCCAGTGATTCACCGGACAATGGACAGTCACAAAACGGAGGTACAAGTGGTTCTATGAGCGACCAGACTACGCATACAGAAGGTATCAATAAAAAACCAGTGACTTCAAAAACAACGGTAAAAACAGGAGACGCTGTACCGATTGCAGGGGTAGTGATCGTGATGTTAACAGCGTTACTTTGCGGAGGCGGAGTGCTCGTGGCTCGGAGAAAGCGTGACCAAAAATGAATTGGCTGAAAAAAGGGAGAAGGCAGTTTATCATTTTCGGAATTACGATTCTGTTTGCTGCATTTTTGATACAGTTAAATCAAGTGGAACGGGAAGGGCTGTATGAAACAGAAGGAAAAACCTTTGAAAAAGCAAAAGTAGTGGAGATAAAAAAAGATAATACAACAGAGTCGGGAAATCAGATTGGAAATCAACTGGTTTCCCTTCGATTATTAAGTGGCAAGTTTCGTGGAACAGTTGTGGAGGCTGTCAGTTCTTCAGGTTATCTTTACGGAACACATTGTGAAAAGGGCATGAAGGTGATCGCGGAAGTGAATGAAGGGGAAGATTCGTTGTATGTTACCGTCTACAGTTATGACCGTACGGCAATTTTGTGTATGATTGTTTTGCTGTTTTTGCTGACCTTAAGTCTGATCGGAGGGAGAAAAGGAGTCTATTCCGTTGTCGCTTTGATTTTTACATTTGTATGTATTGTATTTCTATTTTTGCCACTTATCTACAGAGGGGTATCTCCTGTTTGGGCAGCAGTGCTGGTTGCAATTCTGACGACGGTTGTGACCATGTATTTACTGGGAGGGATTTCAAGTAAAAGTGTGACTGCTGTGGTCGGCACAGTACTGGGGGTTGGAATTTCAGGGATACTGGCAATTCTGTTTGGAAAATGGACACATATTTCCGGATATAATGTTGCAGATATTGAGCAGTTGACGTATGTAGGTCAGACAACGAATATTAAAATTGGAGAATTGTTGTATGCGGGCATTTTGATTTCGGCACTGGGGGCTGTTATGGATGTTGCGATGTCAATAGCGTCTACTATTAATGAAATCCACTTTCGCAATCCACTGCTTTCTGCAAGGGAATTATTTTTTTCGGGGATACGGGTTGGAAAAGATATGATGGGGACAATGTCAAATACACTGATTTTAGCTTTTACAGGTACGTCGATTAATACGTTAGTATTTTTGTATGTGTATAACTATTCCACAACGCAGATCATTAATATGTATTCCATAGGAATCGAGTTAATTCAGGGAATTGCTTCCACAATGGGAGTGATATTGACGATTCCATTGGTTTCATTACTTAGTGCATGGCATTTAAAACGGAAAGAAATTAAAATTTTTTCAAAAATTTTTCAAAGAACAGTCCGGCGGTAAACCAAAGCGGCGCATAATCAAGACGGATGACCCCTTTGATATTGAATTTTGCACGACTGTAATCCCAGGGACAGATCCGGTGCTTTTTTAAAAATAGTCCGGATAAAAATTCTCCGGCAAAGATAAAAACAGTATAAATACTGCCGCGCAGAAGGGTATTTTTTGTCTTTAATTTCTGGGAGAGCGGGGAGAAAATACATGCCATTCCATAGATTGGAAACATCCAGATGGAGGTTCTTCCTGCAAGTGTATAATCTTTGGAGAAAAAGGAGTGAAGTCCTGTAAACAAAATTTCCATGCACCAGCCGAGGGTGCCGCATAAAATAAATTTTTTCTTCATAACAACAGACTGCCCATTTTAGAGCGGATTTATGCAGTTAGAAATCAGGTATTGTACAATCGGAAAAAAATGTATTATAATACAGCTTAAGTTTGAAATGACAAGGAGAGAAGAAAAATGGCGACATTGGAAGAACTCAGGGAGAAGCTGGATGGGATCGATGATCAGATCACAAAGCTGTATGAAGAAAGAATGAAAGTCTGCGAGGATGTTGGAAGATTTAAAGTCGGCGCAGGGCGAAAAGTGTTTGACCGTCAAAGAGAACATGAAAAACTTCTGGATGTGGCATCCAAGGTGAACGGTGAGTTTAACAAGAAGGGGATTCAGGAGCTGTACGCACAGCTGATGAGTATGAGCCGGAAATTGCAGTATCAGCAGCTTGTGGAGGCGGGTGCACTGGGAAGACTTCCGTTTATTGAGATGGAGTCGCTTGATAAGCAGAATGTCCGTGTCGTATTTCAGGGTGTGGAAGGAGCTTATAGTCAGGCTGCCATGAAGAAATATTTTCCGGACAATGAGAACAATTTTCATGTGACGACTTTCCGGGAAGCCATGGAGGCAATCGAGGAGGGGGCGGCAGATTTTGCAGTTCTTCCGATTGAAAATTCTTCTGCTGGAGCAGTCAATGAAGTATATGATCTGTTGGTAGAGTTTGAAAATTATATTGTGGGAGAGACGTTTCTTCCAATCGAAAATACGCTGGCAGGCCTTCCTGGAACCACACTCTCTCAGATTGAGCGTGTGTACTCTAAGGCAGAAGCTCTGATGCAGACAAGCCGTTTCCTGGAAAAGCATGGAGACTGGCAGCAGATCAGTGTGTCCAATACAGCGGCAGCGGCAAAAAAAGTCCTAAAAGAGCAGGATCACTCGCAGGCGGCAGTGTGCAGTGCATATGCAGCACAGGTATACGGACTTTCTGTTCTGGCAGAGGATATCAATGATGAGACTAATAATGTGACACGGTTTATCATTGTTACGAATCAGAAGATTTTTACGCCGGATGCATCGAAAATCAGTATTTGTTTTGAACTTCCGCACCAGAGTGGATCACTGTATCAGATTTTGTCGCATTTTATTTACAATGACCTGAACATGACAAAGATTGAATCCCGTCCGGTGGAAGGGAAAAGCTGGGAGTATCGTTTCTTTGTGGATTTCGAAGGAAATCTCGAACAGCCGGGTGTGAAAAATGCGATCCGGGGGCTCAGAGAAGAAGCGCGGAACTTGAAGATTTTAGGAAATTATTGATGAGTATGAGGGAGGAACAGGAAGATGCGTACCAATGAACTGATCTTATATAAAAATATGGAATACGAAGAGTTACTTTTGGATATGACATTTCTGATGGAACATTATGATAATGAATACTATAATCAGGAGGATTTAAAAGGACTGCTTTTTTCCTGTATGAATGAATTGCTGGAACTCTCAGAGTGTCACGGGTTTTTCGGAAATCTCTGGCATACCTTCCTGACTTTCCTGCTGGCAAATGATGAAAATGCTTACAGTACCTCCTGCGAGATCACGGGAGAGACAAAAGGAAGCCTGAATCTGGCGGCAGAGCATGATTTTTGGATTTTTAAAGAATTATTCGATTATGATTTCACTGCATTGATGCGGGTATTGGATGCAGGCTGTTTTCCCTTCTTCTGGACTATGAAAATACACAGGATGACAGGATTGTTTTTAATAAACGAATACGTGACAGAATCTGTAATCTGAGCAGGGAGCTGGAGCAGGCAGAGGACGTACAGTCGTTTAAGCAGTGCGTGACGGAGTTTTATCGGGAGTTTGGAGTCGGAAAGCTGGGACTGCACAAAGCGTTTCGCGTGGAACATACCAAAGACGGAGCAGCGGAAATCGTTCCAATCACGAACATTGCTCATGTGCATCTGAATGATCTCGTAGGATATGAGGCAGAAAAGCAAAAGCTGATTGATAATACCAAAGCGTTTGTAGAGGGAAAAAGAGCCAATAACTGTCTGCTCTACGGAGATGCAGGGACAGGAAAATCATCTTCCATCAAAGCAATTTTAAATCAGTATTATGATCAGGGGCTTCGCATGATCGAAGTATATAAGCATCAGTTTCAGGATCTGAACGAGGTGATTGCCCAGATTAAAAATAGAAACTATAAATTTATTATTTACATGGATGATCTCTCTTTTGAAGAATTTGAAATCGAATATAAGTATCTGAAAGCCGTGATCGAAGGAGGTCTGGAGAAAAAACCGGACAATATTCTGATCTATGCAACTTCCAACAGAAGGCATCTGGTGAGGGAGACTTTCCGTGACAAACAGGATCGGGATGAAGAACTGCATACAAACGATACGGTGCAGGAAAAACTGTCTCTTGTGGCAAGATTCGGTGTCAAGATTTATTTTGCCTCTCCGGCTAAAAAGGCATTCCAGAAGATCGTGACAGAACTGGCAAAGCGGAACCATATTTCCATGCCGGAAGAAGAACTTTTATTGGAAGTCAATAAATGGGAACTGAGTCACGGGGGAATGTCGGGAAGAACTGCACAGCAGTTTATTGATTACCTTCTTGGGAAGGAATAACCGCATCAAGGCGGAAAAAGAAAAGGAATTTGGTATGACAGGAAAGAAACGGATGCGCCGTCTTGCATTGACAGGCGCACTGCTGATGCTGTGCACAAATACGGCGACAGGATGCAGACAGCAGGAAAAGCAGGAAGTAACACCAGAAGTATTGATGGATGCGGTAGACAAAAATATGAAAGAAGTCAATTCGGCATCCAGTTCACTGGAAATCGAGGTGGAGTTGGAGGATGTGCTGGATCATACCAGAATCCGAATGGATATGGACATGGAGAACACGGTAAGCCCCAGAGCAGGACACGCAAAGGGGAGGGCGGAAGTGAAGCTAAATGATAATCTGGTCTCTAGTAATATGGAAATCTACCAGGTGGAAGAAGGCGATAAGTATGTGACGTACAGTAGTCTTTACGAGCAGTGGTCGAGGACAGAGAGTGAAAACAGCCCCTCTTCCAGTGGTACAGAAACAGATTTTTTCCAGAGTGCAAGAGCGGAAATCGAAGATTTTACGCTTGCAAAGCAGCCGGTAAAGGTCCGGGAAAAGACGTGCTATGAAATCTACGGGGATATGCAGGGAAAGAAGCTGATGGATTTTCTTGGGGAGGAGATGATTCAGGCCTACGGTCTTGTGGATCTGCTGGATCAGGATGCGCTGGATACACTGGAGATTCCGGTTACGGTGGATATTTACAAAAAAGAAAGCTGCCGGCAAGGATCATCGTGGATATGACAGATGTGATGGATGAATTATACCAAAGCTTCGGGAAAACAACTAATGTGAATTTTTATAATATTGAACTGGTGTATAACGGATATGATAATGTGGGACAGATTCAGGTTCCTGAAGATGTGAAGCAAGCAGTCAATGGATAAGAATACTCTTTTATTATAGAAAAATAGATGGATGCCCCTGGTAACGAAATCTGTACCAGGGGCATTTTGAATGCATTTTAATCAGAAATTTCTTTTAAGTCGCCGATATCACTGTCGATGATCAGCGAATAATTGGTATAATATACGACAAAGCCGGGTTTTGCACCCTTTGGTTTTTTGACATGTTTTTTCTCAATATAGTCAATCTCTACTTTTTCTCCGCCCCGGGCCTTGGAATAGTAAGCGGCAAGCCGTCCGGCCTCTTCAAATGTACGGTCCGGAAGCTCATCTCCGTTGGTGCGGACAACAACATGAGATCCGGGAGTTATTTTTTGCATGGAACCACCAGTCATTGCCGACTGTAAATTCGAAGGTCAGCCAGTCGTTCTGCAGGTTATTCTTTCCGACATAAATATGATATCCGTCACTGGAAAGATAGTGCAGTGGTTTGTTTTTGATCTTTACTTTTTTCTTGGTGAATTTGCGGCGCATATAACCGGAATGAATCAGCTCTTCCTTGATCTCTGCAAGATCCTCCTCACTGAGTGCGATATCCAGAGCAGTGCTGACGGATTCCAGGTATGTGATGTCTTCTTTTGTTTCTTCGGTCAGCGCGGATAATGCTTCAAAGGTACGTTTTTGTTTGTTATATTTTTCGAAATAGCGCTGTGCATTTTCCAACGGAGTTTTTGTGGTATCCAATGGGATTTTTACCATTTCATTGTTGTAGTAATTCAAAGCCTCCAGTACTTTTGCACCTGGTTCCAGATTATAGCCGTAAGTATGGATCAGTTCGCCGTATACTTTGTATTTGTCCCGATCCTCGGTATCGGATAACTGCCGCATCTGCAGAGCATATTTTTTTCTGGCGCGTTCCAGAGCGGTCTGTACGATATGGCGCAGATCAGCAGATTTCTGGCGGATACGGGTAATCTGGTTTTTGGTTGCATAATAAGTCTCCAACACGTGTGAGATGGAAGAAAAAGTTTCTCTGTGGTATGCATGCAAATGCTCCAGCCCAAGGGATGCAAATTCCTTTGGCTCTTTTCCGTCATAGTATACAGACGGGGAGAATTGACCTTCCCTGACTGCGGAGAGATAAATACAAAACTGATTGTAAAAGTGTACACAGACATCTGCGGAAAGCTCTGAGGCCGGAAGCCTTGAATCTATACTGGAAAGAAAACAGATCTCCTCAGCAGTGACGGGACTGATCCCGGTAAAGCTGGTGTAGATTGCCTTGGATACCGGCATTGGCTTTGCACGAAGCAGGGTATGGAACTCGGCTTCTGAAATTGTGAGCGGATCTGCTTTTTCCATGGTGTCCGGGATGAAATAGTCCCGTCCGGGCAGCACTTCCCGGACAGAACTCATCTGGGCGGAGACATGTTTGATGCTGTCAATGATCGTTCCGTCTGAAGTACAGAAAATAATATTGCTGTGTTTGCCCATGATCTCCACGATCAGATCCTTGCGGCAAAGATCGCCAAGCTCATCCAGATGCTCGATTGTAAAATGAATGATCCGCTCCAGTTTGGGCTGCCAGATATCCACGATCCTGCCGTTTGCAATGTGCTTTCTCAAAAGCATACAGAAATTGGGAGCAGTCATGGGACTTGGTTTATTCGCGTCAGTGAGATATATGAGCGGAAGAGATGCACTTGCAGAAATGGAAAGCCGTCTCTGTCCCTTAGGGGATTTGATCGTCAGCAGAAGCTCGTCTGCCTCCGGCTGTGCGATCTTTGCAATTCTTCCGTTTAAAAGCTGTTCTTTTAATTCGTGGACCAGATTGGCCACGACAATTCCGTCAAAAAGCCATAAAAAAAATCCTTTCTTTTGGTTGGTTTCGTTTAACTTGATTATTGTATCACAGAATTCGGACAAGTGGTACCTGAAATCGGGAATTTCTGGAGTGAAAGCTTGACCAAACAGCATAAATAAGAGTATACTGGTAACAGAATTTCAAGAAAATGACAGAGGACAAAGACATGATAAAAAGTATGACAGGTTTTGGACGATGTGAAATTCAAAAAGAGTCCAGAAAATTTACGGTAGAGTTAAAAAGTGTGAACCACAGATATCTGGATGTAAATATCCGGATGCCGAAAAAGCTGAATTTTTTTGAGACGGCGATCCGTACGCTTTTAAAGCAGTATGCCAACCGTGGGAAGGTAGACATTTTTATTTCCTGTGAGGATTTGTCACAGCAGCAGATGATGCTGAAGTATAATGCTGCACTGGCAGCGGAATATATGCGTTATTTCCGTCAGATGAGCGAGGAGTTTCACATTGCAAATGATGTGAAAGTATCTGCATTGTCCCACTATCCGGAGGTACTTACAATGGAAGAGCAGACAGAGGATGAAGAGATTCTCTGGAGCGGGCTCAAAGAGGCGCTGGAGGGAGCGTTTGGACAGTTTGTGGAAACCAGAGTTTTGGAAGGTTCTCACTTAAAAGAAGATATCCTTCAGAAGCTCTCCGGTATGGAATCACTTGTGGAACAGGTGGAAGCACGTTCTCCTCAGATTGTGGCAGAGTATCGTGCAAAGCTGGAAGAAAAAGTAAAAGAATTACTTGCGGACGCGCAGGTTGAAGAGAGCCGGATTGCAGCGGAAGTGATTCTGTTTGCGGACAAGATCTGTACGGATGAAGAAGTTGTTCGTTTGAAAAGTCATATCGCACATATGAGAAATACACTGGAAGAGTCGGAGGGAATCGGGCGTAAGCTGGATTTCATCGCACAGGAGATGAACCGGGAGGCGAATACGATTTTATCCAAGGCGAATGATCTTGAAGTTTCGAATTATGCCATCGGACTAAAGACAGAGATTGAAAAGATCAGAGAACAGATACAAAATATTGAATAACCAGGAGATAAAGGAGAAATTTTAAAGAGATGAATCAGAGAGGGATTTTGATCGTTGTATCTGGATTTTCAGGGGCAGGAAAAGGAACACTGATGAAAGAATTGATGAAGCGTTATGAGGAAACTTATGCACTTTCTGTTTCTGCCACCACACGAAATCCAAGAGAAGGAGAAGTGGACGGAAGGGAATATTTTTTCAAAACAACCGAAGAATTTGAAAAAATGATTGCGAAAGAAGAGCTGATAGAGTATGCTAGATACGTGGAAAATTATTATGGAACACCGCGTACCTATGTAGAACAGCAGCTGGAAGCGGGAAAAGATGTGATTCTGGAGATTGAGATTCAGGGAGCGCTCAAGGTAAAGGAACGCTTTCCGGACACATTGCTTTTGTTTGTGACGCCGCCGTCTGCCAAAGAGCTGCGCAGACGTCTGGTCGGAAGAGGGACAGAGACCATGGAGGTGATCGAGTCCAGACTGGCAAGGGCAGTGGAGGAGTCAGAGTACATGGATCAGTATGATTATCTGGTGATTAATGATGATCTGGATGTCTGTGTATCCGAGATGCATAAGATCATCCAGGGAGAGCATCAAAGAAGTTTCCGTAATGAGAGCTTTATTCAGAGTATGAAACAGGATTTAAAAGGGAATGTGAAAGGAGACAGATAGAATATGTTACATCCATCTTATACAGATTTGATGAAGGTCGTAAATCAGGACGTTGAGGAAGGGGAATCAAAGGTTGTAAACAGCCGGTATTCCATTGTTATGGCAACGTCCAAAAGAGCGAGACAGTTGATTGACGGAGATCTTCCGATGGTACATGCAAAGGCAGGAGAGAAACCTCTGTCAATTGCAATTGAAGAGATGAATGCAGGCGAACTCAAGATTCTGGCAGAAAACGCAGAAGAGGAATAGGCATAGAAAGAGAAGATAAGGGGCAGATGCCATATGGTATCTGCCTTTCTGACTGTTGAAAAAAGGAGAAAAATGAAATATGAATATACTTTTTATTTCCCTCGGGTGTGATAAAAATCTGGTGGACACAGAAGTGATGCTGGGGATGCTGGCATCCAGAGGATATCAGATGGTAGAGGAAGAGACACAGGCAGATGTGATCGTGATCAATACCTGCTGTTTTGTCCACGATGCCAAAGAGGAGAGTATTCAGAACATTCTGGAGATGGCAGAATATAAAAAAGAGGGCAGATTAAAAGCCCTGATTGTTACAGGATGTCTGGCACAGCGCTATCGTCAGGAGATTTTAGATGAGATCCCGGAAGTGGATGCAGTGCTTGGAACGACTGCATACGACAAGATTTTAGATGCGATTGACGAGGCACTAAAGGGGCACCATACACTGACATTGGCCGATACAGATCTCCTTCCGGAAGTGGAGACAAAACGTCTGGTGACTACGGGCGGTCATTTTGCGTATCTGAAAATCGCAGAAGGGTGCGACAAGCATTGTACGTATTGTATTATTCCAAAGATCCGTGGAAATTTCCGGAGTGTGCCGATGGAGCAGCTCCTGTCAGAAGCAGAATATCTGGCAGAACAAGGGGTAAAGGAACTGATTCTGGTTGCACAGGAGACAACCTTGTACGGAAAAGATCTTTATGGTGAAAAATCTTTGCACAAACTCTTGAGAGAGCTGTGTAAAATTTCAGGAATCCGCTGGATTCGAATTTTATATTGTTATCCGGAAGAAATTTATGATGAACTGATTCAGACGATTAAGGAAGAACCAAAAATCTGTCATTATCTGGATCTTCCAATCCAGCATGCCAATGATGAGATTCTCAAACGTATGGGAAGAAGAACGACAAAACAGGAACTGATAGATATCATCAGTAAGCTCAGGAGAGAAATTCCGGATATCGCGCTTCGCACCACATTGATCACGGGATTCCCGGGAGAAACGAAAGAGCAGCATGAGGAACTGATGGAGTTTGTGGATGAGATGGAATTTGACAGACTCGGTGTGTTTACTTATTCTCCGGAGGAGGATACTGCAGCTGCGAGGATGGAAGGGCAGATCGAGGAAGAAGTCAAGGAAGAACGCCAGGCTGAACTGATGGAACTGCAGCAGGAAATTGCGTTTGATACTGCGGAAAATATGGTCGGAAAAGAAGTGCTTGTGATGATCGAAGGAAAAGTAGCAGATGAAAATGCATATGTGGGAAGAACATACAGAGATGCGCCGAATGTGGACGGTTTGATTTTTGTTAACACAGAGGAAGAACTGATGTCCGGTGATTTTGCAAAGGTAAAAGTATCGGGAGCAGTGGATTATGATTTGATAGGAGGTCTTATCTGATGAATTTACCGAATAAACTGACGGTTCTGCGAGTGCTGATGGTACCGTTTTTTGTGCTGTTTATGCTGACAGATCTTGGTGGAGTGGCGAACAAATGGATCGCACTGGCGATTTTTGTGGTGGCCAGTCTGACCGATCTGCTGGATGGAAAAATTGCCAGAAAATATAATCTGGTCACAAATTTTGGAAAGTTTATGGATCCGCTTGCGGATAAACTGCTGGTATGTTCAGCAATGATCTGTCTGATCGAAAAAGGAAGTCTGGCGGCATGGATCGTGATCGTGATCATTGCCAGAGAGTTTATTATCAGTGGATTCCGTCTGGTGGCGTCTGACAATGGAATTGTGATCGCGGCAAGCTACTGGGGTAAATTCAAGACAGTCTTTCAGATGGCGATGGTCATTGTACTGATCATGGATCTGGGTGGTGCTTTTGATGTGATCGGGCAGGCACTGATCTGGATTTCACTGGCACTTACGATCATTTCACTGATTGATTATGTGGCAAAAAATATTCAGGTACTGACCAACGGAGGCATGTAAGATGTATACAGACTGGCTTTTAAAAATGAAGGAAAATGAAGCGCAGACGACATTGGAAGAGCGTGTGGTGGAATTGCTTGCTGAACACAAAATGACAGTCACTACAGCGGAATCCTGCACAGGCGGCCTGATCGCAGCAACGCTGGTGAATGTTCCAGGGGCATCTGACGTATTGAATGAAGGGTATATCACATATTCCAATGAAGCGAAGATACGTCTTGTAAACGTTTCCCCGGAGACATTAGAGCGTTATGGAGCAGTCAGTTCCCAGACAGCAAAAGAAATGGCGAATGGAGCAGCAAAGGCGGCAAAAGCAGAGGCTGCTCTAAGCGCTACGGGAATTGCGGGACCGGGAGGAGGAACAGAGGAA
>ENA-OQIT01000076-OQIT01000076.1-human-gut-metagenome-genome-assembly--contig:-NODE-76-length-24064-cov-4.062623_pt1 | contig 24064 bp, 26 predicted proteins | sample MGYA00242587_ERZ504752 | MGnify/ENA primary metagenome ERZ504752 (study PRJEB26092, sample SAMD00036352) | human gut metagenome | host: Homo sapiens | study: EMG produced TPA metagenomics assembly of... | reverse complement strand
AGTTGGTATCATACTATAAAGAAAGGAAGAAAAAAGAAAGAGGATTTTTATGAAACGAAAACTGATCATTGACGGAAATGCGGTATACGAGATTGATGAAAACTGCATGTTGAAAAACAGGTTGGACAAAGAGAAGGAAAAGAAAGACAGAGAAAAGATCCGGTCGGAAAAAGCCGGGCATTAAAAATTCCCCGGCAGATTGCCGGGGAGTTTTGCGTTCAAAGGCAGATTAGCATCCGCATCCGTTATTGCTGCATCCACATCCGTTGTTTCCGAATCCATTGCCGCATCCTCCGCAGAAGATCAGAAGAAGGATGATCCACAGACAGCTGTCATTGCCGCATCCGTTACCGTTGCTCCATCCATTGCCACATCCGCCACAGCACAGAAGCAGGAGAATGATCCAGATACAGGAGTTCCCGCCAAAGTTTGATTCGCATCCACATCCGCAGTTTGTTGCACTTAATTCACTCATTTTAAATCCTCCAATAATGTTGTTTACAGTTCTATAATATGTGGATAGGGGAAATGTGTGAGAAAATTGTTTTAATAAATTTTTTACAGGAGTTGAATTGGTCTTAATACTTATTTTACTTGGCCTGTGCTATTTTTTAGAAAAGGGAAGGAGAAGATGGGTTATGAAGATCATAAAAATGGATAAAAAAATAAGAGAAAGAAACAGAATAGAGAACTAGGAGCAGTTTTGTCAGACAGATCAGAGAATATGTACAAAGACGGACGGCATCCGTGAGTGTGAACAGTTGATTCCACAGTACATGCAGAAATATCCGGACAGTGCAGTTCCACATAATCTTCTGGGAATCGTTCTGGAAATGAAAGGAAAGCATGTGGAAGCAATGAAACATTTCCGGGCAGCAACTGCTCTGGATGCAGGTTTTCTGCCGGCAAGCTACAATATGGAGCAGTACAGTTCTTTTGCGAGAAAGTGTACGATAAGACCTGCGTATGAATGGGAAGACTGCGGGAGGAAAGGCACACATCATGGTATAAACACATCCGGCAGAAGAAGTGAATATTCTGATAAAAAAGGAATGTTCATAAATGAAACAGGCAAAGCAGATCATTGGATACTGGTGTGAAGAGATCCAAAGAGAAAGTGCTTTGGGGCAGGGAATCTGCGTCGCGGTTTTAGATACCGGCATCTGCGCACATCCTGATTTTGGAAAACGGATATTGGAATTCAGGGATTTTGTACATCGAAAGGAGCAGATGTATGATGACAGCGGTCACGGAACACATGTGGCCGGAATTTTGGCGGGCGACGGGCGGCTTTCCGGCGGAACCTACGCGGGAATAGCGCCGAAAGCCTCCTTGCTGATTGCAAAGGTACTGGATCAGGATGGAAACGGAAGTGTGGAGAGTGTTCTGGAAGGAATGCGCTGGGTACTGTCTATGCGGAAAAAATATCCCATCCGGGTCGTCAATATTTCTGTAGGAGCAAAGCCTAATCTGGAACAGAGGCAGAAAAAACGACTGATACTCGGTGCGGAATCTCTATGGGATGCAGGAATTGCGGTGGTGGCGTCTGCGGGAAATGACGGTCCGGAAAGAGGCAGTATTGCTTCACCGGGAGACAGCAGAAAGATCATCACAGTAGGCGCTTATGAGGAAATCAGGCGGGGCAGGACACGTATGGGACAGCGGTGGAAATATTCCGGAAGAGGACCATCCGATACGTGCATTGTAAAACCGGATCTTGTGGCGCCGGGACTTGGGATCATAAGCTGTGGCAGAATTGACAAAGAAAAGAAAGCTTATGTGGAGAAAAGCGGCACATCCATGGCAGCACCGATCGTATCAGGTGCGGTTGCATGTCTGCTGTCAGAATATCCGGACATGACCAATGTAGAAGTGAAACTGAAGCTGAGGGAGTCCTGCATTTCGCTGGACGAAGAAGGAACCGGGTGGGGTCTCCTTAATATAGGGGAGCTTTTGTAAGCGCGAATGGCAAAGAAAGAAGGTGTCAAGAAAAAGTACTTGACACCTCTTTTTTTTTGAGTTATGATAGCAAAGGTGATTTGAGTGAATGATATTTTAGAACAGGCATTGTTATACGACTTTTACGGTGAACTTCTTACCAGTCACCAGAAAGAGATTTATGAACAGTTTGTACTGGAAGATTTATCTTTGAGTGAGATTGCAGGTGAGGCAGGCATCAGCCGCCAGGGAGTGCATGACCTGATCAAGCGGTGTCAGAAGGCTCTGGAAGGCTATGAGGAGAAGCTGCATCTGGTAGAAAAATTTCTTTCTATCAAGGAGAAGGTTCACGAGATCGACAGTGTGCTGGATGCTTATGAATCCGGTGCCGGAAATCAGAAACCGCAAGAGATGATAGAGAAGATCCGGAAGATATCGGATACAATTATAGAGGAGTTATAGCATGGCATTTGACAGTTTAACAGAAAAACTTCAAAACGTATTTAAGAATCTCCGAAGCAAAGGTCGTCTGACGGAAGATGATGTAAAGGCGGCACTGAAAGAAGTGAAGATGGCACTTCTGGAGGCGGATGTAAACTTTAAAGTCGTAAAGAAGTTTGTAAAAGATGTGCAGGAGCGAGCAGTCGGACAGGATGTGATGAACGGACTGAATCCGGGACAGATGGTGATCAAGATCGTAAATGAAGAACTTGTAAATCTGATGGGTTCTGAGACGACGGAGATCAAATTGCAGCCGGGAAGTGCAATCACGGTGATCATGATGGCAGGACTTCAGGGTGCAGGTAAGACCACGACTACTGCAAAGCTGGCAGGCAAGTACAAGCTGAAAGGCAAGAAACCACTGCTTGTTGCGTGTGATGTGTATCGTCCGGCAGCGATTAAACAGCTGCAGATCAACGGAGAGAAGCAGGGCGTGGAAGTATTCTCCATGGGAGATAAAAACAAGCCTGCTGATATCGCAAAAGCGGCGCTTGAGCATGCGCGCAAGAATGGAAATAACATCGTGATTCTGGATACAGCGGGACGTCTTCACATTGATGAAGATATGATGGCAGAGCTTCAGGAGATCAAAGGAACAGTGGATGTGCATCAGACGATTTTAGTTGTGGATGCGATGACCGGACAGGATGCGGTCAATGTGGCCGGAAGTTTCAATGATAAGATTGGGATTGACGGTGTGATCGTGACAAAGCTGGACGGCGATACAAGAGGCGGTGCTGCACTTTCGATCAAGGCAGTGACCGGATGCCCGATTCTTTATGTGGGTATGGGAGAGAAGCTCTCAGATCTGGAGCAGTTCTATCCGGATCGAATGGCATCCCGTATTCTTGGAATGGGAGATGTTCTGACACTGATTGAGAAAGCCGGGGCTGAGCTGGATGAAGAGAAAGCACAGCAGATGGCAGAGAAGATGAAAAAAGCCCAGTTTGATTTTGAAGATTATCTGGAAAGTATGAACCAGATGAAGAAAATGGGCGGATTATCCAGTGTTCTCGGTATGATGCCGGGACTCGGAGGCATGGGGGCAAAGATGCCGGAACTTGACTCCGAAGAAAATGAAAAGAAGATGGCAAGGATGGAGGCCATGATCCAGTCAATGACAGTAGAGGAAAGACAGAACCCGGATCTTTTGAATCCATCCAGAAAACACCGTATTGCAAGAGGCGCTGGTGTAGATATTTCCGAAGTCAACCGTATGGTAAAGCAGTTTAACGAATCCAGAAAACTGATGAAGCGACTTCCGGGACTGATGGGTAAAGGTGGTAAAAAAGGCAGATTTAAGCTTCCTTTTTAGCACATAGATAACAAAAAAGAAAAATATTAAGAAGAGGTGAAAGAAATGGCAGTAAAAATCAGATTAAAAAGAATGGGACAGAAGAAAGCTCCTTTCTATAGAATCGTTGTAGCGGATGCGAGAGCACCAAGAGATGGAAAGTTCATTGAGGAGATCGGAACATACGATCCAAATCAGAACCCAAGCGTATTCAAAGTAGATGAAGAAGCAGCTAAAAAATGGCTGAACAACGGAGCTCAGCCTACAGAAGTTGTAGGAAAGATCTTTAAGGCAGCTGGAATCGAAAAATAAGCTGTTTCGCGGAGGTGCGCGTAAATGAAAGAGTTAGTTGAAGTGATTGCGAAAGCATTAGTAGACGATCCGGACAGCGTTGCAGTTTCTGAGAGACAGGACGGCAGAACTACGGTTATTGAAGTACGTGTCGCTGACAGTGACATGGGAAAAGTGATCGGAAAACAGGGGCGCATTGCAAAAGCGATCCGTTCTGTTGTAAAAGCAGCAGCGGCAAAGGAAGATAAGAAAGTTGTTGTTGATATCATACAGTAACTTGACAAAAAGGGGACAGGCTTTGGATCAAAGCAGCTGCCCCCTTTCTTTTTCGCAGAGAGGATAGGAGAAGAGCATGGAACAGTTTTTACAGGTAGGTGTGATCTCATCCACACATGGAATCCGCGGGGAAGTCAAAGTATTTCCGACCACGGATGATCCAAACAGGTTTAAAAAGCTCAAAAAAGTGATTCTGGAGACAAAGAAAGAGAAGCTTTCGCTGGAAGTCCAGGGAGTGAAATTTTTTAAACAGTTTGTCATCGTGAAATTCAAAGGGATTGACAACATCAATGATATCGAACAGTACAAAGGCTGTTCTCTTTTTGTCAGCCGTGAGGATGCAGTTGCACTGGAGGAAGACGAATATTTTATTGCTGATCTGATCGGGATGGAAGTTTACACGGATGAGAATCCCGAGGAACTTTTCGGGACATTAAAAGATGTGATCGAAACCGGGGCGAATGAAGTGTATCTTGTAGAGTCAAAAACACATGGGGAAGTGCTGATCCCGGCAATCCGCCAGTGTATTCTTTCCGTGGATGTAAAAGCGCAGAAAATGCAGGTGCATCTGCTGAACGGATTGCTGGATCAATGATTTCAATGAAAGAAAGTGCAGGACAGATACGATGAATTTTCATATTTTGACATTATTTCCGGACATGGTCATGCAGGGACTGGGTACCAGTATCATCGGAAGAGCGGTAAACAACGGGCTGCTTTCCATTGAGGCGGTCAATATCCGGGATTACGCGTTTAACAAACATCAAAGCGTGGATGATTATCCATATGGAGGCGGAGCAGGTATGCTGATGCAGGCAGAACCTGTTTATCAGGCATATGAGGCGATCGCAGAAAAAGTGAAAAAGAAGCCGCGTGTCGTGTATCTTTCTCCACAGGGAGCGACTTTTTCCCAGACTATGGCAGAAGAACTGGCAAAAGAAGAAGAACTGGTGCTGCTCTGCGGGCACTATGAAGGAATCGATGAACGTGTTCTGGAGGAAATTGTGACAGATTATGTTTCTATCGGAGATTATGTGCTCACAGGCGGAGAATTGCCGGCCATGGTCATGGTGGATGCGATTTCCCGTCTGATTCCGGGTGTGCTGCACAATGATGTATCCGCAGAATTTGAATCTTTTCAGGATGATCTGCTGGAATATCCGCAGTATTCGAGACCCGAGGAATGGCATGGGAAAAAAGTTCCGCCGATTCTTCTGTCCGGACATCACGCCAATATTGAAAAGTGGAGAAGAGAGCAGTCGATCATCCGGACAAAGGAGAGAAGACCGGATCTTTTGGAAAAGTGCATGAAAAGCGGAGTTCTGGATAAGAAAGAAATGAAGTTTTTGCAGGAACTTTTGGCAAAAGATGAGGAAAATGCTTGAAACTATTTACAAAATATGATAAAATAAAACAGTTGTGAAAAGAAGAGATGGTCCTCTGGTACCGAAGTGGTATTAAGAACGTCCAAGATGAAGGAGGAACACAATGAACGAAATTATCAGAAAAATCGAAGCTGAGCAGATGAAAGAAAATGCACCTGAGTTTAACGTTGGTGATACTGTAAAAGTATACGCTAAGATTAAAGAGGGTAACCGTGAAAGAATCCAGGTTTTCGAAGGAACAGTTCTGAAAAAACAGGGTGGCGGAGTAAGAGCTACTTTCACAGTAAGAAAAATTCTCTAACGGAATCGGTGTTGAAAAAAACATGGCCAATCCACTCTCCACACGTTGAGAAAGTGGAAGTTGTTCGCAGAGGTAAAGTAAGAAGAGCAAAACTGAACTACTTAAGATCACGTATCGGTAAAGCAGCTAAGGTTAAAGAATTAGTAAAATAGTAGGAATGATGAGAGGGACAATTACAGAAGTGTAGATTGTCCCTTTTCTGTTATAAGGAGAATGTATGCGGCACTTAAAGTTTCGAAAAAAGCGAAAAAGAGCGCCACACAAGGCAAAACTGCATTTTCTGAGTGAAAAGATCCATTGGAACAAAAAAGCGGTTGCGCTCTGGATCGCAGAGATTGCAGTCGTCTGTGCACTTGCATTTATACTGGTATTTTATTTTGGACAGCGAGTGAGCAATGCAGGCGATTCGATGCGGCCGGAATTAAAAAACGGAGATGTTGTTCTGGTGAACCGTCTGGTGTATAATGCCATGACTCCGAAAAGAGGAGATATTATTGCGTTTAAGCCAAATGGCAGAGAAAATGCACATTATTATATCAAAAGGATCGTGGGACTGCCGGGAGAGACGGTTCAGATCAAGGATGGAAAAGTATATATTAACGGAAAAGAACAGAAAAAAGATATCTTTGTGTCCGAAATTGAAAAGCCGGGAGTTGCCCAGGATGAGATCACACTTGGTGAGAATGAGTATTTTGTACTGGGAGATCAGGCGTCCAGCAGCGATGACAGCAGGATGGCTGATATCGGAAATGTAAAACGTTCGGAAATTTACGGGAAGATATGGTTTAATACGAGTGTGGGCAGTAATTTTGGATTTGTAAAATAGTGAGGAGGGACAATATGCATTTTCAGTGGTATCCGGGACATATGACAAAGGCAAAACGGATGATGCAGGAGAATATCAAACTGATCGATCTGGTGATCGAACTGGTGGATGCAAGGCTGCCGGTCAGCAGCCGGAATCCGGACATTGATGAGCTCGGAAAAAATAAAGCACGTCTCATTCTTTTAAATAAAGCCGATCTGGCAGAAGAAAAGTGGAATGATGCATGGGCAGAGTATTTTAAGAAGAAAGGATATTCTGTAGTCAAGGTCAATTCAAAGAGAGGCGGGGGGATCAAGTCGATTCAGGGCGTGATTCAGGAAGCCTGTAAAGAGAAGATAGAAAGAGACAGAAAGCGCGGGATCTTAAACCGCCAGGTGCGTGCAATGGTCGTTGGGATTCCGAATGTAGGAAAATCAACGTTTATCAATGCACTGGCAGGAAAAGCCTGTGCCAAGACCGGGAATAAGCCGGGAGTGACAAAAGGAAAACAGTGGATCCGTTTAAATAAAAATGTAGAACTTTTAGATACGCCGGGTATTCTCTGGCCGAAGTTTGAAGACCAGACCGTGGGACTTCGGCTGGCATTTATCGGTTCTATTAAAGATGAGATTCTCAATACAGAAGAGCTGGGAGGCGAGCTGATCCGGTTTCTGGTACAGAGTTATCCGGGTGTATTGCAGGAAAAATATGATGTGAGTGAGTCACAGGATATTTATGCGTGTCTGGAAGAAATTGCGAAGAACAGGCATTGTCTGGTACGAGGCAGTGAGCTGGATATGGAAAAGGCGGCAAGGCTGTTGTTAGATGATTTTAGAAATGGAAGAATTGGAAGAATTACTCTGGAATTCCCTCAGGATTATGAAGAGACAGACGGAGAGTAAAGAGGGGGCAGTCGTAGCATGAAAGAGAAAGATCAGGATAGAAGTATTTTCAAAGAAATTTTAGGATGGCTCGTGTATATTGCGATTTTGCTGGCTGCGGTATATGTTCTGATTACGTATGTGGGACAGCGGACAGAAGTCAGCGGACATTCTATGGAACCGACACTGCAACATGGAGACAATCTGATCGTAGACAAGATCAGTTATCGTTTCAGGGAACCTGAGCGGTATGAGATTATCGTATTCCCTTATCAATATAAGGAAAATACATATTATATCAAACGGATCATCGGACTGCCGGGAGAAACTGTCCAGATTATAGACGGAGAGGTCTATATCAATGGAGAACTGCTGGCGGATGAACATTATGGAAAAGAAGTGATGCTGGATCCGGGGATTGCAGCAGAATCGATCACACTGGGAGACGATGAATATTTTGTTCTGGGTGACAATCGAAATCACAGTTCTGACAGCAGGGATCCGAGTGTAGGCGTGCTGCACAGGAAGGATCTGATCGGGCGAGCCTGGGTGAGGATCTGGCCGTTTAGTGACATTGGGTTTATCCGGCACGATTAAGAGGAAGTAGATTGAGGAAAAGAAATGAAAAGTATCAGTGAGATCAGAACAGAGTTTGAAGCGTGCCGGGGTTCAAGAGCAGAATTGTATGAGATGTATGCGTATGATACAAGGATGGGAGTGCAAAAGCTCATTCAGAAATATCAGAAGCAGGACGAAAAGCTTGCAAATGAAAGACTTCGTTTAAAGCAGATGCGGCCGTATGAAGAAAAGTATAGTCATTGTGACTATATCTGCGGGATTGATGAGGTTGGAAGAGGACCACTGGCAGGTCCGGTTGTGGCAGCGGCGGTAATTCTCCCGAAAGACGCCGAGATTCTATATTTGAATGATTCCAAAAAGCTCTCGGCAAAGCGAAGAGAAGAGCTGTATGATGAGATACAGGAAAAAGCAATTGCAATTGGGATCGGAATGGCGGGACCGGCGCGAATTGATGAGATCAATATTCTTCAGGCAACCTATGAAGCGATGCGTCAGGCAATCGGTCAGCTGTCTGTAGAACCGGAGGTTCTTTTAAATGATGCAGTCACGATCCCGGAGGTTGTGATTCCACAGGTGCCGATCATCAAAGGAGATGCAAAAAGTGTTTCAATTGCGGCCGCAAGTGTAATTGCGAAAGTAACAAGAGACCGTCTGATGGAAGAGTATGATCAGGTACTTGCGGGATACGGGTTTGCTGACAATAAGGGATATGGCTCGGCAGCGCATATCGCAGCACTTCGGAAACTTGGACCGACGCCGATTCACCGCCGTACCTTCATTAAAAATTTTGTCTGAAAAATGTGGTGTTTTCCGGGCGCAGTGTGAAAAGGATGAAACAAAACAACAGAGCTGTCGGCACTGCCTATGAGCAGATTGCCGGCAGATTTTTAGAAAAGAAGGGATTTCAGATCCTGGAGTATAACTACAGGTGTCGGGCAGGGGAGATCGATCTGATTGCCAGGGACAGGGAGTATTTGGTATTCTGTGAAGTGAAATACCGGCGAACAAAAAGTGCGGGCAGTGCGCTGGAAGCAGTGGATACAAAAAAGCAGAAACGATTGTACCGATGCGCTCAGCAATATGTGGCGGCACATAAAATACCCGATGCTGCGGCAAGGTTTGATGTAGTTGCAATAGAGGGGAACGAGGTGTGTCACATTGAAAATGCCTTTGAGGGGGCATAGAATATAAAAAGGGGAGTGGAAAAAATGGGATTAGGACTTCGTTATAAGAATGAAGAACAGATTTTTCAGGAACAATATACAGAACCACCATACCTGGAATATCCGATGTTTCGAGAGACAGGGATTGTAAAGCATGGATTTTCTACAAGGATAGGAGGCGTCAGCAAAGGCTGCTTTTCTTCATTGAATTTAAGTTTCACAAGAGGGGATGAAGAAGAGGCTGTTCGTGAAAATTTCCGAAGGATCGGATCAGCGATGGGAATCCGATGTGAGGATATGGTGTTTACTCACCAGACACATACGACCAATGTGCGGGTAGTGACAGAAGCAGACAAAGGCTGCGGGATCGTAAAACCTAGGACCTACTCGGATGTAGATGGTCTGGTGACTGACATTCCGGGAATTTGTCTGGTAACATTTTATGCGGACTGCGTTCCTTTGTATTTTGTGGATCCGGTAAAGAAAGTGATCGGACTGAGTCATTCCGGATGGAGAGGAACCGTAGGAAAGATCGGAAAGGTGACTGTGGAAACGATGTGCAGAGAATTTAAAAGCAGACCGGAGGATATTCTCGCAGCGGTCGGACCGTCAATCTGTCAGGACTGCTATGAGGTCAGTGAAGATGTGATCCGGCAGTTTCAGAAAAATTTTCCGGAAGACTGCTGGGATGCGTTGTTTTATCAAAAAGAAAATCAGAAGTACCAGCTGAATCTGTGGAAAGCAAATGAGCTGATCTTTCGTGAGGCAGGGATTTTGCCGGAGCATATTGCAGTGACCAATCTGTGTACGCATTGTAACAGTGAGATTCTGTATTCTCACAGACAGGCAGGAGATGCCAGAGGAAATCTCTGTGCGTTTCTGGCATTAGATCAGGAGGTGTAAGAGTGATATTTTTAGCAACAGAGGAAATCCAGGATGTAGTACAGTCCCCGGAAGAAGTGGCAAAAGATGTGAACCGGTTTGTACAGTGGTTTGAGGATCAGATCCCAACCTTGATCTCTTTCGGGATCAAGGTTGTGCTTGCAATCGTATTTTTCTTTATCGGAAGAGCGGTGATCCATGGAATTCAGAAGATGGTGAAGCATTCCATGCAGCGGGCAAATGCGGATACAGGTGTGATCCAGTTCGTAGAATCGTTCCTGAAATTTGGGCTGTATGCACTGCTGCTGTTTATGATCGCAACAAATTTTGGAATTGAGACATCCTCGGTTGCGGCGCTGATCGCATCCGGAGGTGTGGCAATCGGTCTCGCGCTGCAGGGGAGTCTTTCGAACTTTGCAGGAGGCGTACTGATCCTGCTTTTAAAACCGTTTGTAGTGGGTGACTACATCATTGTTGCCAATGATGGAACAGAAGGAACGGTAAAAGTCATCCAGATCTTCTATACAAAGCTGACAACGGTAGATAATAAGACGATCGTGATTCCAAATGGAACGCTTTCCAACAGCAGTCTGACGAATGTGACGGCAAGACCGGAACGGCAGTTGGATTTAAAAGTAGGGATCGCCTATGATGCAGATCTGAAAAAAGCAAAAGATCTGATCGAAACGCTGTTAAAACAGGATGATTCCATTATTCAGGACGAGGATATCAAGGTGTTTGTGGATTCTCTGGCTGACAGTTCTGTGATACTGGGACTGCGCGCATGGGTGAAGACAGAGGAGTACTGGAGTACAAGATGGAGACTTCTGGAAGAAATCAAGCTGATATTTGATGAAGAAGGTATTGAGATACCGTTCAATCAGCTGACTGTGCATATGGCGGAAAAATAATAAAAGGCAAGAGAGCTGAAAACTGCGGTTGTGAGCAGATTCCAGCTCTTTTTTCATCAGCTTTTGCAACTGAGATTGTTTTATGGTATCCTATAGAATGTATGCAGGGATGAAAATCTCTTTGATCAGGAGGAACAGTTATGATTTTAAAACAGTTATTGGAACGTTTGGAATATGAAGTAGTACAGGGGAGTGACAAGATCGAAATTACAACATTGATCAACGATTCCCGTAAGGTAGAAGAAGGCTCTGTGTTTGTGTGCATCAGCGGCGCCGTCTCAGACGGACATCAGTATGTAGCAGATGTGGCAAAAAAAGGAGCAAAAGCCGTGATCGTGCAGCAGGATGTAGAGGCACCGGAGGGAATGACAGTGATCCGTGTAGAAGACACAAGGTACGCACTCGCACTTGCTTCTGCAGCTTATTTCGGCTATCCGGCAGAGAAGCTGCACATTATTGGAATTACAGGGACAAAGGGAAAGACGACCACAACCTATATGATCAAATCCATTCTGGAGGGAGTCGGACATAAAGTAGGGCTGATCGGAACCATTGAGGCCATTATCGGAGAGGAAGTGATCCCGGCAGCGAATACGACGCCGGAATCTTATACCATTCATCAGTATTTTGCAAAAATGGTGGAAGCCGGCTGTGACAGCGTGGTCATGGAGGTGTCATCCCAGGGGCTGATGCTGCACCGGACAGCAGGGATTCCGTTTGAAATCGGGATTTTCACAAATCTTGGAAAAGATCATATCGGACCGAATGAACACAAGGATTTTGAAGATTATAAAAGATGCAAAGGATTATTGTTCCAGCAGTGCAGGCTTGGAATTGCCAATGCAGATGACCGGTATTTTAAGGATGTATTTAAAAATGCTACATGTAAAGTGGAGACATTTGGTTTCTGCAAAGAGGCGGATCTGCGGGCTGAAGATGTAAATCTGGTGTCCAGACCGGGATATCTCGGTGTGGCATATCATGTGGCAGGAGTCATGGATTTTGATGTGGAGATTGATGTACCGGGAACATTCAGTGTTTACAATTCACTGACAGCGATTGCAGTGTGCAGACACTTTGATGTGCCGAAAGAGCACATTCAGGCGGCTTTGAAAAAGGCGAAGGTTAAGGGCAGAATCGAGATGGTGAAAGTGTCTGATGAATTCACTCTGATGATCGACTATGCACACAATGCCATGAGTCTGGAGAGTCTTTTGACCACGTTAAAAGAATATCATCCAAAACGTCTGGTATGTCTGTTCGGATGCGGTGGAAACCGTTCCAGAGACCGACGCTTTGAGATGGGAGAAGTGTCCGGCCGTCTGGCAGATCTGACGATCATCACTTCCGATAATCCGAGATTTGAAGAGCCGCAGGCGATCATCGATGACATCAAAGTGGGAATCGAAAAGACGGACGGAGCGTATGTGGAAATCATAGACAGGAAAGAAGCCATCCGTTATGCGATCACACACGGGCAGACCGGGGATGTGATCGTGCTTGCAGGAAAAGGGCATGAAGATTACCAGGAGATCGAAGGTGTGAAGCATCCGATGGATGAGCGGGTTCTGATTGCGGAGATCTTAACAGAACTGGAAGAGGAACAGAAAAAATAAGCAGGGGAAATGGATTGTTTGCAGATATTATTGTAGATATAAAACATGAAAAACTGGATCGGATCTTTCAATATCGAATTCCGGAGTGGTTAAAAGATAAGCAGGGGAAATGGATTGTTTGCAGATATTATTGTAGATATAAAACATGAAAAACTGGATCGGATCTTTCAATATCGAATTCCGGAGTGGTTAAAAGAAGAGCTGAATGTGGGAATGGAGGTTGTGATTCCGTTTGGGAAAGGCAACCGGCAGACGAAAGGCTATGTGGTAGGAATTTCAGAGACTTGCGACTATGATCTTTCCAAAGTCAAGGAGATCGAAGATATTTCCAGAAACAGTGTAGAGATCGAGGCGAAGCTGATCGCGCTGGCGGCATGGATGAAAGAACATTATGGCGGAACGATGATCCAGGCACTCAAGACGGTATTGCCGATCAAGCAAAAAGAGAATGCCAAGATCAAAAAGTATGTCCGTCTGCTGCTTGGCAAAGAACGGGCAGAAGCGCAGCTGCATTATTATCAGCAGAAGAATCAGAAGGCGAGAGCAAGACTTCTGGAAGCACTTCTGGAGGATCCGGTCATTGAATACGAACTGATTACGAAAAAACTGAATATTACGCGTAGTGTCGTCAATGCATTGGAAGAACAGCAGGTGGCAGTTCTGGAATCAGAGCAGGTGTTTCGAAATCCGGTGAAAGAAAAAGAGCAGAGAGCAAGAGCTCTTGTGTTTACGGCAGAGCAGGAGCATGCGATCGAGTGCTTCTGGCAGGAGTACAGCAGAGATGTGCGGGCAGCTTATTTGTTGTACGGTGTGACCGGCAGTGGAAAAACGGAAGTTTATATTGAGATGATCCGCCGGGTGGTCTGTGAGGGAAAACAGGCGATTGTACTGATTCCTGAGATTGCACTGACGTATCAGACAGTGATGCGGTTTTACCGGTGTTTTGGAAATCGGGTATCCATCTTAAATTCCAGAATGTCTGCCGGAGAGCGTTATGATCAGTTGATGCGGGCAAAAGCGGGAGAGATCGACGTGATGATCGGCCCGCGGTCCGCTTTGTTTACACCATTTCCGGAGCTGGGGCTGATCGTTATTGATGAGGAACATGAAACAACTTATAAAAGTGAACAGATACCAAGATATCATGCCAGAGAGACTGCCATAGAGCGGGCAAATCTGGAACATGCCAGTGTAGTACTTGGCTCGGCAACCCCGTCTCTGGAAGCAATGTATCGCGCAAAAAACGGGGAGTACCGTCTGCTGGAATTGAAGAACCGTTCGGGAATGCAAAAGATGGCGAGCGTCTATGTAGCGGATCTCAGGCAGGAGTTAAAAGAAGGCAACCGTTCGATCTTAAGCCGGCATCTGCAGGAGTTGATGGAAGACCGGCTGGAAAAACAAGAACAGATCATGTTGTTTTTAAACAGGAGAGGGTATGCAGGGTTTCTTTCCTGCAGAGAGTGCGGCCATGTGGTAAAGTGTCCGCACTGCGATGTTTCGCTGTCGTATCACAGAAACGGAAAGATGGTCTGTCATTACTGCGGATATGAAGAACCAAGGACACCCGTCTGTCCGGAGTGCGGTTCCAGACATATCGGAGAATTTCGGGCAGGAACACAGCAGATCGAAGACATTGTAAAAGCACAGTTTCCGCAGGCAAGAGTTCTTCGTATGGACATGGACACAACAAGACAGAAAGACGGCCATGAAAAAATCTTGTCTGCATTTGCGAATGGAGAAGCAGATGTACTGGTCGGAACGCAGATGATCGTAAAAGGACACGATTTTCCGAATGTTACGTTAGTTGGTGTGCTGGCGGCAGATATGTCGTTGTATTCAGATGATTATCGTTCCGGGGAGCGCACCTTCCAGCTTTTGACACAGGCGGCAGGGCGAGCCGGACGGGGGCAGAAAGAAGGAGAAGCTGTGATCCAGACCTACACTCCCACGCATTACAGTATCGTAACCGCCGCAGCACAGGATTATGAGGCGTTTTATGAGGAGGAGATCCGGTATCGGCAGATCATGGGATATCCCCCGGTAGAAAATCTGCTTGCAGTTCTGGTAAGCTGTGAGGATGAGGTGCTGTTAGAGACAGGGTGTAAGTATTTAAAAGAGTTTTCGATCCGGATTGCTCCGAAAGAAACTGCGAAGATCATCGGACCTGCAAGTCCGGGAATCGGAAAGATTAATGATGTGTATCGCAAAGTAATCTACATAAAAGATGAAAATTATGATACACTGGTGAGGATAAAGAACGGATTGGAACAATATATTGAAGTAAATCCGGGATATCGCAAGATGCGGATTCAGTTTGATTTCAATCCGATGCATGTTTTTTAAAAGATAACAAAGAATAAATAGAAGGGAACAGTGAAATTATGGCAATCAGAGAAGTCAGGATCATGGGAGATGACATTTTGGAAAAACAGTGCAAACCGGTCACAAAGATGACGATGCGCACAAAAATTTTGATCGAGGATATGCTGGATACGATGTATGAAAAATATGGTGTGGGACTGGCAGCACCTCAGGTGGGAGTCTTGAAGCAGATCGTTGTGATCGATGTGGGAGAAGGCCCGATCGTGCTGATCAACCCGGAGATCATTGAGACATCCGGAGAGCAGACAGGCGAAGAGGGATGCTTAAGCCTGCCGGGCAAATGGGGGATCGTGACAAGACCAAACTATGTGAAGGTACGTGCACTCAATGAAGAAATGGAAGAAGTGGAACTGGAAGGCGAAGGTCTTCTTGCAAGAGCATTCTGTCATGAGATCGATCATCTTGCAGGACATATGTATGTAGAACGTGTGGAGGACGGACTGCATGATGTAGAACCACCGGAAGAGGAGGTAGAATAGATGCGTGTGATTTTTATGGGAACACCGGATTTTTCGGTGGGAACACTGGAAGCGCTGATTGAAGCCGGGCATGAGGTGTGTCTGGCAGTGACGCAGCCGGATAAGCCAAAAGGAAGAGGCAAGGAGATGCAGTTTCCGCCGGTGAAAGAGGCGGCACTTTCTCATGGAATCCCGGTATTTCAGCCGATCAAGGTAAGAGAAGCGGCCTGTGTGGAAGAACTGGCAGGATATAAGGCAGATGTGATCGTAGTGGTCGCTTTCGGACAGATTCTTCCGAAAGCAATTCTGGAACTGACACCATATGGATGTGTCAATGTACATGCGTCTCTGCTTCCGAAATATAGAGGAGCGGCACCGATCCAGTGGGCGATCATTGACGGAGAAGATGTGACAGGTGTGACCACCATGCAGATGGATGAAGGTCTGGATACGGGTGACATGTTGCTTAAGACCGAAGTGCCGATCACGGCAGAAGAGACGGGAGAGAGTCTTCATGACAAATTGTCAAAAGCCGGAGCAGCACTTTGCGTGGAGACATTAAAAGCACTGGAAGAAGGAACCATCGTTCCTCAAAAAACAGGGAGAGACTCCTACACATTATGCAAGTATGTTGAACAAAAAAATGGGAAACATCGATTGGAATGCTTCCGCAGAAGCAATCGAGAGACTGATCCGGGGATTAAATTCCTGGCCGAGTGCGTATACACACTGGGAGAATAAAGTGGTGAAGATCTGGAGTGCAAAAGTCTCAAAAGAGCAGACGAAGGCACAGCCGGGAACGGTTACAGATGTGACAAAAGACAGTTTTTCTGTGCAGACAGGAGATGGAACTTTAATCGTACAGGAATTGCAGATTCCGGGAAAGAAGAGAATGAAGACAGATGCATTTTTAAGAGGATATCATCTCGAAGAAGGAACGTTGTTTCATTCATAAATAAAAGGATTGGAGGAAGAGCATGTTTTTTACTATGATCCTACTTATATATTAGTGATTATCGGAGCCGTAATATGTATGGCAGCTTCGGCGCATGTCAACAGTACCTATCGAAGATATGCACAGGTGCGGAGCCGGTCCGGTATGACAGGGAAGGATGCAGCAGAGCGAATCCTGCATGCAAACGGGATTTATGATGTAACAGTACATCACATTCCGGGCAATCTGACAGATCATTATAATCCGGCAAATAAGACGCTGGGGCTTTCTGATGCAACCTATAACTCAGCATCGGTGGCCGCCATCGGTGTGGCTGCGCATGAATGCGGGCATGCAATCCAGCATGCGAAAGGGTATGCGCCTCTTCAGATCAGAGGTGCTCTGGTACCTGTTGCGAATTTCGGCTCTATGGCAGCCTGGCCGCTGATCATTATCGGATTATTCATGAATGGAAATACAGCAAGTCTGCTGATCAATCTCGGAATTTTGCTGTTTTCGGCTGCAGTGCTGTTTCAGATCGTGACATTGCCGGTAGAATTTAATGCCTCCAGCCGTGCAATCCGTATTTTGGAAACATCCGGAATGTTATATCCGGAAGAATTAAGTCAGACAAAGGCAGTGCTACGGGCGGCAGCGATGACGTATGTGGCAAGTGCCGCATCTATGATTCTGCAGCTGCTTCGTCTGTTGATCATAAGCGGAGGAAGAAGAGATGACTAAACAGGTGACAGAGAGAGAACTGGTGCTGGCGATCCTGATGGAGGTGACACAGCAGAATGTCTACAGCCATCTTGCATTGAATGCCGTCCTGGAAAAATATCAGTATCTGGAGAAAAAGGAACGCGCATTTATCACGAGAGTGACTGAAGGAACACTGGAGCACATGATCGAACTGGATTATATTTTGAATCAGTTTTCCAAAGTGAAGGTCAACAAGATGAAGCCGGTTATCCGCAATATTTTGAGAAGTGCTGTATATCAGCTGAAGTATATGGACAGCGTGCCGGATTCGGCAGTGTGCAACGAGGCAGTAAAGCTGGCAGTGAAAAAAGGATTCGGCACCCTGCGTGGATTTGTAAACGGAGTGCTCCGCAATGTGGCGCGAGGTCTGGATCAGGTAGAGTATCCCACAGAGGGGATCGAACGGCTGTCTGTTGTGTATTCCATGCCGGAGTGGATTTTAAAATTGTGGAAGAAGACTTATGATCTGGATGTGATCGAATCCATGCTGCAGGCCTTCCAGGAAGAGACACCGGTGACGATCCGGTGTAATCTGGCAAAGACAACGCCGGAAAATCTGAAAGAAAGCCTGCAAAAGGAAGGGGTTACGGTAACGCCGCATCCATATCTGTCCTACGCGTTCTGGATTCAGGACTATGATCATCTTTCAGAGCTGGAAAGTTTTCAAAAGGGAGAGTTTTATGTCCAGGATATCAGTTCCATGCTGGTGGGAGAACTCGCAGATCCAAAGAAAGGGGATCGGGTGATCGATGTCTGTGCGGCACCGGGCGGAAAAGCACTTCATGTTGCAGAAAAACTGCGGGGAACAGGAAGTGTAGAAGCCAGAGATCTAAGCCTGTATAAAGTAGGATTGATCACGGAAAATATCGAGAGAAGCGGTCTTACGAATATTCACGCAGTACAAAAAGATGCGACTGTCTGTGATGCGGATGTAAAAGATGCGGCGGATCTTGTGATTGCAGATCTGCCCTGTTCCGGATTAGGGGTTCTTGCAAAAAAGACAGATTTAAAATATAAAGCAACCGAACAGAGCACCAAAGAGCTGGCAGGACTGCAGAGGGAGATTCTGAAAAATGCTGCGTCCTATGTCCGGCCGGGAGGAACGCTGATCTACAGCACCTGTACGATCAATCCGGCAGAAAATATAGAAAATGTACACTGGTTTTTAAAAGAATTTCCGGAATTTGTACTGGATCCGATCGCGGACAGACTGTGCAGCACTCTTCAGAATAGTGTGGAAGAAGCAGGATGTCTGCAGCTGCTCCCGGGAATTCATAAAAGTGACGGCTTTTTTATTGCCAGATTTGGAAAGAAATAAAAGGATAGAAAAAGGATGAAGAAAGATATTCGCGCATATACATATGAACAATTGGCCGCAGAGATGGAACAGATCGGGGAAAAGAAATTTCGTGCAAAGCAGATTTATGAATGGCTGCATGTAAAGCTTGCTGACAGTTTTGAAGAGATGACGAATCTCTCCAAAGCGCTCCGGGAAAAACTGGAGGCGGAATATGAGATCCTTCCGGTAAAAATGCTGGAGCGTCAGATTTCGAAGATTGACGCAACGAATAAGTTTTTATTTCAGCTTTCTGACGGAAATGTGGTGGAAAGTGTGCTGATGCGCTACAAGCACGGAAATTCCGTCTGCATTTCTTCTCAGGTGGGCTGCCGGATGGGATGCAGATTCTGTGCTTCTACCATCGGTGGGCTGGAGAGAAATCTGTCGCCGTCTGAGATGCTGGGGCAGATTTATCAAATCCAGAAGATCACAGGAGAAAGAGTCTCCAATGTTGTTGTGATGGGAACCGGAGAACCCATGGATAATTATGAGAATTTCCTGACATTTGTCCGTATGCTTACAGATGAACACGGACTGCATATCAGCCAGAGAAATCTCACGGTTTCCACCTGTGGGATCGTGCCGAAGATCCGCGAGCTTGCCATGGAGCATCTGCAGATCACACTGGCACTTTCTCTGCACGGCTCTACTCAGGAAAAGAGAAAGCAGCTCATGCCGGTGGCAAATAAATATGACTTGCAGGAAGTGCTCAAAGCATGTGATTTTTATTTTCAGGAGACAGGAAGAAGGGTGACTTTTGAATACAGCCTTGTTCACGGAGTGAATGACACACAGGAAGATGCAGAGGAACTGATCGGAATCTTAAAATCCCGCAACTGCCATTTGAATCTGATTCCGGTCAATCCGATCAAAGAGCGTGATTTTCAGCAGCCTTCCCGCAAAAATGCGTTGAATTTCAAAAATAAACTTGAAAAAAGCGGAATAAATGTTACTATAAGAAGAGAAATGGGCGCAGATATTGACGGCGCCTGTGGTCAGCTCAGAAGACGCTATGTAAAAACAGAGAATGAGTAAAGGAGAGAGCGTATGAAGACATTTTCCATTACAGATGTTGGGATGGTAAGACAAGTGAATCAAGACTATGTCTATATGACAGACAATCCTCTGGGACCTCTTCCGAATCTGTTTGTTGTAGCAGACGGAATGGGCGGTCATCAGGCAGGTGATTATGCTTCCAAGTATACAGTGGAAGTTTTAAAACGCGAGCTGGAGAATACCAGCGAGCAGGACGTAGAGAGAGCGCTTGTTTCGGCGATCAAGACAGCCAACAGAGAGATCATCAAAAAAGCTTCCGAGGATCCTCATTTAAAGGGGATGGGGACTACGGTAGTGCTGGCAACGATCGTCAACCAGATGATGTATTTTGCAAACGTGGGAGACAGCAGGCTGTATCTGATCAATCAGGGAATCGTACAGCTTACAAAAGATCATTCTCTGGTGGAAGAGATGGTACGCCTTGGCGGGATCAAGCCGGAGGAAGCAAAGCATCATCCGGATAAAAATATCATTACGAGAGCAATCGGTGCAAAAGACAGCGTAGAGGTTGATTTTTTATGAGCACCGTCTGAAAAAGGGAGACATCATTCTGATGTGTACAGACGGACTCAGCAATATGGTGGAGGATGAAGAGCTGTTCCATATTGTACAGGGGGGCAGAGATATTGTGGAATCCGCACAGTCTCTGGTAGAAACGGCAAAAGAGAACGGCGGTACGGATAATATCGGGATCGTACTGGTAGAGCCGTTCGCAGATGAGGTGAGTATATGTTAAAAGAAGGTATCTTTTTAGGAAAGCGCTATGAGATCCTGGATCGTATCGGTTCCGGCGGTATGGCGGATGTGTATAAGGGCAAAGATCATAAGCTGAACCGGTATGTGGCGATCAAGGTGCTGAAGAGCGATTTTCGCTCAGATGAGACTTTTATCAAAAAGTTCTTAAGCGAAGCCCAGGCAGCAGCAGGTCTGATGCATCCGAACGTAGTTAACGTATATGATGTGGGGCAGGACCGCGGAGTTTATTATATGGTGATGGAGCTTGTGGAAGGCATCACATTAAAAGAATATATCGAGAAAAAAGGCAGACTCTCTGCAAAAGAGACGATCAGCATTTCCATTCAGATGGTGACGGGAATTCAGGCAGCCCACAACCAGCATATCATACATCGGGATATCAAACCGCAGAATATCATTATTTCAAAAGACGGAAAAGTAAAGGTTACAGATTTTGGAATTGCAAGAGCAACGACTTCGTCCAATACGATCAGCACCAGCGTGATGGGATCGGTTCATTACACATCGCCGGAGCAGGCAAGGGGCGGCGTGGTAGATGAAAAAAGTGATATTTATTCTGCCGGTATCAGTATGTATGAAATGGTGACAGGGCATGTTCCGTTTGATGGCGAGTCTACGGTCACTGTGGCGATCAAGCACTTGCAGGAGGAAATCATTTCTCCAATTGTGGAAGTGCCGGATACGCCAAAGAGCCTGGAGAAGATTATTTTAAAATGTACACAGAAGAGTCCTATGTATCGGTATCAGAACTGTGAAGAGCTTTTGCTTGATCTGAAACGGGCACTGGTAGATCCGCAGGGAGGATTTATTTCAAACGGACCCAAAGTGAACAATGTGGATGAGACTGTGGTCATGGATACGCAGGAGATCGCAAGAGTTCAGAATCGGGATTATGACGGTGAGGACTATGATGATCCGGACGAATCCTATGACGACGAGGAGTATGATGAGGATTCATACGATCGAAGAAATCGTCGGGAAGATGGCAGAAAAGGCAAAAAAGAAGAAGTCGATCCACAGATGAAAAAGGTCACAAAGATTTTGATGATCGTTGTGGCAGTTATTGTTGCGATCGGAGTGATCTTTGGAATCAGTAAGGCAGTCGGTGGATTCATGCCTGACAAGGTAGTGACCGAAGAGAAGGAAAAGAAGGTTTCTGTACCGGATATTCGGGGAATGACGGAAGAAGAGGCAAGAAAAGAACTCACAAAGAAGAACATCGGATATCAGTCAGCAGGTCAGGTCGCTTCAGACAAATATGAAAAAGGCGAGATTGCGGAACAGGATCCAAAACCAGGAGAAAAAGTAAAAGAGAATTCGACGGTCACTGTGAAGATCAGCAGCGGACCGGCAGAAAAAACTGCCAAGGTACCGGATGTAACAGGAAAATCTGAGGCGGATGCACAAAAGCAGCTGGAAGACAAAGGATTTGTTGTGGCATCTGAGACAGATTACAGCGACAGTGTACCGCAGGGCTATGTGATTTCCACAAATCCGACAGCCGGAACAGAGTGGGCAGAGGGCAATACAGTGACAATGGTTGTCAGCATGGGTAAAGAGAAGATCAGTGTACCGAATGTATCCGGTGTGGATCCGGACAGTGCCCAGACTACGCTGCAGGGAGTGGGACTGACACTTGGAAGTGAAAGCTCCAGTGAGTATAGTGATGAGTATGAGGAAGGCACCATTATCCGGACAGTGCCGGCAGCCGGTGAACAGGTGGAAAAAGGAACGACTGTCAATTATGTTCTGAGCAAAGGCAAGAAGACAGAGACTGTAGAAGTACCGACTCTCTCCGGTCTGACAAGAAGTCAGGCAGAAGCAAAGCTTTCCGGATTAGGTCTGACAGCGAATGTGACAGAATCTTATGATTCTACTGTTACAAAAGGATATGTAATCAGTCAGTCTGTGACACCTGGAAGTCAGATCGAAAAAGGGTCAACAGTTGATATTGTGGTCAGTCTCGGACCGGAAAATGTGACACCGGATCCGCCGACAGACGGAGATAACAATAATGGAAATGACAGCGGATCAAACGGTGGTTCATCGTCAGGAGCGAACCACTGACAGCAGAGGAAATTATGCAGGGAAAAATAATCAAGGGAATTGCCGGATTCTACTACGTAAACGTAGTAGAATCCGGTGTTTATGAGTGTAAGGCAAAAGGCGTGTTCCGAAAAGAGAAGATCAAGCCTTTAGTAGGGGACAATGTCCGAATAGAAATACTGGATGAAGAAAATAAGACAGGGAATATTGTGGAGATTTTTCCCAGAAAGAATGAGCTGATCCGTCCGGCAGTGGCAAACATCGATCAGGCACTGGTGGTGTTCGCAGTGACAAAGCCGACGCCGCATTTCAATCTTCTGGACCGGTTTCTGGTCATGATGGAGCGAAAAGAGATACCGGTAGTTTTGTGTTTTAATAAGAAAGACATTGCGACCAGTCCGGAAATTGCAGAATTAGAAGCAATCTATGAGAAATGTGGATATCCGATCGTATTTACCAGTGCACTGGAGCAGGAGAATATAGAAGAAATCCGTCGTCTTCTGCTGAAAAAGACAACGGCGATCGCAGGACCTTCCGGAGTCGGGAAATCGTCTCTGATCAATCTGCTTCAGAATCAGGTGCAGATGGAAACCGGAACGATCAGCAGAAAGATTGAACGTGGAAAGCATACCACAAGGCATTCTGAGCTGATCGCAGTAGATGAGGATTCCTACATTATGGATACGCCGGGATTCAGCTCGCTTTATGTCAATGATTTTGAAAAAGAAGAATTGAAGTACTATTTTCGGGAATTTGCTTCCTATGAAGGGCAGTGCCGGTTTCAGGGATGCGATCACGTGCATGAACCGGGATGTGCGGTAAAAGAGGCGCTGGAAGAGGGAAAAATCCATCCGATCCGATATAAAAATTATCTGGAGATGTATACAGAATTGAAAGAAAAGAAGAGGTATTGATTTATGAAAAACAGAATTGCACCATCGATTTTGTCGGCAGACTTTAAAAGACTTGGCGAGCAGTTAAAAGAGACAGAAGCAGCAGGAGCGGAGTATATCCATTTTGATGTGATGGATGGAATGTTTGTGCCGAGTATTTCTTTTGGAATGCCGGTTCTTGCATCCATCAAAGGGCATACACAGCAGGTGATGGATGTGCATCTGATGGTTACAGAGCCGATTCGTTATGTGGAAGATTTTGCAAAAGCAGGAGCTGATATTCTGACGGTTCATGTAGAAGCATGTGAGAATCTGGTGGAAACTGTGGATAAGATCCATGCATGCGGAATGAAGGCGGGAGTATCGATTAAACCGAATACACCGGTATCTGCACTGGAACCGGTACTGGATAAAACGGAGATGTTTCTGATCATGTCTGTAGAACCGGGATTTGGCGGACAGGCATTTATTCCGGAGTCGTTGGACAAGATCAAAGAATTAAGAAATCTGCTGAATGCAAGAGGGATCCAGGCAGACATTGAAGTGGATGGAGGAATTTACCACAGCAATGTCAAAGAAGTGCTGAATGCGGGAGCGAATGTGATCGTGGCAGGC
>ENA-OQIT01000075-OQIT01000075.1-human-gut-metagenome-genome-assembly--contig:-NODE-75-length-24553-cov-4.114796_pt1 | contig 24553 bp, 26 predicted proteins | sample MGYA00242587_ERZ504752 | MGnify/ENA primary metagenome ERZ504752 (study PRJEB26092, sample SAMD00036352) | human gut metagenome | host: Homo sapiens | study: EMG produced TPA metagenomics assembly of... | reverse complement strand
TGAGATTGTAGAAGAAATTCAAGGTCTGGCAGATGGACAACAATGTGATGTCCGTATTTTGCAAGCTGTATTATTTAGTATGTACTCTATGCCTCCATCTTGTAATTGCTCTTGTTTTGCTTTTACAACGGAACAGGAAATTCTTCTGGGACGAAACAGTGATTTTCTGACAGAAATTGAAAGGCTAAATCAGAATGTAGTTTATAAATTGACGGATGGAGTTTATTCTTTCACAGGAAATACAACTGCTTTTATTGAGATTGAAGATGGTGTTAATGAACATGGTTTAGCTGTTGGTTTAACATCCGCCTATCCTAACCAATGCAAACCGGGATTTAACGCAGGTATGATTGTCAGATACCTGTTGGAGAAATGTAGAAATGTGTCGGAAGCTGTCTCCTGTTTATATCAATTACCGATTGCTTCAGCACAAACTTTAACCTTAGCTGATACAATGGGGGGCGATAGCTGTTATAGAATGTAATGCGGAACAGATAAAAATAGAAAAAACATTGAATAGCAATCTTGCTTTTGTCTGTGCAACGAACACTTTCCATCTGCCAGGAATGGTAGGCTATAACAACGATAAGATTGATAATTGGTTTGCAGAAGAACGGTATCAAACATTGTATTCAGCTTTTAGCGAAAAAAATGGAGGTTTCAATTTTCCATTTGCAGAAAAACTGTTGTCTGGAGATTATGGTTTCCTCTGTCAGTATGACAGAAGTACAGGTAAAGATACTGTCTGGTCAGTTATTTATGATATGAAACGACACAAAATTTATCGAAGTGAAGGGAATCCCAGACGACACAAATTCAAAGAAGATATTCGTTTTCAGTTTTGATTTTTCAAATTGATGTATTTCTACAACTAAATACCCGCCGCCCATACAGCGGCACACCGAGCAGGAAATCTGAAAAAGGTCTCCTGCTTTTTTTCTGCCCAAAATGAGGTGGTAAAACGCCACCCCATCCACCAAGCATAGAAAGGAGGGACACGAAATGCCCTGTCCACACAACGAAATCACGATTGTTCAGCGCAGCCAGCGGCAGTCTGCGGTTGCCGCCGCTGCTTACCAAAGCGGCGAAAAGCTGTTCTGTGAATACGACCAGCAAGTAAAGCACTACCCGGAAAAGCGTGGTATCGTCCACAATGAAATCCTGCTCCCGGCAAACGCCCCACGGTCGTATGCAGACCGCAATACCTTATGGAACACCGCCGAAGCGGTGGAAAAGCAATGGAACTCCCAGCTTGCAAGGAGGTGGGTGCTTACCATCCCAAGAGAGATACCACCCGACCAGTACGCTGTCCTTGTCAGGGAGTTTTGTGAACAGCAGTTTGTTTCCAAAGGCATGATTGCTGACTTTGCCATCCATGACCCCCATCCGCCGGGACACAATCCCCACGCCCATGTCCTGCTGACTATGAGGGCAATGGACGAACATGGAAAATGGCTTCCAAAGAGCCGCAAGGTTTATGACCTTGACGAAAACGGGGAACGGATAAAACTTCCGTCCGGCAGGTGGAAAAGCCATAAAGAAGATACGGTTGACTGGAACGACCAGAAGTATTGTGAAATTTGGCGGCATGAATGGGAGGTCATCCAGAACCGCTATCTGGAAGCCAATGACCGCCCGGAGCGTGTGGACTTGCGTTCCTATGCCAGACAGGGGCTTGATGTTGTCCCTACTGTCCATGAGGGTACTGCTGTCCGGCAGATGGAAAAGCGTGGTATCCAGACGAATATCGGCAACCTGAACCGGGAAATCAGAGCCGCCAACAGTATGATGAAGTCCATCCGGCAGCTTATCCAAAACCTCAAAGGCTGGATTACCGAGCTGGGCGAAAAACGGAAAGAGCTGCTTGCACAAAAAGCGGCGGAGGAAGCGACACTTCTTCCCAATCTGCTGATGAAGTATATGGAGATACGCAAGGAAGAACGGAAGGACTGGACAAGGGCTGGACAAAACCGGGGGACTTCACAGGACTTAAAGGCAGTCAGCGAATCCCTGTCCTATCTCCGGCAAAAGGGGCTTTCCACTGTGGAGGACTTAGAAGCATTTCTGGAATCTTCCGGGAAATCAGCCGCAGATTACCGCAATCAGATGAAGCCAAAGGAAGCCCGAAGCAAAGTGATTGACGGGATTCTTGCCAGCCGGACAGACTGCAAGGAATGTAAGCCTGTCTATGAGAAGTACCAGAAGATATTTTTTAAGAAAACAAAGGAGAAATTCAAACAGGAACACCCGGAGGTTGCCCGGTATGCGAAAGCCGCCGCCTACCTTGCCAAGCACCCAGACGATAAGGACAGTACCCAAAAGGAACTGCAAGAGGAGCAGGAAAAACTTCTGGAAGAAATCGCAGAGCTGAAAGTACCGCTGACCGAGGTACAGGAGGATTTGAAGAAGCTGCGGGACATCCGCTACTGGGTACGGAAAGCCACACCCGGCACAGAGGAAAGCAAAGAGCCGCCCAAGAAGCAGCCCATCAAGGAAGTCTTACAGGATAAGGCAGACGAGAAAAAAGCACAAAGAACCGCCCCGGCACAGGCGAAACACCGACAACAGGATATGGAACTTTAACAGGCACTTGCCATTTTCAATCAGAGAATGTCAGGTGCTTTTCTTATTTTCAAGGAGGGATAGATTTGAATGTATTTGAAGCTGTGAAGCAGTCCGTCACAACAAGACAGGCTGCGGAGCATTATGGAATCCGTATAGGTCGGAACGGGATGGCTTGCTGCCCGTTCCATAACGATAAAACCCCAAGCATGAAGCTGGATCGGCGTTACCACTGCTTCGGCTGCGGTGCGGATGGGGATGTGATTGATTTTGCCGCCGCCCTGTATGGGCTGGGAAAGAAAGAAGCCGCCGTACAACTGGCACAGGACTTTGGGCTTTCCTATGAGGACTGGAAGCCGCCGGGAAAGGCAAAAAAGCCCAAGCCCCGGCAGAAATCCCCGGAGGAAGCCTTTCATCCCCGGTTTGTGGAAGCCTTACAGAAGCAAGACCAAGTGGAATATCTGCTGGATGTGCTGCTCTTTGGGGAAACGGAGGAAAAAGCGGCTTTGATTACGGACTACGGAAAGGATGTGATACAGCTTGAACAGCGAATGGCAGAGCTTGCAGCCGCAGACGCAGCAAGAACTAAAAAATACCATGAACGCCATGCAGCCGCCCCAGAGCATTGAGGAAATCAAGGCGGGGCTGGAAACTACCGAGAAAGGCGGTGTCCGTCAGAGCATACGGAACTGCCTGACCGTATTCCAGCGTGACCCGCTGCTTTCCGGGGCTATCGCATACAACATCCTGACCGACCGCAAGGACATCATAAAGCCCATCGGCTTCCACAGAGAAAACACTGCCCTGAACGATACGGATATGAAGTATCTGCTTCTTTATCTGGAAGAAACCTACGGGCTTACCAATGAGAAAAAGATTGATAACGCCATCGGGATTGTGGCGAATGAAAACAAGTACCATCCCATCCGGGACTATTTAAGTGCCCTTGTGTGGGACGGGACAGAACGAATCCGTTTCTGCCTGCGGCACTTTCTGGGGGCTGACGCAGACGATTACACCTATGAAGCGTTGAAGCTGTTCCTGCTGGGTGCAATCTCACGAGCCTTTCAGCCGGGGTGCAAGTTTGAAATCATGCTCTGTCTGGTAGGCGGTCAGGGGGCTGGCAAGTCCACCTTCTTCCGTCTGCTGGCAGTCCGGGACGAGTGGTTCTCCGATGATTTGCGGAAGCTGGACGATGACAATGTGTACCGCAAGCTGCAAGGTCACTGGATTATCGAAATGTCGGAAATGATGGCAACCGCCAACGCCAAGAGCATTGAGGAAATCAAGTCATTTTTAAGCCGGCAGAAAGAGGTTTACAAGATACCCTATGAAACCCACCCGGCAGACCGCCCCCGTCAGTGCGTGTTTGGCGGCACTTCCAATGCCCTTGACTTCCTGCCCCTTGACCGTTCCGGCAACCGCCGCTTTATCCCCGTCATGGTGTACCCGGAGCAAGCCGAGGTTCACATTTTGGAGGACGAAGCTGCTTCCAGAGCCTATATCGAGCAGATGTGGGCGGAAGCGATGGAGATTTACCGAAGCGGCAGGTTCAAGCTGGCTTTCAGCCCCGCCATGCAGCGGTATCTCAAAGAACACCAGCGGGATTTTATGCCGGAGGACACCAAAGCCGGGATGATACAGGCGTATCTTGATAAGTACACCGGGAGCATGGTCTGCTCCAAGCAGCTCTACAAGGAAGCCTTGAACCATGCCTTTGACGAGCCGAAGCAATGGGAAATCCGGGAAATCAACGAGATTATGAACCAGTGCATTACCGGCTGGCGGTACTTCCCGAACCCAAGAATGTTTTCCGAATATGGCAGACAAAAGGGCTGGGAGCGTGAAAACCCGGCAACGGACTCCGGCAACCCGTCTGAAAAAACGATGGACGGTTTTGTGGAGGTCGCAGAACAGATGGAGCTTCCATTCTGAAAAGGACAGCCCGTTGCACCCCTGTTGCTATCCCGTTGCCGAGCCGGTTGCCGGGGGAAATCCCATAACTGCGGGCTTTTCTCCCTTATAACAACCAAAACAACAGAAAAATAAAAGAAAAGTATAAATAGTAAGTAATGCCAGACTGAGATTGTTTGCAAGGTCTTTTGAAGCCCGTTGCCGGACTTCGTTGCCGACACCCTCTGTCTGGCTATTTTCATGTATGGAGGATAACTGCCTATGGCAAATAATAAGATGAATATAGAAGGAAAAAATTACTCGGATATTCCGGTGTGGCGTAGATATACGCTTACCATTGAGGAAGCAGCCAGATATTATCATATCGGCGAAGGAAAATTGAGAACGCTTATTGACACACATCCCAATGAGGATTTTTATGTGATGAACGGCAATCGTGCCCTCATTAAGCGTGAGAAATTTGAGAGGTATCTGGATCAGGCTACGGCTGTGTAAACAGAGCTGACAGATTTACCAATTTCACATGATATAACTATGCGGAGAGCCGGATTTGTGCTATGATAAGAGTGCAAGTCTGGCTCTCTTTTTTTGAAAGGAGAGTTCACGATGAGTGAGAAAAGACGAGATAACCGTAATCGGATTTTGCGAGAGGGCGAGTACCAGCGTAAGGATGGGAGGTATCGGTTCCGCTATATTGATGAGGACGGAAAAGAGAAAAATGTATACAGTTGGCGTTTGGACAAGAATGACCCAATGCCAAAAGGGAAGAAGCGGGAGCCTTCCCTGCGTGAGAAAGAAAAACAGATTGAAGCGGATTTGTTTGACCGTATCGTAACCAACGGTGGCAACTATACTGTTTTGGAACTGGTAGAAAAGTACATTTCATTGAAAACAGGAGTTCGTCACAATACGGTTGCCGGATATAAAACGGTCATCAATATGCTGAAAAAAGAGAGTTTTGGGAATCTGCGAATTGATAAGGTGCGTTTGTCAGATGCAAAGGCATGGTTAATTAAGCTCCAGCAGATTGATGGACGGGGATACAGTTCCATTCATTCTATCAGGGGAGTTCTCAGACCGGCATTTCAGATGGCAGTAGATGATGACCTGCTCCGTAAAAATCCATTTGAATTTGAACTTGCATCCGTCATTGTCAATGATTCTGTTACCAGAGAAGCGATTACCCGAAAGCAGCAGAGAGATTTACTGAAGTTTATTCAGGAAGATAAACATTTCAGCAGATACTATGATGCAATCTATATTCTTTTTCACACAGGGCTTCGTATCTCAGAGTTCTGTGGGCTGACGGTTTCAGAAATCGAGTTTGGAGAAATGCGTATCAAGGTAGACCATCAGTTACAGCGTACTGCACAGATGCAGTATGTAATTGAAGAACCAAAAACAGATAAAGGCATCCGCTATGTGCCGATGACGGAAGCTGTCGCAGCGTGTTTTCGCAGAATCATTGCCAACCGCAAGACACCAAAAGTTGAACCGATGGTGGAAGGATATGCAGGATTTTTGTTTCTGGATAAAAACGATATGCCGATGGTTGCCCTTCACTGGGAAAAGTATCTGGAGCATATTATTCAGAAATACAATAAAATTTACCGTATCCAGATGCCGAAAGTTACCCCTCATGTATGCAGGCACACCTTTTGCTCTAATATGGCAAAATCTGGGATGAATCCGAAAACCTTGCAGTATATCATGGGTCACGCAGACATCAGTGTAACCTTGAACACTTACACCCATGTGAATTTTGATGATGCAAAGGAAGAAGTATATCGGATAGCGAATAGTTAAAAAAGCTCGTTGGTAAGGACGCTTGCTTTACCAATGGATTTACCAAGATTGCAGGGAAAAACACAAGAAAATACGAGAAGATTTGAGAAGATACCTTGAAAAGAAAGGAAAACTCAAAAGTCGGAAAACCCTGAAATATCAAGCGTTTGAGAAGAAATACAAGACTTAAATGGAGATATAAAAAGATGATTAAAGTATTATTCATTTGCCACGGCAACATCTGCCGCAGCACCATGGCGCAATACGTTTTCCAGAACCTGATCAACAGAAACGACCTCATCGATCAGTTCTACATTGATTCCGCAGCTACCAGCCGCGAGGAAATCGGAAATCCGGTTCATCACGGCACCCGGCGGAAATTAAAAGAGGTCGGTATCCCATGCGGAGATCACCGCGCACGTCAGTTAGAAAAGCGGGAATATGACGAATTTGATTATCTGATCGGGATGGATTCTATGAATATTCGAAACATGATGCGGATTCTGGGCGGCGATCCGAAAGGAAAAGTGTCGAAACTGCTTGATTTTACAGAGCGGACAGGGCAGGATATTGCGGATCCGTGGTATACCGGGAATTTTGACAGGACATACGAAGATGTGAAAGAAGGCTGTGAAGCCTTACTGCAGGACTGCCTGCTGCGCCTATAGAGCGCAGCTGAGCAGTTTTTTTAGATTGTTGTGGAATTGTTTTCCGTGGACATGAAGTTTATGACGTTCGGAATTGGAGAGATCCTGATTCAGATGTTTTTCGTAACGATTGAAGAGTACGCGATAGTCCATATTCTGACGGTGGCTCCAACGGATCAGTACCCAGTTCATTGCATCTTCGGTCCAGTACTGGGATGGGATGCCGGCTTCTTTTAGGACAGTGATATACTGCATGGCGCGCACAGACAGTTTGTTCAGATGTTTTTGTTTTTCTGCCTCAGAAGCAGCATCTTTCCGGCGGAAGAACAGAAACGTACGTTTTTTCTTCTGGGAGTTGTTCTCCAAAAATTCCATCGCAAGATCTACGGTTTCCTGCAGACGACAGGCAGCGTTCCAATATACGACAAACGGAGCAGCCTGTTCATCATCCTCGGGACCAACGGTAAAGGTACGGAAGACACGGATTTGTCCGCCGCCTAATTCTTTGTCATATTCGTGCCGGGATTCGGGATTGGAAAGTACCCGGTACGCCTCCAGTATTTCCTGCATACACGCAGTGGTGTCGATGCCCTGATTCATATTGGCATCCGGGTGATATACTTTAGCAAGCGCATTTTTTGCACTTGTGATTTCCTGTAATGTAGCTTCCCGGGAAACACCGAGAATATCATAGTAAGTACGGGAATTCATAAGAACCTCCTTCGATTTATAGAATCTCCCTTTCAGAGAATGAAAGAGAGTAAAAATATACATAAAAAAAGACAGATGGCAAGAAAAAATACAGTCTGCCCGGACCGGAAAGTACTGACGATTGCCGATAAGAATATCTGCACCAAATTATTATATTACCTGGATATGGAAAATGCAAGCAATTTTGCTGACGGAATTGCCCGATTGTGTTATATTTTTTTATAGAGAAAAAAGTCAGGAATAACAGACATAGAAAAGAGGTTATCAGACATGTATATTGCAGACTTACACACCCATTCCAGATATTCCAGAGCCACCAGCAAAGAGTGTACGCCGGAGTATCTGGATCTGTGGGCGCGCAGAAAAGGCATCCATCTGATCGGGAGCGGGGATTTTACGCATCCGGCATGGAGAGAAGAGTTAAAAGAAAAATTAAAGCCCGCGGAAGACGGATTTTATGTGCTGAAAAAAGAATACAGGATTCAGGATGGGAATACGCCGGATCACATGATTCCCCGATTCGTGATCACCGGAGAGATCAGTTCTATCTATAAGAAATACGATAAGGTGCGGAAGGTTCACAGTCTTTTGATCCTTCCCGGGCTAAAAGAGGCAGAGAATCTTTCGGAGAAACTGGAAGTGATCGGAAATCTGCATTCTGACGGGCGGCCGATTCTTGGGTTGGATTGCCGGGATTTACTGGAAATCATGCTGGAGACAACACCAGATGGCATGTACGTTCCGGCACACATCTGGACACCGCATTTTTCCATGTTCGGAGCATTTTCCGGATTTGATACGGTGGATGAGTGCTTCGGGGATCTGAGTTCTCACATTCATGCAGTAGAGACGGGATTATCCTCGGATCCGCCGATGAACTGGCGGGTGTCCATGCTGGACCGGTTTCAGCTGATTTCCAATTCCGATGCGCATTCTCCGGCAAAACTGGGAAGAGAGGCCACTCTTCTGGATATCGACTGGTCCTATGAAGGTCTGAGAGGTGCCATTCAAAACGGCAACGGTCTGGCAGGCACTATTGAATTTTTCCCGGAGGAAGGAAAATACCATATGGATGGGCATCGGAAGTGCAATCTTTGTCTGACACCGATGGAGACAGAAACATATCAGGGGAAATGTCCGGTGTGTGGAAGAAAAATCACTATTGGTGTCTCTCATCGGATTGAACAGCTGGCGGACAGGGCGGAAGGTTTTGTAAAAGAAGGCGCCAATGGATTTGAAAGTCTGGTTCCACTTCCGGAAGTCATCTCGGCATGCGTGGGTGTTTCTTCCCGAAGTAAGAAGGTACAAAAAGAATATGAGCAGATGCTGCGGATGATCGGACCGGAATTTGAGATTCTGAGAACTGTGCCGTTGGAGGAAATCAGGCAAAAGTCCGGATTTCTGATCGCAGAGGGAATTGAGCGTCTGCGAAACGGCGAGGTAGAGCGGATTCCGGGATTTGACGGAGAATACGGAACAATCAAACTGTTTCAGCCGTATGAACTGGAAGAGGTCGATAGACAGCGGTGATTGCCGGACCGAAAGAGGGGTGTTGATTTTCTCACGTTGACTTGCTAGAATAGAAGAAACAATAAGATTCGTTGCACCCGGATGGAAGGATGCCTCCAGTTTGGAACATCCTTCCCTTTTTGTGGGGAGCCGGATTTCAGGAAAAGAGGTTTGATATCATGCAGTATGATTTTACAACGATTATGGACCGGCGGGGAAAGGATGCCATCGCAGTAGATGCGCCTGCCGGAAACAATACAGGCAATGATTTTTTCGCAGGTGCGAAAATTTGGGAAGGGTTTGATCTGATCCCGATGTGGGTAGCGGATATGAATTTCCCGGCGCTTCCGGCAATTCCGGAGGCGATCATCCAGAGGACAAAGCATCCGGCATACGGTTATTTTGATCCGTCGGAGGCATATTATGACGGGATCATCAACTGGCAGAAGACACGTAATGGCGTGAACGATCTGACAAAAGAGTGCATCGGCTATGAGAACGGTGTGCTCGGCGGTGTGGTTTCTGCTTTGAAAGTACTGTGTTCTAATGGGGATTCTGTTTTGCTGCAGTCTCCGACGTATATCGGATTTACACATTGTATTGAGGACAATGGATGGAATATCGTTCAGAATCCGCTGGTGTTGGATGAAGAAGGAATCTGGCGGATTGATTATGAAGATATGGAAGAAAAAATTGTGCAAAACAAGATCCATGCGGCAGTTTTTTGTTCGCCTCACAACCCGACCGGACGTGTCTGGGAGTGCTGGGAGATTGAAAAGGCGATGGAAATCTATCAGAAGCATGATGTGTATGTGATTTCAGATGAAATCTGGTCAGATCTGACACTTCCGGGATATCAGCATATTCCGACACAGTCTGTGTCCGAGGATGCAAAAAACAGAACCATTGCGCTTTACGCTCCGTCCAAGACATTTAATCTGGCAGGATTGATCGGTTCGTATCATATCATTTATAATTCGTATTTGAGAGACCGGGTATGTATGGAAGGGAAGATGACCCATTACAATTCTATGAATGTGTTGTCCATGCATGCGCTGATCGCGGCATATTCGAAAGAAGGAATGGAGTGGGTGGACGAGCTTCGCACCGTGCTGGATACGAATATTTCCTATGCTATGGAGTTTATCAGGCGAGAATTTCCGGGTGTTTCCGTGTCCAGACCGCAGGGAACGTACATGCTCTTTTTAGACTGCACAGACTGGTGCGCGGCGCATCACCAGACCATTGAAGAGCTGCAGAGGGCAGGCATGGAAGTGGGTGTGATCTGGCAGGATGGACGCCCGTTCCACGGAGCGTGCCATATCCGGATGAATCTGGCGCTGCCGCACAGTCGTGTGAAAGAAGCGTTTGAACGATTGAAACAGTATGTGTTTCTCGACTGAAAAATAGTGACATAAAAAAGGAGTACAACATGCAGTATATCATTCCGCACTACTATAAGAAGTTTGCATGTATCGGCGGGGACTGTCCGGATACTTGCTGCGCAGGGTGGCAGATTATGATCGATCCAGCTTCACTGAAAAAATACAGACAGACAAAAGGGCAGCTTGGCAGCCGCCTGCACAATGAAATTGACTGGGAGGAAGGCGCGTTTCGCCAATATGAGAAGCGCTGTGCCTTTCTCAATGAAGAAAATCTGTGTGATCTGTACATAGAAGGCAACGGATCTGAGATGTTCTGCAAGACCTGCAGGCTGTATCCGAGGCATGTGGAAGAATTTGAAGGACTGCGGGAGATTTCCCTGTCTTTATCCTGTCCGGAAGCAGCAAACCTGATCCTGGGCTGCGAAGAGCCGGTCCATTTTCTGGAGGCGGAAAATCCGGATCGGGAAGAAACTTATGAGGAGTTTGATTTCTTCTTGTTTACCAAACTGGAAGACGCGAGAACTCTGATCTTTCAGATTCTTCAGAATCGGGAGTATCCAGTCCGGCTGAGAATGGCAATCGTGCTGGCACTGGCGCATGATCTGCAGGAGAGGATCGACAAAAAATGCCCTGTTTGAGATTGATGGGCTTCTAAAGCGTTACGAGAAGGAACGCGTCTGGACCTGGTTTCAGGAAAAACTGGACAATCTGGATACAGAGGAAAAAACGACAGCAGGAGGTTTGCGGCAATCTGTTTGTGATCCTGAATCATCTGGAAGTGCTCAGAGACGACTGGAAGGGATATGTCAAAGAAGCAAAAAATATGTTGTTGGAATCAGAGCTGTCAGCAGAGCAAAGAAAAGAGTTCGAATCTGTGTTTACGGAGAAGATCATGGAACAGCTGATGGTTTATTTTGTATTTACTTACTTTTGCGGGGCAGTCTACGATGAACAGGCATATGGGAAACTAAAATTTGCAGTGGCAGGTTGTATTTTGATCCGGGCGCTGGCAAAAGGTGTATTTTTGAAAAATGGAACGCTGGAGTTTTCGGATGTTGCAGAGGCAGCACGCCGGTATGCAAGAGAAGTGGAGCATTCAGATTTCAACAAGTGCAAGATGGAGCAGATGCTGCAGGATGAAGGCAAATTTGGACTGGAAAAATTATTTGTAATTTTATAAAAGGCGATAGGATAAGAAAGAAACAACAGGGGGGATTTTATGACAAAGACAGCAGCGCCTATGACAAGCGGCTCGATCTGGAAACAGATGACTTTTTTTGTCGATGCCGATTTTTCTGGGCAATTTATTTCAGCAATTATATAACACTGTGGATTCTCTGATCGTTGGAAATTTCCTGGGGAGCAGTGCACTGGCCGCAGTCAGCTCCTCCGGAAGTCTGATCTTTATGCTGATTGGATTTTTGAGTGGAATCTCAGCGGGAGCGGGGGTGATCGTTGCCCGGTTTTTTGGTGCAGGAGATGAGAAAAATCTGCAGCGCGCGGTACACACCACAGTTGCATTTGGTCTGGTGGCAGGGGTTTTGATGACCGGTGTGGGAGTGGCACTTTCTCCGCAGATCCTGCGGTGGATGGATACGCCCGAAAGTGTAATGAGGGAATCGGTGACATATCTACAGATTTATTTTGCGGGATCTTTAGGATTTGTGATGTACAATGTCCTGGTGGGAATTCTGCAGGCTGTGGGAGACAGCAGACATCCTTTGTATTATCTGATCGTATCGTCTGTGATCAATCTGGTGTTGGATCTGTTGTTTATCACAGGATTTCATACAGGAGTGGGAGGTGCGGCGGTTGCAACCGTGATCTCTCAGATTGTGAGTGCACTCCTTTGTTTCTGGCAGCTGCTGCGGACAAAGGAAAGCTATGGATTGAAGATTCGAAAAATCCGTTTTGACAAAGGAATCCTTGTCCAGATCATCAAGATCGGACTGCCTTCCGGAGTGCAGAACTCTATCATTGCGTTTGCAAACGTAATCGTGCAGTCCAATATCAATGCATTCGGAGAGATGGCAATGGCGGGCTATGGGGCCTACACAAAGGTGGAAGGGTTCGGTTTTCTGCCCATCAACAGCTTTACTATGGCACTGACGACATTTGTAGGACAGAATCTGGGTGCAAAGCAGGAGGAGCGCACGAGAAAAGGGGCGCGATTTGGAATTCTCGCAGCAGTTATATTGGCAGAACTGATTGGTGTCGTGGTATTTCTTCTGGCACCACAGCTGATCGCGGCATTTGACTCTTCTCCTGAGATCATTCGGTTTGGTGTGGAAAAAGCCAGAACAGCAGCGTTATTTTACTGTCTGCTTGCATTTTCACATTCCATTGCAGCAATTCTGCGCGGTGCGGGGAAGACGATGGTGTCCATGATCATTATGATGATGTGCTGGTGCGTGATCCGGGTGTCTTTCCTTTCCGTGATGATTCCGCTCACTCACAGCATTCAGGCGGTGTACTGGGTATATCCGCTGACATGGAGTTTAAGTTCTCTGGCATTTTTCTGGTATTATAAGAAAGCGAAGTGGATATAATAAATAGTAACAGACCAGATCAGGGAATGGAGAATCGAAATGAAACGTGTTCTCGCAGTGTTACTAAGCGCGGTACTGAGTCTCTCTGTGGCTGTTGTGCCCGGGATTCAGACTCTGGCAGAAGAGCCGGATGCAGCTCAGAAAACAGAAGGGCAGCAGGAGGCAGAGGTGGAAGTACAGGCACCAAGTGCCGTTTTGATGGAAGCGTCTACAGGTGCTGTGTTGTATGAAAAAGATGCAGATACAAGACGCGCGCCGGCCAGTGTCACGAAGATCATGACTATGCTTTTGATCTTTGATGCACTGGAGGATGGAAAAATTGCGCTGGAAGATGAGGTGTCAACCTCGGAATATGCAGCGTCCATGGGAGGTTCTCAGGTGTTTTTGGAGCCCGGAGAAACGCAGAGTGTGGATACGATGTTAAAATGTATTTCCGTAGCCAGTGCCAATGATGCCTGTACCGCCATGGCAGAGTACATAGCGGGCAGTGAAGAGGCTTTTGTAAAGATGATGAATGAACGGGCGGCAGGGCTCGGCATGAAAAATACAACGTTTCAAAACTGTAACGGACTGGATACCGAGGGACATTTGACGACGGCAAGAGATATTGCTCTGATGTCCAGAGAATTGATCGAAAAATATCCGAAGATTCATGATTACTGCATGATCTGGATGGATACGATCACCCATACCACAAAAAAGGGGACTTCTGAATTTGGATTGTCCAATACGAACAAACTGGTACGGCAGTATCCGTATGCCACAGGTTTAAAGACAGGTTCCACCGATGAAGCAAAATTCTGCGTGTCTGCCACAGCTGAAAAAGACGGGATGGAACTGATCGCAGTGATCCTGGGCGGAGAAAATTCGAAACAGCGGTTTCAGGACGCGACGAAGCTTCTGAATTATGGATTCGGAAAGTGCCAGGTATACGAAGACAATGATCCGCCGAAGTTAAAGCCGGTCGAAGTGCAAGGTGGTGTCAAAGATCAGATTCTCTGTGAGTATGCGGATACGTTCCGCTATCTGGACACAAGCGGAGCAAATCTGGCAGGGGTGACAAAGAAGGCACAGATGAAGCAGTCGGTAAAAGCTCCGGTGAAAAAGGGACAGAAAGTAGGCGAACTTGTCTATGAGCTGGGAGAAAAAGAAATCGGAAGAGTGGAGATTCTGGCAAAAGAAAGCTGTAAAAAAGCAGAATTTTTGGATTATCTGAAAAAAGTGATGCAAAAAATCAGGGTGTAGCGAAATGCTGCACCTTTCCTTATGTTGAACTGCATTTAAAAAAATGATAGGATAAGAAGAAAAAATGACAAAAAGGAGAATGCCATGAAAGCAGTGATCTTAGTGGTCTTTGTTCTGACAGTGGCGGCAGTTCTTTGTCTGCTGGAAGCGTACCGGGAGCAGCAGTATTTCAAGGTGACAGAGGACGTTGTTGTATCCCGCAGGCTGAACGGGCTGAAAAGGAAAAGAAGATTGTGTTTTTGAGCGATCTGCACAATAAAGAATATGGAGCCGGAAATGAACGTTTGCTGGATGCGATCTGCAAAGCGAGGCCGGATCTGATTCTGATTGGCGGGGACATGCTGGTCGGGAAGAAAGGGTGTTCCTTTGCTCCGGCTCTGGAATTTGTTTCAAAACTTCCTGCGATCGCTCCGGTGTATTATGCCTGCGGAAATCACGAGCAGCGGATGAAAAGAAAACCGGAAGTCTATGGGGAGGTTTATCAGGAGTATCAAAAGCAATTAGAAGAATGTGGCGTGCATTTTCTGGAAAATAGCAGTGTCCTGCTTAAGGAGGATGACTGCCGGATCCGGATCTCGGCTCTGGAACTGCCCCTTGCAACTTATACAAAATTCAAAAAATACCGGGTCACAGAGCAGGATGTGACAGCATGTATTGAAAAAGAAGCTGCGGATTATGAGATTCTTCTGGCGCACAATCCGGTTTATTTTGACGCATATAAAAAATGGGAGGCAGATCTGGTGCTTTCCGGGCATCTTCACGGCGGGATTATCCGTCTGCCGGGAATCGGAGGTCTGATCACGCCTCAGGCGATTCCGTTTCCGAAATATTCCGGGGAGATGACAACAGAAGGAGAGCAGACGATCATTGTGAGCCGCGGGCTTGGCACTCATACGATCAATCTTCGTTTTTTGAATGAGGCAGAGATGATCGTGATTCATCTGCGGGGCGAAAAAGACAGTTGAGAATTTGAAGGATTTCCCGTATAATGAAACACAGTGCGAAAAAACAGACGGTAGATGGGAGAAATAAAACAGATGGGGATACCGGTAAAATTGCAGGTTTTTGAAGGTCCGTTGGATCTGCTGTTACATTTGATCGAGAAAAATAAGATTGATATCTATGACATTCCGATCGTAGAGATCACCAGCCAGTATATGGAATATATCCGGCAGATGGAGCGGGAAGATTTAAACGTCATGAGTGAATTTCTCGTGATGGCGGCAACACTTCTGGATATCAAATGCCGGATGCTGCTCCCGAAAGAGATCAATGAAGAGGGAGAAGAGGAAGATCCGAGAGCAGAGCTGGTAGAACAGCTTTTACAGTATAAAATGTACAAATATATGTCCTACGAGCTGCGGGATCGTCAGGTAGATGCAGACCAGTATTTTTACCGGGAGGCAGATATTCCCAAAGAGGTGAAAAGTTATGTTCCTGCGGTAGATCTGGATCAGCTTTTAGGGGATGTGACGCTGGTACAGCTGAGGAAGATTTTCCGGGAAGTGATGCGCAGGCAGGAAGAGAAGATCGATCCGGTGCGGAGTAAGTTCGGTAAGATCGAGAAAGAAGAAGTACCGCTTCCGGACAAGCTTTTGTATGTGGAGACTTATGCAAGGACACATAAAAAATTCAGTTTTCGTATGCTTCTTGAAAAACAGAGGAGCAAGATGCATATTGTGGTGACATTTCTGGCAGTGCTGGAGTTGATGAAGACGGGCATGATCCGTGTTTATCAGGAAGAAATCTGCGGGGAGATCCTGATCGATTCCCAGATATAACAGAGCATAAGAGCATGTCAGGAGAAACAGGAAGGAAAGAGAAAGAATGGAGCAAAAAAAACTGCAGGCAGCCATAGAAGCAATTTTGTTTGCAATGGGAGGCTCTGTGGAGCTGAAAAAACTTGCACAGGCGATCGGACATGACGAAGAAACGACAAAAAAAATAATCCGCCAGATGATGGACCGGTATGAGAAAGAAGATCGGGGAATCCGGATCATCGAACTGGAAGCTTCGTTTCAGATGTGCACGAAAAAAGAGATGTATGAATATTTGATCCGGGTAGCAAAGCAGCCGAAAAAACAGGTTCTTACGGATGTACTTTTGGAAACGCTTTCGATCATCGCCTACAAGCAGCCGGTTACAAAACTGGAAATCGAAAAAATCCGTGGCGTCAAATCGGATCATGCAGTCAGCAAGCTGGTAGAATATGATCTGGTTGAGGAAGTGGGGCGTATGGATGCGCCGGGAAAACCGCTTTTATTTGGAACCACAGAAGAGTTTCTGCGCAGATTCAGTGTACATTCTCTGGATGAACTTCCTGCGCCGAATCCGGAGCAGGTAGCACATTTTAAAGAAGAAGCAGAGGATGAGGTACAGTTAAAGTTAAACCTGTAGTTCTGATTAAAAATCTTCGGACATAGGATATAGCAAAGAATGTCTGGAGAATAAAAAAGCAATGCATGAGAAAAGAAGGGAAAGAGGACGAACATATCGGGTCGGGCTGATCCTGGGCTTTTGTCTTCTGATTGCAGTAAATGGTCTGTTTCCGGTTTCGTGTGTATATGCGGAGGAAGAACAGACAAAAATCGCATACGGGGAGAATACTCCAGGACAGTTATACGCCCGGTCGGCAGTTTTGATGGATGCAGACAGCGGGCGTATTTTGTTTGCAAAAAATGCCGAAACAGAGCGTCCTATGGCGAGTACAACCAAGATCATGACCTGCATTCTTGCATTGGAACGTGCAGACCCGGATGAGAGTGTGTCAGTCAGTGCCAATGCGGCAGCCCAGCCCAGAGTCCGACTGGGGACAGTGGAAGGACAGAAATTTAAGCTTAAGGATCTTTTATATTCTCTGATGCTGGAATCACATAACGATACAGCGGTGATGCTGGCAGAACATCTGGCTGGAAGCGTGGAGCAGTTTGCGGATGAGATGAACCAGAAAGCAAGAGAACTGGGACTTAGCCATACCCATTTTGTCACACCCAATGGTCTGGACGGGGCAGATGACGGCGGGAGCCATCGGACCACGGCAGAAGAACTGGCAAGGATTATGCGCTATTGTGTGATGGAGTCTCCAAAGCGGAAGGAATTTCTGGAAATTACAGGCGTGTCTTCCTATCAGTTTTCGGATCTGGAGCAGACGCAGACGTATTCCTGCATCAATCACAACGCGTTTCTTACGATGATGGAAGGCGCTGTATCCGGAAAAACCGGATTTACCGGGGAGGCAGGATATTGCTACGTGGGGGCATTAAAAAGAGAAAAGCGAACCTTTATCGTAGCACTTCTGGCGTGCGGCTGGCCGAACAATCGGAGCTATAAATGGGAGGATACAAAAAAACTGATGGAGTACGGTCTGGAACATTTTGAATATCAGAGTATGAAAGGCGCCGGGCAAAAATTTAAAATCCGGGTGACGGATGGGATTCCGGATTCCAATCAGAAAGAGGCGTATACATATGCAGAAGCACTGTCAGAGCAGTCAAATCTTTCGTTTCTGCTGGCAGACTGGGAATCTGTTCAGGTAAGAAGGAACATTCCGGCAGTATTACCGGCTCCTGTCCGGGAAGGGACAGAAGTGGGAACGATAGAATATCGGGTCAACGGAGAAACTCTTGCCAGACTTCCGGTAGTAATCCAAAGGTCTGTGGGAAAAATTGATTTTTCATGGTGCTGGAAGAAAATAGCAGCAAAATATTTCTTAAAAGAGAAAATATATTAAAATAAATCAAGGCAAGTGATTAAAAATGTCACTGGTATCGAATGGAAGAGTATGATAGTATAAACGAAATAAAAAAAGACAAGTAAATTGATGTAATATAAGGAGTGCTTGCGATGAAGAATTTTGAAAAATATGAAAGAAGCTATTTTATGCCGCCGGTGCCGTGCTATGACTGGGTGAAGAAAGACCATATTGAAAAACCGCCCGTCTGGTGCAGCGTGGATCTGCGGGATGGGAATCAGGCATTGATCGAGCCTATGAGTCTGGAGGAAAAAATAGAATTCTTCCAGATGCTTCTGGATGTCGGCTTCAAGCAGATCGAAGTGGGATTTCCGGCAGCGTCTGAGACAGAATATCAATTTCTGCGTACATTGATCGAGCAGAATATGATCCCTGAGGATGTAACGATCCAGGTTCTGACACAGGCGAGAGAGCATATTATCAAACGGACCTTTGAAGCGGTCAAAGGAGCGCCGCATGCGGTCATTCATCTGTATAATTCAACTTCTGTCGCACAGAGAGAACAAGTGTTTAAAAAGAATAAAGAAGAAATCAAAAAAATTAGCGGTAGACGGAGCCATTCTTCTGAATGAGCTGGCAAAGGAGACAGAAGGGAATTTCACGTTTGAGTACAGCCCGGAAAGTTTCCAGGGAACCGAGGTGGATTATGCGCTGGAAGTGTGCAATGCAGTTCTCAGAGTGTGGGAGCCGTCCAGGGAGCGAAAAGTGATCATCAATCTTCCGACAACCGTGGAAAACGCGATGCCGCATGTGTTCGCAAGTCAGGTGGAATATATGAGCAAGCACTTATATAACAGAGAACATGTATTGTTATCGCTTCATCCGCATAACGACAGAGGATCCGGCGTCAGTGACGCAGAGCTTGGAATTCTGGCAGGAGCGGACCGGATCGAGGGAACGCTGTTTGGAAACGGCGAACGGACCGGAAATGTGGATATTATCACGGTTGCTATGAATATGTATTCACAGGGAGTGGATCCGGGCTTGGATTTTTCCAACATGAGTGAGATCAGTGAGACCTATGAGAGACTTACCAGAATGCAGGTTTCTCCGAGACAGCCATATGCCGGAGAACTGGTATTTACCGCGTTTTCCGGTTCTCACCAGGATGCGATCGCAAAAGGAATGGCATGGAGAGAAGAGAAGCAGTGCCAGACATGGTCGGTTCCTTACCTTCCTCTGGATCCAAAAGATGTGGGACGCCGCTACGAGACCGATGTGATCCGTATCAACAGTCAGTCCGGAAAAGGCGGAGTCAACTATATTTTAAAACAGAGCTTTGGAATCAGCCTTCCGCAGAAAATGAGAGAAGAGGTCGGCTATCTTGTAAAGGATGTGTCGGATAAAGCGCATAAAGAACTGACGCCAGACTGGGTATACCATATATTTGAAGATCATTATATTCACGTAAAAACAATCTTTACAGTAGATGAATGTCACTTTAAACAGGAAGACGGAATCCTTGCGGAGGCGACGATCCACCATGCGGGAAGCGACCGTGTGATCAACGGAATGGGAAATGGACGTCTGGATGCGGTGAGCAATGCTATTAAGCACTATTTTGACATCGATTATGAGCTGGCATTTTATGAAGAACATTCCATGACAAAAGGGTCTTCATCCAAAGCGGTCGCTTATGTGGGCGTGATCTGCAATAAAAAGCGCTACTGGGGAGTCGGCATTGATGCCGATATCATCAAAGCTTCTGTAGAAGCCCTGGTCGTGGCAGTCAATAAGATCGAAGAACTCCGAAATCAGCAGGAATGCAAGGATGCAAGACTCTTGGAGATCACGAATTATATCTATGCAAACTATAAGCATGTGACACTGGATGAGCTGTCCGAAAAGTTTTTCCTGTCGAAACCATACCTTTCCAAATATATCAAGGAAAAATCAGGAATGACATTCGGAGACATCCTGAAAAATGTCCGGATGAAAAAAGCCTGCACGATGCTCAGGGAAGGCAATGCAACTGTAGAGAGTATCGCAGAGACTGTGGGATATCAGAACGTAGAACATTTCAACCGGATCTTTAAAAAGATGTATCAGGTCACTCCGGTGCAATTCCGTAATCAGAAGTAAAAAACAAAGACATATTTCCAAAGTCAGGAAATATGTCTTTTTTTATAAAAATTCGGAAAAAATAAAAGAAAATGGCAAAGAAATAACAAAAAACAAGAAATTTAATTGAATTTTTCGTCTAAGTAATATATACTAGAATAGGCAAAATTTAGGTTTATATTTAAACTACATTTTATTAATATGGAGGGCGTAGAATATGAGCAACAATGCAACAGAAAACTACAGCAAGCAGAAGAATTGCCACAGTGCTTGATGAGGGCAGCTTTGTTGAAATCGGTGGTGCAGTTACAGCAAGAAATACAGATTTCAACCTGCAGGAAAAAGAAACTCCGGCTGACGGGGTCATTACCGGCTATGGAGTGATTGACGGAAATCTTGTCTATGTCTACAGCCAGGATGCATCTGTTTTAAAAGGTGCGATCGGCGAGATGCATGCAAAGAAGATTGCAAACATCTATGACATGGCAATGAAGATGGGAGCGCCGGTCATCGGTCTGATCGACTGTGCAGGTCTTCGTCTTCAGGAAGCGACAGACGCGCTGGAGGCATTTGGAAGCCTGTACTTTAAACAGGCAATGGCATCCGGTGTGATCCCTCAGATCACAGCTGTTTTTGGTATGTGTGGCGGTGGTCTTGCAGTCGTGCCGGGACTGACGGATTTCACATTCATGGAAAATAAAGAAGGAAAATTGTTCGTTAATTCACCAAATGCTCTGGAAGGAAACATTGATTCCAAATGTGACACAGCGAGTGCTGAATATCAGAGCAAGACAGCAGGGCTTGTCGATGTGACAGGAACAGAAGAAGAGATCTTAGGGCAGATCCGTTCTCTGATCTGCATGCTCCCTGCAAACTTTGAGGATGATGCATCCTATGACGAATGTACAGACGACCTGAACCGTGTCTGCGCAGATCTTGCCAATGCTGCGGAAGATACAGGAATTGCACTTGCCACAATTTCTGACAACAATATTTTCTTTGAAACCAAGAGAGAATATGCAAAAGAAATGGTAACAGGATTTATCCGTCTGAACGGAATGACAGTGGGAGCTGTTGCAAACCGTTCCAAAGTATATGATGCAGAAGGAAATGCAGAGTCCTATGAACAGGTTCTGACAGTTGACGGATGTAAAAAAGCAGCAGATTTTATCAATTTCTGTGATGCTTTCTCGATTCCGGTATTATCCCTGACAAACGTGACAGGATTTGAAGCAACTCTGGAAGCTGAGAAGGATATGGCACGTGCAGTTGCAAAACTGACTTACGCATTCGCGAATGCATCTGTACCAAAGGTTAATGTGATCGTAGGAAAAGCTTACGGAAGCGCATATATTGCGATGAACAGCAAATCTATCGGGGCAGATCTGGTATACGCATGGCCGACAGCTGAGATCGGAATGATGGATGCTTCTATGGCAGCAAAGATCATGTATGCAGATGCAAACGCAGAGACATTGAAAGAAAAGGCAGCAGAATACAAAGAGCTGCAGTCCAGCCCGGTTTCCGCGGCAAGAAGAGGATATGTGGATGCAATCATTGATGCAGCCGATACAAGAAAATATGTGATCGGAGCATTTGAGATGCTGTTCACAAAGAGAGAGGATCGTCCGGCAAAAAAACACGGTACGGTTTAGTGAGGTGAGGCAAAGTGAAGAAAAAATTAAGTTTAATCGTACTTGCCTGTGCTCTTACCTTAGGTGTTTCAGGATGCGGCAGCGAGGCAGATACGACAACAAGTAATGAAAAAGAGTCCATGGTGGCTTATTCAGAGGCGATTGTCAGCAGCTTCAGTCAGACACCGGATGAAGTTTTTGACCAGTATGAAGAGATGTCCGAACTGCAGCTGGATCTGATGCTTCTGAATACAGGACTTCCTGTAGATTCTGAGAATTTCCTTTCCATGATTGAAGCCTGGAAAGCGGGAGAGGCAGAATGCGGAGCATTCAAAAGACTATGGAGAATTCGAGACAGAGATGACAAGCTCCGGAATCGTAGTTTCTACAGAAGCAGAGTATGAGAATAAGACTGCAGACATTGAATTTACATTCGATGAAGAACAGCAGATGGACAGCTTGACGATCAATGCACATTATTCTACTGCGGAGATTCTGAAAAAAAGCGGGACTGAACACTATTCTTGGAATGGGAACTGTATTCGTTGTTTTGATCTTTATTTCATTCATTATTTCTCTGTTCAGATTTATTCCGGAACTTGAGAAGAAATTTAAGAACAAAAAAACTGCAGAACCGGCAAAAGCACCGGCTCCGGCTCCTGTACCAGTTGCAGAACCGGCAGCAGAAGAAGCTTCAGATGATGCAGAGCTTGTAGCAGTGATCTCAGCAGCGATCGCAGCGGCAGAAGGAACTTCTGCAGACGGATTTGTAGTTCGCTCGATCAAGAGAAGAAAATCGAATAAATGGAACAAATGGAATTAATCAGGAGGATTTTAAAATGAAAAATTATACAATTACTGTAAATGGAAATGTATATGATGTGACAGTAGAAGAAAAGGGAGCAGGTACTGCACCGGTTGCAGCGGCAGCACCAGTTGCAGCTCCAAAGGCAGCACCGGCAGCGGCTCCGAAAGCAGCAGCACCGGCAGGAGCAGGAAGTATCCAGGTAAAAGCGGGAGCAGCTGGAAAAGTATTCAGTATTGACGCAAGCGTAGGACAGGCTGTAAAAGCAGGAGATGCCATTGTAACAGTAGAAGCTATGAAAATGGAAATCCCTGTAGTAGCTCCGGAAGATGGTACAGTTGCTAGCATTGATGTGGCAGTAGGCGACGCAGTAGAGTCAGGAGCAGTATTAGCCACATTAAACTAGGAGGTTTTGACAAATGGAATATATTTCAAATACGCTGGGGAACCTGGTAGAGCAGACTGCGTTTATGAACCTGACGTTCGGAAACCTGATTATGATCGCAGTTGCCTGCTTTTTCCTTTATCTGGCGATTAGACACGGCTTTGAACCGCTGCTGTTAGTTCCGATTGCATTTGGTATGCTTCTGGTTAATATTTATCCGGATATCATGCTTCATGCAGAAGATTCGGCGAACGGAACAGGCGGACTTCTGTATTATTTCTATGTTCTGGATGAGTGGTCAATCCTGCCGTCTCTGATATTCCTTGGTGTCGGTGCGATGACAGACTTTGGACCATTGATCGCGAACCCGAAGAGTTCCTTCTGGGTGCGGCAGCACAGTTTGGTATTTTCGCCGCATACCTTGGAGCAATGGCAATGGGATTCTCTGACAAAGCGGCTGCAGCGATTTCTATCATCGGTGGTGCTGACGGCCCGACTTCTATTTTCCTCGCAGGAAAATTACAGCAGACAGCAATCTTAGGACCGATCGCGGTAGCGGCATATTCTTATATGTCACTGGTTCCGATCATTCAGCCGCCGATTATGAAGCTTCTTACAACAGAAGAAGAGCGTAAGATCAAGATGGAGCAGTTAAGACCAGTTTCCAAACTGGAGAGAATCCTCTTCCCGATCATCGTTACGATCGTAGTATGTACGATTCTTCCTACAACAGCTCCTCTGGTAGGTATGCTGATGCTTGGTAACCTGTTTAAAGAATCAGGTGTTGTAAGACAGCTGACAGAGACAGCATCCAATGCTTTGATGTATATCGTAGTAATCCTGCTTGGTACATCTGTAGGTGCTACAACAAGTGCAGAAGCATTCCTGAACATGGATACACTGAAAATCGTTGCACTGGGACTGATTGCGTTTGCATTCGGTACAGCAGCCGGAGTATTGTTCGGTAAACTGATGTGCTGGGCAACAAAGGGCAAGGTAAATCCTCTGATCGGTTCTGCGGGTGTGTCTGCGGTTCCTATGGCAGCTCGTGTTTCTCAGAAAGTCGGAGCAGAAGCAGATCCTACAAACTTCCTGCTGATGCATGCGATGGGACCGAACGTTGCCGGAGTTATCGGTACTGCGGTAGCAGCCGGAACATTTATGGCGATCTTTGGTGTGAAATAATAATGGAGGACAGTAAAAATGGCAGAAATTGACAAAAAAACCAATTAAAATTACAGAAACAATTCTGCGTGATGCGCATCAGTCTCTGATTGCGACAAGAATGACAACAGAGCAGATGATGCCGATCGTGGATAAAATGGATAAAGTCGGATATCATGCAGTAGAGTGCTGGGGAGGAGCTACATTTGATGCATCACTCCGTTTCCTGCACGAAGATCCATGGGAGAGACTTCGTAAATTCCGTGACGGATTCAAGAACACAAAACTGCAGATGTTATTCCGCGGACAGAACATTCTGGGATACCGTCCATACGCAGATGACGTGGTAGAGTATTTCGTACAGAAATCTGCTGCAAACGGAATTGACATCATTCGTATCTTTGACTGTATGAATGATATGAGAAATCTGCAGACAGCAGTTACAG
>ENA-OQIT01000074-OQIT01000074.1-human-gut-metagenome-genome-assembly--contig:-NODE-74-length-24621-cov-3.070385_pt1 | contig 24621 bp, 22 predicted proteins | sample MGYA00242587_ERZ504752 | MGnify/ENA primary metagenome ERZ504752 (study PRJEB26092, sample SAMD00036352) | human gut metagenome | host: Homo sapiens | study: EMG produced TPA metagenomics assembly of... | reverse complement strand
AATCTCCTTAAGCTTTCTGAAATTCTTGATGTGGGACTTGACTATTTTCTTTATGATCTGCTTCCTCATAATAAAGATATTCAAAGCCCGGCCATTCAGGATGCGGTTTCAATTATGAATCAAATGGGTGAACGCCAGACTGAATACATTGTAAAAATACTGAAAATATATCAGGCCTCTCATCAGGATTAAATATAATTACAATTCGACATTTTTCGTGTTTTTGTCCTCAAAAGGCATTTTTCTGACCTCGAAACAGCGATCAGGAAATGCTTTTTATTTTTTCTTTTTTATGTTTACAATTTTCCCTTTTCTCACTCTTTGTAAGATGTATCACCGGTGAGCAAATAAATAATCAAATTTCAGGAGGATAAAAAAATGACAAAAACAGAAAAAGCAGTAACATGGGCAATTGAAATCGCAAACGATCCGGCACACGGATATGATCAGGATAACAGATGGGGACCGGACTACGATTGTTCTTCACTGGTAATCTCTGCATGGCAGCAGGCTGGTGTACCTGTAAAAACAAAAGGAGCTTATAATACCAAAAGTATGAAGTCTGTTTTACCTGTCTTGCGGATTCAAAGACGTTACTTCCAGTGTTAATCTTGACAACGGAAGCGGTATGAAACGCGGTGATGTACTGTTAAACATTGCACGCCATACAGTTATGCATATCGGCAACGGCAAAGTAGTTTCTGCCAGTATAAATGAAAATGGTGGAGCCCACGGTGGTACTCCGGGTGACCAGAATGGCAACGAAATTAAAATCCAGAATTACTACAACTGCCCGTGGGATTGTGTTCTTCGTTATAATGAAGATTCTACATCTACGGATCCAGAACCACAGCCAACTACTGGAAATGCCAAAATCCGCAAAGGTCAGAGTTATGCCAATAAATTTGCCAATACTGGCATCTCCATTACCGGGAAAAGAGATGCTGCCACTAAGAAAGCAGCTATTAAAGTTCTTCAGACAGCTCTGAACAAAGATTATGGTGCCGGTCTGGATGTAGACGGTATCTGGGGAACTAACACAAGCAATGCCCTTGGTAAACATTACGTAAAAAGCGGTGAAACCCAGTATATGGTAACTGCCGCTGAGATTCTCCTTCTTTTACGTGCTTATGATCCAAACGGTGTAGAGATTCCCGGTACCTTTGGCTCAGGACTTCTCTCTGCTGTAAAGGCATTCCAGAAGGCACAGGGCTTAACGGTTTCCGGAACCTGTGACAGAAATACTTTCCTGAAACTGATCAGCTGATCTTTACCAGATAAACATCCGGCAGAATTCTTTTCACTGATTCTGCCGGATATGCCCCTTCACTATTTCTTGTATATAAAAAGAAACAGTTTTGAAACCCATCAAAATGATTTCAAAACTGTTTCTTTTGTTTTCTTTATTTTTTACCTACGGAACATATTCGCCGCTGTCTTCATCATAATAATACCAGCCGTTTCCTCTGCCTATAGGACTACAGTCAGATTCCGCAGCCTGAAACGGTATATAGGAATTGGTTCCCGGATCCCAGGAATACAGGTCATACGGATCTCTTACTTTTCCTGATGCATCATCAGGTGCGGTCCAGGTCCAGTAGTATTTATTGCCATCCTGATCCGTAACACCATCTTCATCCATAGCACGCCCAATATCCTCCCAGCTTCCATAACAATTTCCGTCACTGTCATACCAGTTTCCATCGTCAGCCTGAGAAATCAGTCTTCCATTTCCCTCACTGTCATATATCATCGCCTGATCTGCTGTCTGATCAATTTGATTGCCACCGTCGCCTGTTGAGCCATTGTTTTCAGATGCAGAAGTGTCCATCCCTGTGGTCTGGGAATCGTCTGTATCAGTTCCTGCAGTATTATCTGCAGTACTGTCTGTTCCATTCTCTGAATTCTGTACGTCGCCTGCATTATTGGATGAAGCAGATATTTTCGTCTTCTTATCCGCAGTCTGATTTGAATCTTCTTTTCCAATGGATGTACTTTTATTTACCTGTTTTTTATCCGGCTGAGATTTTTCTGCTGTTTTTTGTTTTGTCTGTTCGGATTTCTCCTGTGAGTTCTGCGTATAATCAACCTGTGTCTCTGTTTTATTCTGTTCCGCACAGCCAGTCATAGCAGCCGCTGCTGCTAAAATCCCTGCCATAATAATTGCAATCTTTTTCTGCTTCATTTTGTTATCCTTTCTACATTTGTTAAAAATGTCGATGCCTTTATCATAATGTGCTTTTCCTGTTCATTATGACATACTTCACAGGCTTCGATGCCTCATATGTCCCTTATCTGTCATGAAATGTACCCCATTTTTTTCCAAAATCTTTACCCCATAATTTTGCCTTATAAACGCTTGGTAAAAGGGGAATATCTTTTTTCTTAAAAGTGAAATCTCTGTGAAACAAATGGCAGCAGTGCTTATTTCACAACTATTTTCTTTATTTTCGACCATTTCGTATAACTTTTTGCATAACCTTTTACATAGGCACGTCCTGCAAGGTAGTAGACTCCGGGCTTCACGTTTTTAAAGACTACCGTGGTTTTTGTCTGATTTTTCTTTGTGTAAGCATAACTGCTTACACCAGTATAGCTGCCATTATCAGATTTGGAAACTTTCTTTGCCAGTACCCAGTCTGTTCCATCACAGGACTTTGGAACAGTAAACGTCACCGTTACATTTCTTTTTGTTCCCTGTCTGGAAACCTTAGCTGATTTAACAGCAGGTTTTCCTGTTACAAGGCTTGTTTTTACAGTTACCTTCCTGACCTCTGCCCATTTACTGAGCACTTTGGTATTGCTCCCATTCAGATATTTATAAGCATGTACGCCAATATACCACGTTCCTGCCGGTACACCCCGTAAGATAAGCTCTTTACTGCTTCCGGAATACCCACTCTTTACCTTTATATAATCCGATGGTTCTTTTCCGTTCTTACTTCTGGCAGCAACAACATCGTAACCGTCCGGTTCCTCACCCTTGCTGTTAAGTACTATTCTGACATCATTTTTCTTCACCTGCACCTTCTGAACCACAGGTGCGTCCGGAGTCTTTACCTTTACCGTAACCGGAACCCCGTCTGACCATTCCCCATATTCCATAACATGGCTGCTGTTCTCTTTGTATGCCCTGCAATAAAGACTATGTGTTCCCTCCGGAATATACTTCAGCTCAGGATATTGATTCAGTTCAGAATTTGCAATTTTTGTCTGCGCAGTATAATTCCCTTTTTTCAGATCCTTCTGAGATTTCGCTGTCACAAACTGATAGCCGTCCGCTTCATTGGAAAGATCTCTCAGATAAAGCATTGCATAATTTGTGATCACTCTGGTCCACCGCGTATCAATAACTGGTCTGTTTAATGTCTGATAAGCATCCACCTGTACCATTATCTGTACGGCAGTGTCCAGCCCTTCATTATTTTCATCCTCATTCAGTTCCAGAGATCCGTTGACCAGAAAACTTTGAGCTGCCTTGCTTTTCGGATCATAAGCACAATTCTCCACATCCCACTTCACAGACGCAGAAAATGTTGTTTTCTCTCCATTCACCTCGGCGCCATAGACTTCCAGCGACTTCGGCAGATGCAAAGCATCAGCAGTTTTTTCTGCACCATTGGTAATTCCGGTCACAGGCGCAACAGCATCTGCCAGTCCCTGATAAGTCCGGTCTCCTACAATAAAAGAATTATACAGATTCTGCGTTGTCAGGTGTTCTCCTGCCACTGTTTTCGCAGTCACAGTCACCTGAAAACTATATTTTCCCACCGAAAGCCCCAGTTTGGGCCAGAGTCTCAGTTCTGTGCTCTCCCCAGGTGCCAGATAAGCATTTCCAGATAATAACACACTACATTCTTTACTACGGTTAAAAGACAGCTTCATATCTGTATCAGTAACATTTTTCAAAATATATGTCTTTGCTTCCGGAAGTGTCTTATAGCCCCACTGCATTGTTGGAAAAGCCCCGGCAGACTTTTCAGTAATTTCCAGCTGCTTCTTTTCTGTCGGATTCTTCTCTCTGTTCATTGTAACATGAAGAGGATATCTGCTTCCGTCATCTGCGAGAAATGCAAACGTTTCATCATAAATTCCGTATTCCTGCTTCGGCAATATATAAAAATAAAGCGTTTCTCCCGGTTTCAGCAGCTTTTTGGAATCCTGTTCCTCATAATCTTCTGTCCACTTTGCCATCTGGTCATCTACTTCAAAGTTCTTAAGACCTGAAGTATCTACCCGTATTCTGGTTTCCTTTTTTCCTGTAATTTCTGACCACTACATACTTCTCCACACGAAATTCCGGGTCATAGAAATCGCTTTCTGTAAATTCTTCTTCTGTACCTGTTTCTATACTCAGCTCATAATCTTTTTCAGAGGAAGCTCCCACAATTACTTTCAGAGTAACCTTACAGGAAGCACCCTCTTTTGTCTCAAATGTCACTGTCTCTTCATAATTTCCGGCAGGCAGATCCTTCTTATCATCAATGTCCACAGCCGCACAACTTCCGGGCTGCATTTCTTCATCCGTATTTGTATCGAAAATCGGTGCGTAGGAAAAATCAAAATATCTGCTCTGCGGAAAATCAGAGAGATGAAGCGAATCTGTTCCTGCATTATAAAGAAATAACCGCTTACGTGACTGTTCTCCCTCTGCATGAATTCCCAGATCGATCAAAGCAGTACCTGATGTCAGCTCATACTGCTTTATAACAGGTTCCTGCTCACGCTGTGCAACATAAAGGCTCAGTTCCTGTGAAGAAACTCCAATACCATTGTCCGCCTGTACAGTAAAGCTGAAACTCCCTTCCTTCTGCGGTGTTCCGCTGATCACTCCCCCGGAAGACAACGTAAATCCCGCCGGAAGCTCACTTCCCTCTTCCAGACTCCAGTTCACATCTGTATCAGCTTCAAGCTGTACCTGATATTCCGTTCCAATCTCTCCATCCGGCAGAACCATATCTGTCAATATGGCAGGAATACTCCCCGTTCCATCACTGAAAGATTCTCCCGCCGAAAAAACTTCCGCCCCACATACTGTTAACGGAGCTGCTGCTGTCATAATTGCCGATAAAAAAAACTGCTGTAAAAATTTTGTAATTAATTTTCATTCTTCTCCTCCAGATAATAAAATATAAAAGTATCAATTTACCTAATTAATATTAATATACCACTGGACGGAAATGTTTCTGTAATTACGGAATGATATGTAGTCTAATGGTCATGAATATCAGAAAAGCCAGTAATGTTTCGGGTATATGTCAAAAACATTACTGGTCTTTTTTATAAGATTATTCCACACTTTTTATTCGATACAGGGAATCTCATAATTCCAGGATTTACGGATGTCGTCCATGATTTTCATGATCCTTATTGTTTCCGCATGAGGCATTTCCGGACACTCCGTTTTTCCCTCATGAATTGCTTTCATGCAGGATTCTACCTCATATTCATATCCTGAGATCTGTTCCGGCACAACATAAGAAGCCACTTCTTTATATTCGGTATCAAACACTGTAATCTTTTCCGGATTATTGATATTCTGCACCTGCATATATCCTCTGGTTCCGAAAATACTTCCCATTCTGTCTGAGATTTCTCTTGCTCCACACTGAAGGGTTGCCATGCGGTCTCCCTCAAACACCATGGCAATGCTGTCCAGAATATCCACTCCATTCTGAAAGATTGCAGTAGCCTTTACATCCTTTACCTTATCGCCAAGCACCATGGAGGCAAAATTGATCGGATATACGCCTACATCCAGAAGAGCACCTCCTGCAAGCTCCGGTTTACGGATACGTTCCACATGACTTACTGTATAGCTGAGATTCGCGGTAACTGCCGTAACTTCTCCGATCACACCGCTTTCAATAATATCGTTGATCATCTTTCTGGACGGCATATATCTTGTCCAGATTGCTTCTGTGATCAGAAGCTTTTTCTTCTTTTGCAAGATCAAATAATTTCTGTGCCTGCTCTGCATTTACAGTAAATGCCTTTTCGCAAAGTACATGTTTTCCCGCTTCCAGACACATCTTTGCATGCAGATAATGGTGTGAATGAGGGGTTGCGATATAAACCAGTTCAACCTCATCATCTGCCAGCATTTCCTCATAGGATCCATATGCTTTTTTTACTTCATATTTCTGTGCAAATACCCGGGCACGTTCCAGATCACGGGCAGCAACCGCATACGCCTCCACATCTTTCATTCCTGCCACTGTTTTCGCCATAGTAGAAGCAATACCTCCTGCTCCCAGAATACCTAACTTCATTTTATTGTCCTCCCATATTTCTTCGCTACTCCAGAGCGTGTCTGAAAAAGGCTTTCTGCAAGATGTGCGTCACAATTTGTGGGAGATTTTGTTCGAATAAGGGCGTCATAGCGGGCTACGACAATCGAATTCGGGAAAAATATACCTCAAAATGGGGCGTGCAGATTGTGGGAATGATTTTTCAAACACGCTCTAATACCTATTCTTAATTTTACAGCATCATCGCCCGGAGAACAAGTTTATTCCGTTATATGTTTATCCCATATCATTCATTTATTTTTTCAGTTTCTCTTTTTTCGTTTCGTCATCAACCCTCCAATCCTTCCGGTCTCTTTCGCAGACAGACTTTTCCATCCATCACTCAATACTCTGTCCAGCAGTCCCATTTCCTCTGCAATTTCATACTTCATTCTGACCTCCGGCAATAATTCTCCATCAAGATAAGCTTTTATTTCCTTCTCTTTATCCAAAACAGCCCACACTCCTTTTCTTTGGAGTATGGGCTGTTTTCTTAATTTTTATACTGTATTTCATTCAAACGGATATTCGCAATCCGCTTCGCTGCCTGCCTGATTCGGTTAAACTTCTGTCTATTACAGATTGGATCCTGAGATTCTGTTATCTTTTCGGAATAATAATTGCAGCAATAATATATGCCCAGATTCCCGCACCGCCAAAGCAGGTAAGGATCACCCATGCCAGACGCACCAGCGTAGGGTCAATATCAAAATATTCTGCGATTCCTCCACATACACCGCAAAGCATACTGTTTTCTGATGATTTGTATAAACGTTTGTCACCCATGTCCATTTCCTCCTTAAACCCAGATTAGTCGAGCAGATAAAATCATCCGCTTCGCTACTTACTCTACACCGAATAACTTCCTGATTCGGTTAAATAACCACTTTTATTTCTGCACGTCAGAGTATATGCTCTTCAGGATATCTGCAAATCTCTGTGTTCTTTCCCGGAGAAATCTACTGATATATTTCCCATACCGCACTCCAGATCCAGTTTCCTGTCTGCGCCTTTATTGGAAATGGTTTTCTCCCGTCCAAGTCCACTGTAGGAATCAGAACCTACATCCAGATTTCCCACTCCACATTCCAGATCATAATTATAATCCTCCTGCGTACCGGTCAGTGTCAAATCCAGTTCACCCAGACCACATTCTCCATCTGTCTTCCTGGCGCTCAGATCTGCAAATGTCATACTTCCGGTTCCGATTTCCAGATCTGCCTCCCTTGCAGTCACCGGATTCTTACTTTCAAATTCCCCGGCTCCCATCTCCACACTCAGCTTCTCTGTCTCAATATCTCTGTTCAGATAAACAGTACCTGCACCCATCTCAATCTCCAGCTCCTGAAGCTTAACATCTTCCGGATAGGAGATACACACCTTTCTGTTTTTAGACAGTTTTTTCGTGCTTCTGACCTTAAGAGTATCCGAACTCTCCTTCACTGTCACATTCTTCCCACTGTCATCATAAACTCTGACACAGAAACTGTCGCCCTCTTCCAGGATCAGATCATCGTACTTCAGCTCTATATCCAGCTTTGTGGGCTGATACTTCAACTGATATACAGTGCCATCTTCCTCATTCTCATCAACAGCGCGGGCATAATCCTCACTGTCGTCACAGTCGTCGCTGTCGTCATAATCATCGCTGTCATAGTCATCGCTGTCATCATAATCATAATCGTCATCATAATCATCGTCATCATAATCATCGCTGTCATCATAATCATAATCCCCATCTGCCACCAGAAGCACCCTTTTCAGACTTTTCACCCCTGTCAGTTCCGACATACTGGCTCCCATAACACCACCGGCAGCTGTCAGCCCGATTCCCACAGCACCAAAAATCCCCGCTGCGATCAACATTCCTTTTGTAAACTTCTTCATTTAACCTCCTCCTTTCTCTTTCTGTAAAGCAACCTGTTAAAAAAATCGGTAATCTTCCGAAACCATTTCGGCACAATGTGTACTGCGATGCTGATCAGTCCTAATATCATAAGGATTGCCAGAGCAATCATCAGACATCCAATTCCTATGGTCATGATCCCGGTTCCGGTCATTACAGCCAAAAGCCCTGCTCCAGCCACAACAGCTGCAATTCCGCCAACCAGTAAAGCCATAGCACCTATGCCCAATCCAACGATCAGCCAGAACGGAAGCAGTAAGATTCCAACTGCAAATGTCAGAATCCCGCCAACAGCCCCCTTAACAAAAGGAGAAATAAAAACCAGCAGGATCACCGCAAGGATCAGCACCGCCTGATTCCCCTTTCTGAAAAAACGCTTCCCTGTTCCCGACCCTTCTCCATATCTCTCAGGCATCTGGCCTCTCTCTTTAGTCCGGGCATCCTCATAGCCATGCTCCGTATATTCTCCATACTCATAGCCTCCTGCCGAACCTTTCAGATCCGCCTTGATAATCGCTGCAACCTTCCTGGGACTTCCAAGTTCCCTGAGCACCGAAGCTTCATTCTCAGCTCCTGCATCATCGAAATAACTATTATAAAAATCAAGGGCATCCTGCCTCTCTGTCTCGGAAATATCAGCAAGCAGCTTCTCCAGCTCCTGCATAAACTGCGCCCTGTCCATCATCCTATTCCTCCCTCAAACATCCCGCTTATCTTGGATGCATAAATTTTCCATTCAGCTTTATAAAACTCCAGCTGCGCAGCACCTCTGTCCGTCAGCTTATAATAACGCCTGTTACGCCCTGCATACGCCATATCATAAACCTCCAGACAATCATCCTTCTGCAGCCTCCTGAGCACCGGATACAAAGTAGACTCCGAAACATCCAGAACTCCACGCACATCCTGCGTGATCTTATACCCGTAAGTCCCTTCCTTCTCCTTAGAAACAACCGCCAGAACAACCGCATCCAGAAGCGCAGCACCCGTATTAAAAACCATATGCTCACTCCCTCGTTTCAATTATGTTCTGTACAGACAGCATCATCTCTGCAATCCAGCCTTAGAGCGTGTCTGAAAAATGCTCCAGACTATACCAAAGGTAAACGCCATTTCACATCTGATACATTTATTCCATCCTGTTCACATACTATACAGAACATCAATATTGTTTTGTTAACGATATTATATGATGTATAATATGATTTTGTCAATACTATTTAGCAAAAATCATTTATACTTTATAATCATTTTGATACCTTTACCGAAAATACCTCCTTAACGTCTTCCGGTTTACTATAGCACTCCTCATAAATAATGTATTTGAAAGCATTGCTATATATCAATTTCTTATTTCATAAATTACTGCAAACAATCCAGTCCATCATAGCGTGAAATCCTGCTGAACTGTCTTGATTGCATTATTTTATGGCATTGCTATAGTATTTCATAAACTTAATATTCCATAAACCTCACGTTATACTACAGTTATTTTCAGTAAACAGCGCAGGAAAATATATCTGTCTGAGTGCATTTGCAGGCATCTTAGATCTTCTTAGCCGGTAGAAATCTGCGTTATGGAGAAAAATCGCAACCTGTCTGAGCGAAGCCTGCAGCGGAGCGAGTTTTGCATTTTTCTCCATGCTTTTAGCAGATTTTTACCGACTTAGAAGATCTTAGATGCCGAAACCGCACTCAGACAGATATATTTTCCTGCGCGTCCCCACCCACCAATCAAAACTACAGCAAAGGAAACCAACCCATTATGAACGAAAATACAACACCCCTCCACCCCGCATTCCTCTCCCGAATGGAGGAAATGCTCGGCGACGAATACCCGGCTTTCATCTCCAGCTTCGATGCCCCCCGAACCTACGGCCTGCGCATAAACACCTCCAAAATCACCTGCGAAGACTTCGAAAACCTGTCTCCATTTCCAACCCGTCAGATCCCATGGATCAAAAACGGCTACTTCTACGATGAAGACATCCGTCCTTCCAGATGCCCATACTACCAGGCCGGCCTCTACTACCTTCAGGAACCCAGCGCCATGACCCCCGCCTCCCGCATCCCCATCGAGCCGGGTGACAGAGTCCTGGACCTCTGCGCAGCTCCGGGAGGCAAGGCAACTGCAGCAGGTGCAGCACTTCAGGGACAGGGACTTCTGGTAGCAAACGATATCAGCACTTCCCGCGCCAGAGCCCTCCTTCGCAACCTGGAGCTCTTCGGTATCCCAAATGTTTTCGTAGCAAACGAAACACCTGCAAAGTTAACCAAAGCATTCCCCGAATTCTTCGACAAGATCATCCTGGATGCCCCATGCTCCGGAGAAGGAATGTTCCGTAAGGAAGAAGCCCTTGCCAAAGACTGGACTCCCGAAAAATCCCTGGAGCTTTCCGAAATCCAGAAAGAGCTTATCCTCCAGACAGCCGATATGCTCCGTCCCGGCGGACTGATGCTTTACTCTACCTGCACATTCGCGCCTGCAGAAGACGAACAAACTGTTTCCTGGCTTCTGGAAAACCGTCCTGACATGGAACTGGCAGAAATGGAAGATTATGAAGGCTTCTCCCATGGAGTTCCTGAATGGGGAAACAAAAATCCTGAACTTATCAAATGCATCCGGATTTTCCCACACAAAATGAATGGAGAGGGACACTTCCTTGCGCTCTTCCGTAAAAAAGGACAGGCAATCAAGGAAAGCTCCCGTCCTCACACAAAACCGGACAAAAACGCATTTCCACTGATTGAGGAATTTCTGAACGAAATCGGTCTGAAAACTCTCTGTGGCCAGCCGTTTGACTGGGAACGTGTGGAAATCCGCGGTGATAAAGCCTACTATCTTCCCCCTGTTGCCCACAACTTCCGCGGCATCACCTTCTTAAGAAACGGTCTCTATCTCGGTGACCTGAAGAAAAACCGCTTCGAGCCGTCTCAGCCACTTGCACTGGCGATCCGCAAAAATGAAGCAGAAGCAGTCATCTCTCTCTCCGCTTCTGACGAAAGGATTACCAGATATTTAAAGGGCGAAACCTTAAATATCGAACCCGAAGAAGCAGCTCACAAAAAAGGCTGGCATCTCCTCTGTGCAGATGGATATCCCATTGGCTTCGGCAAACTGGTCAACCAGATCCTGAAAAACAAATATCCGGCAGGGTGGCGCGTATAACACGCGCTTATCCCTGCCGGATATTTGAATTCATAATAATAAATTTTTATTCCGCCTACAGCAATATCTCTTTCTGCAATGTAAACGAATAAATAATCTTCTCCTTCACTTTTTTCCCTGTCATCCGCTCCAATGCCCGGGCATAATCCTCAAGCTGCACATGATACAGATCGATCAGCTTCTGTTCCTGTCCTCTCTTCACTCTATCCGTTTTATAGTCCACAAGAACAATCTCTTCCTCTTCCATAAAATAGGCATCGATAATTCCCTGCACCAGCACTGTTTCGTTCTTCCAACCATCATCGAGCATAGAAGCACTTCTCTGAATCACAAAAGGCTGTTCTCTATAAAGATGTTTTTTCATGGCAGCCTTCTTCATTCTCTGCCCCAGTCCGGACTCCACAAACCTCCTGATATCCCGGATCCGAATACATTCCGCTTCCTGCTCTGTCATTTTCTGGCTCTCCAGAAGTCTCTTTAACTGAGCCCGAAGCTGTTCCTCTGTATCTGCTTCTGCATAATCCAGACATTCCATTACTCTGTGGTAAGCAGTACCTCTGGCAGCCCCCTTATACTCTTCCTGCTTCTCTGCCATAAATGCAGGAACCGGCGCTTCCTGTTCTTCATCCTGCTCTTCAGCAGACACACTGATATTCTCTTCCAGTTCACTTTCATCATGCCAGCTTCTCTTTTTCAGATCCGAAACACTGACTTTAACCGGAATATCTTCCAGATATTTATACGGATATACAAAGGAAAATCTCTTCTCTATCTCTTCCTTCACAGCCTCATCATACACTTTATTTTCATCCCAGTTCTTCAGATATTCCTCCTGCATCTGGTTTCCTGCCTGGATGAGAACTGCCTTTTCTGTCATCTGACGGACAGTAATCTTTTTTATCACAAACTCAGAGATATCATCGTAAATCCCCGGCTGTTTCTTCATGAGGATTCCATATTCCCACAGAAGTTCACTCATGGCCCGATGCCGCACCAGTGCAGGCAGTACAAAAGCCCAGTAATTCTTTGCTTTCATTCTGGTTCCCAGTGGGAGCAGTTCTTCTTCCTCATCCAGAAAACGCGACAGCGACAACATCTGCTTTTCCAGCTTTCCAACTGTTCCTGTAAGGATCAGTTTCTCTTTTGCTCTTGTCATGGCAACGTAAAGTACCCTCAGTTCCTCTCCCAGACTCTCTTTCAGAAGCTGTCTTCTGATCACCTGCTTATTCAGTGAAGATGCGATCACTCGTTTCTCCGGTATGATAGCATCCGCCCCTATTCCCAGTTCCGGATGAAGCAAAAGACCTGCATTCATATCCTGAAAATTAAACTGTTTTCCCATACCGGCCACAAATACTACCGGAAATTCAAGTCCCTTACTCTTGTGGATTGTCATGATTTCCACTGCGGTATTGCCCGCTCCTGTCAGATTGACTTCTCCATAGTCTACCTGATATGCCTGTAGCTGTTCGATATAACGAACAAAGTTAAACAGACCCCTGTAGCTTGTCTTCTCATAGTCCATAGCTTTCTCCACAAGCATGGTAAGATTTGCAAAACGCTGCTCCCCTCCCGGAAGTGCCCTTGCATAATCTCCATACCCGGTTTCTTTCAGCACATAAAGGATCAATTCGTGGACCGGCGTATATGCAGCCATATTTCTTACCTTTTCAAGTAGACTCAGAAATCCTTTTAATTTAATATTCAGAGAATTCTTTTCATCTGTTCGCAGATTACTGTTTAACAATTCAGATTTCAGCTTATCCGGATCCAGTTCTTTTTCGGGGTATTTCATTTTCTCCTGCATATGCCGAAACACTCTCATAGAGCAGACCATCAGGATACTGTATTCTAAGCTCTGCCAGTTCCTGTGAAGTGCATCCGACGATTGGTGAACGAAGCACTCCCATAAGCGGAATATCCTGCAGCGGATTGTCACACACCTTCAGATAATTCAATACAGTCACAATCTCGGTTGCAGAGAAATATCCGGTTCTTGATGTACAATATACGGGAATCCCCTGAGATGCCAGCACTTCCCTGAAGGTTTCTGCCCATCCATAGGCAGTGCGCAGCAGGATTACAATATCCCCGTATTCCACAGGCCGGTATTCCTTCGTCTCTTTATCTACGATATGTTCTTTTCCCACAATTTCTTTAATTCTCTGTGCAATGGCCAGCGCCTCCAGTTCCTGCCCGGTCTGATTTTCCATTTCCCTGCGGTTTCCCGATGCACCTGCGTCTTCATAGTCCTGTACATCAGACAGTTCTTCTCCGTCTCTCTCGACCAGAAGAACCTCTGTCTTTACAAATTCCTCTGACTCTCCTTCCGGAAAAGAAGCTCCGGGATAAAGGGCTGCATCTTTGTCATAGGTAATCCCTCCCAGGTCTTCCCCCATGATCTGTCGGAAAATAAAGTTTACACTCTCCAGAACCTGTTCCCTGCTCCGGAAATTTTTGTGCAGGTCAATTCTCTGCTCCTGTGCTTCTTCTGTGGAATAACTTTTATATTTTTCCATGAAAAGCTCCGGCCTTGCCAGACGGAAACGATAGATACTCTGCTTTACATCTCCTACCATGAAGATATTTTTCTTCTGGTTGATCCACCCGGATACTGCTGTTGTCAGAAGCTCCTGCACTAAGTTACTGTCCTGATATTCATCCACCAGGACTTCATCATACTTTGCGGAGAGCTCTCTAGCAGCCTGAGACATATGGATTTCTTCCCCTTCTTTCGTCATCAGTATCTGCAGGGCAAAATGTTCCATATCCGTAAAATCCAGAATATTCTTTTCTCTCTTCGCCTCTCCGAACTGTTTTTTAAATCGTGCCGTCAACTCAACTAACATCTCTATTGGGCCTCTGATATATCTGATCACTTCCAGAAGTTCTTTCTCTGCACTCTGGAAATATCGCTGCCCCAGTTCCTTCAGAATCCCCTTTTCCTCATCCCGGAGATCTTTCACTCTCTGCTTCTTCTGTTCATCTACATCCGCAGCCTTCTTTGTGCTCAGCCGGGCAAATGAGGGTTTCATAAGTATTTCTGCAGTTGTATTATAATCTCTTTTCTCTGCCAGTTCCTGCAGACTTCTTATAAGAAGCAGATCACTGCTCAGTGCCTCATCATACAGATACGGACCATCCGGCTCTGAGCAGATTCTTAGAGCCTCCTGCACCAGAAGCTTCGCTTCCTGCAGTTCATCCTTCACTGCATCCCAGAGCATCCTCATCCACTCAGTCTCTCTTAACTCTTCCAGGGAATCAATCCTGTAATCACCCATACACCCAGACAGCCATTCCTGCGGAAAAGGATTGCTCATAGCCATTTCATATAATTTCTGTATCAGGTTTCCCAGATTTTCATCTGACTTTCCTGTTGCAAAGCATTCCACGAATTTCTGAAACTTTTCATCTTTTTTGGCATAATATTCTTCAAGCAGTGCTTTCACAACATCTCCTCGCAGAAGCTTCAGTTCCCCCTCATCTGCCGTCCGATATCCCGGATCCAGTCCGATCAGATGAAAGTAATTCCGGATAATATAGGCACAGAAACCATCAATAGTTGTAATCTGTGCAGTATGAAGCAGGGTTGTCTGTCTCTGCAGATGCTCATTATCGGGATCCTCACAGAGTGCTTTTTCAATAGCTGCCGAGATCCTCTCTTTCATTTCACCTGCTGCCGCTCTTGTAAATGTCATGATCAGCAGTCTGTCAATATCCACAGGGTGTTCTTTATCTGTGATCTTACTCAGGATACGTTCTACCAGTACTGCCGTTTTTCCGGACCCAGCTGCCGCACTGACCAGAATATTTCTGTCCCGCAGCCGTATAACCTCCTGCTGCTCCTTTGTCCACTGTACGCCCATCTTATTCTGCCTCCCTGTCAAATGCTTTCCATAATTCCTCATCAGAGAAGTTTTTCAGTCTGCGAAATTCATATCCTGACAGCCTGCGGTCAAATCCGCATACCGTCATATACGGACAATAAGTACACGCATTCTTTTTTCCGAGCTCATAGGGAGAAACCTCTGCATCTCCCTCCAGAATAGAACTTCTTATCTTCTCAATCTTCGTCCTTACATACCGTCCAAGCACTGCGAACTGTGTTCTGTCTGCCACAGAAGAATTTTTGCGAAAGCTTCCGTCCTTATTAAATGCGACAGGAATGGATCCAAGACTGCTGTCCATCCTGTACACAAGCTCCGGATCTGCCTGAACCAGCCCATTCATCTTCAGTTCTTTCATAAGACCTGCACTGACTGCTTCCACATCCGCATCTATCTTCTCCTGGATCATAGGATCCTTGATATTGTAATAAAAAACTCCCGCAGGAATAATCTCCTTATCCGGATATTTCTTCTGTTCTACACGCAGAGCACCATCCAGATAGATCATCAGCTGTAACTGCAGGCCATGATACAGATAAACCAGGTCAAAGGATGTATTTCCGGTTTTATAATCAATCACCTTCACATATACCTTATTCTGATCTTCCATAATATCTACTCTGTCAATCCGTCCTCCCCCGAAGGTTACCTCAAAGCCTTCCGGCTGAAATTCTCCCTGTTCCAGCTGTTTCTGAAGTGCCCATACCGTCCTTCTGAGGATTCTCCTTGTTCTCTCGATCATATATTCATTTCTTGGCACTGCTTTTGTAGCACCGTGTTTCCATAATCTGCCACAATATTATCCAGACACCGGTCCGCAATCTCATTCCGTTCCTGTTCTGTCAACTCTGTCCATTTCATGCCTCTTTTTCGCACTTCTTCTGCAAAGCTTTCCAGTGCTTCATGCATAACATTTCCCATATCCATAGGTTTAAACTCATATTCCACACGCTCGGTAAGCTTCATTCCATACTGAAGGAAATGTGCAAATGCACAGGCTGCAAAACGTTCCAGTCTGGTAGCACTGTAAGGTGAAACCTCTCCGTATAATGCCTTCGCCACACTCTGGCTGATAATGTCCTCTGGTTTTCCAGCAAAAGCCGACTGTACCAGCTTCTGTACTCTGCTTCTGTATTCCGGATTCCGCAGATACCAGCTGTAAAGCTCTCCAAACACTGCATCCGTCTCATCTGCCTGCTCCAGAATATCCTCATGTTCTTTCTCTGTCTCCTGTACCAGCTTCTCCAGAAACAGATCAATCCCAGCTTCCGGATTTTCCGGATAACAATAAGAATTTTCAATTTTCAGCTTCGGATACAAACTGCGTATACTCCCGATCAGATATGCCGGACTTATGCCTTCTCCTTTTGCATTGGTATCACTATAGGAGAGGATCAGCTTTTCTCCCGGTTTCGTCATATTCAGATACAGATAAAACCTCTGCATATTCATCAGTTCTTTAGGCCCCGGTGCCAGTTCCACTCCTTGCTCCTGGAAGAAATCCCTGTCAAGCTCTGATAAGATTCCGCCTGTCTGTGTGCTCTTTGGAATATTTCCCTCATTCACGCCAACAAAGAACAACGCCTTAATCTCCTTTAAGCGGGATCGTTCCATATCACCCACCATTACCTGATCTATGCTCGGCGGAATCAGCGCTACTTTTGCCTGAGAAAGTCCTGATTCCAGAAGCTGTCGGAACTCCTGTCTGTTTACCGTTTCTTCGCCAAGAATCTCAACCATCTTATCCAGCAGGTCCATCACAATTCCATAAATCTGGTTATATTCTTTTTCCATTGCTTTATCGCCTGACTCTTTAAACTTTCGCTCCTGTCGTTTCAGTTTCTGCCAGACATTGCTTTTTTGGATAAACTCATAGAGAATCCGGCAGTACTCTCCCACTGTCTTCTTCCCGGAACCAAATCCCTGTGCAAGTTCCTTTACTTCTTCCGCAAAGATTTCTCTGATCTCATTCAGTTCCTGTATCTTCTCCGCTTCCATTCCTCTGTATACACGAACCCATTTTTCAGACCATTTCTTATATCCCCGGATTCCCAGCGCCAGCACGTAATTCTCCAGCTTATCAGCCTGTTCTCTGGTAACTTCTGACATCCCGCATCTGAGATAACGGAAAACGCTCTCATAAGGAAATCCCTGTACCGCCATCTCCATGGCAGCGCGCAGATACTCCACAAAAGGATTCATCATTACCGAGTGCTTCTCGTCAATAAAATATGGAATATCTGCCTCCTCAAATACCTGTGCTGCAAGTCTTGCATATTCTTCCAGATTTCCTGTGATCACTGCAATCTCACCATAGCGGTATCCGCAGGTACGCACAAGTTCTGACATCCTTCTGGCAGCCTCCCGCATTTCTTCCAGGGGGGATGGCGCAGTAAATATTTTTATCTCCTGCTGTTCTTCGGCATACACGCCCTTTCTGTAGCGGAAGATATTTTTCTCCAGAAACTGTAAGGCAGGTGCCTGTGCAAACCGGGACTGTCCGGATGGTTTCAGATACACTGGATCCTCCAGATCTCTGGTCAGCCCTGCAAGTGTCCGTATCATCTGCTTGCTCATAAAGAAAAGATGATAAGGTTTTCCCGGAGAAAAAGCATCCTCCCGTTCGTCCATAGTCACAGTAACACTTATGCGGTCAGCAATGACCAGAAGTTCCCTGAGCACATTGACCTGAATTGGCGTGAATCCGGTAAATCCATCAAAGAGAAATTCCGCTCCCTTAAGTTTTTCGGAAAAAGGAAGCTGTTTAAGCAGGACATCCATCACCTCTTCCCCTGTCATATAATGCCCCTTCAGGAATTCCCTGAATGACTGATAAAGGATTCCCACATCCTTAAGCTTCATTTCAAGTAATGGCTGATCTTTGGCCTTCTCTTTCATTTCTGCCAGATTCTCTTCTCTGATATCATACTGCATAAATTCTGAAACCAGAGACTTCACCTCATCCAGATATCCCGGCTTATTCATCTGACTTCCCAGATAGGCAAGTTCCTTTCTATGCTGCTGCACCATTTTCTGCAGCACCATGCTTTTTCCCGTATCTTCCAGAACCTTTCTGTTATCTCCGCCGGTTTCTTCAAATACACGGTACGCAAGACGTTCAAAGCTCAGGATGTCAATATTCAGGATTCCTTTTCCCGGATGCATTTCCACCAGCGTCTTCTGTGTCTGCATGGTAAACTGCTCCGGAACAATAATATAGTAATTTCTCTCCGGGTGTTCCATGGACTCCCGGATTACTCTCTCATATGCAAAATAAGACTTTCCGGCACCGGAACTGCCGATAATAAACTGTAATGACATTCTTCTCTCCTTACTGTCGGTTACTCACATTCGTTGTTTCAGTATATCATAATTTAAGCACTTCCGTAATAGAATATACAAAACCATCCAGGAGGCGTGTACCATGAGTGCAAAAACAAAAATCATAGTCCTACATATGAAGGAAGTTATATACACCGGCATTTTCCTTCTTCTTGCTGTCATCCTGGCTATTGTACTTTTTTTCATGTTTGGACCCGGTCAGAAAAAAAGTGCCTCAGCCGATTCCAAAAGCCTGTACAAACCGGGAATTTATACTTCCTCCATCGACCTGAACGAAAACACCTTTGACCTGGAAGTAACTGTTGACTCTGACAGGGTAACTTCCATCCGTCTGGTAAATTTAAGTGAAAGCACCGCAGCCATGTTTCCTCTCATGGAACCGGCTCTGGAATCACTGGCCAGCCAGATCTATACCTCCCAGTCGCTGGAAAACATCCAATATTCCGAAGATCAGAAGTATACTTCCATGATTCTTTTGAATGCAATTGAAACAGCACTGAAAAAAGCGGAGAACAACTGATCGTTCTCCGCTTCGCCATGCAAAATCACGCGACTAAAATCCTCCACTCCGCTATGCGATTCTAAATATCCATATTTTCAAGCTGCTCCAGCCATACTCCTGCACTTGCATCACTTGGCATTCTCAGATCACCTCTCGGTGAAACCGCAACGCTTCCCACCTTCGGGCCATCCGGAAGGCAGGAACGTTTAAACTGCTGTGCAAAAAATCTCCAATAGAAGGTTTTCAGCCATTTGAAGATTGTCTCCTTATCATACATTCCTTCAAAAGTCTCACATGCCAGCCTGTAAATTTTCTCCGGTTCAAATCCTGCACGAAGCATATAGTACAGATAGAAATCGTGAAGTTCATAAGGTCCCACCAGATCTTCTGTCTTCTGTGCGATCTTGCCATCCTTAGGCGGCAGAAGCTCTGGACTTACCGGTGTATCCAGAATATCAAGAAGAACCTCTGTCAGCTTCTCATCTTTGCAGGTATCCGCATAATAACGTACAAGATGACGCACCAGAGTTTTCGGCACTGAAGCATTCACGCCGTACATGGACATATGGTCACCATTGTAGGTTGCCCATCCCAGAGCCAGCTCAGACAGATCTCCTGTTCCCACCAGAATCGAGCCATCCTGATTTGCACTGTCCATCAGGATCTGCGTTCTCTCTCTTGCCTGGCTGTTCTCATAAGTCACATCATGCACAGACGGATCATGAGCAATATACCCGGAAATGTACATTTACTGCTTCTTTGATATTGATCTCACTTAAAGTCGCACCCAGACACTGACTTAATTTGCAGGCATTCTGATAAGTTCTGTCTGTAGTTCCAAAGCATGGCATGGTAATACAGTGGATATCCTTTCTGTCCGCACCGGAAAGGTCAAAGGCTCTTGCGATCACAAGCAGTGCCAGTGTGGAATCCAGACCTCCGGAAAGTCCCACTGTTGCCTTATGGCAATGGATATGATCCATACGTTTCTTAAGTCCCATTGCCTGGATATTCAGGATTTCATCACAACGCATATCCCTTTCTTCTTTTCGTGAAGGTACAAAAGGATACTGCGAATATTTTCTGGTCAATTTTGTCTCTTCCACATTCAGATGGAAGCACACTTTAATATGATCACTGTCGTCAGCCGGCTGATAAGTAGTCAGTCTTCTTCTCTCATCGTTCAGCCTCTGCACATCAATCTCACTGCATACAATACCATTGTGGAAACGTTTTCCTTCCGCAAGGATCACTCCATTCTCTGCGATCATATTCTGACCGCCAAAGACCAGATCCTGTGTGGACTCACCTTCTCCTGCATTTGCATATACATATCCGCACACCAGACGTGCAGACTGTCCGGAAACAAGATCTCTGCGGTAGCTGTCCTTTCCGACCATCTCATTGCTGGCTGACAGATTCACGATCAGATTCGCTCCTGCCTGTGCATGGAGAACGCTTGGCGGCAGTGTCACCCATAAATCCTCACAGATCTCTGCTGCTGCCACAAGCTCCGGCTCCTCCTCACAGATAAAAAGAATATCTGTTCCGAAAGGAACTCTCTTTCCCTCAATATCCACATATTCCAGACAGCCAAGACCTGATGCAAAATGGCGCTGCTCATAAAATTCTCCATAGTTTGGAAGATAAGTTTTCGGAACCAGACCAATGATCTCGCCTCTGTTTAAAACTGCTGCCACATTATATAATTTTCCATGATTTCTGAAAGGCACACCTACAAAAACAAGGGCATCCACATCAACAGTTTCCTTTGTGATCTTCAGCAAAGTTTCCCAGGCGCTGTCGAGAAGACGTCTCTGCAGGAAAAGATCCTGACAGGTATAGCCTGTGATACAAAGCTCCGGAAAAGTCATAACCTTCACATGTTCTTTCTCCATCTCATGGATCAGTCTGATAATCTCATTTCCATTGGCATTGCAGTCTGCAACTGTGATATAAGGTGTTGCGGCCGCTGTTTTGATATAACCGTTTTTCATTTTCTACCTCTTCTTCCCTGTGCTCCGGCAGATCCATCTGTCAGTACATTTACATCTCTTATTTACATTTGCGCAGGATTTCTTTCAGTTCTTCTACTGTAAATTCATAATTCTTATTACAGAAATGGCAGTTCATCTCGATGGACTTACCTTCCTGGATCATTTCATTGAGTTCTTTTCTTCCGATGCTGATCAGGGCTTTCTCCACTCTTTCTCTGCTGCAGTTACAGTAAAATTCCGTAGGAACTTTCTCATTGATCTCCATGTCAAAGCCCTCCAGAACTTTCTCAAGCAGACTCTCAGGAGTATGCCCCTCTTCCAGAAGATTTGTGACAGATGTGATTTTCTGCACATTTTCCTCAAGCTTCGCAATTGTACTTTCTTCCGCAAACGGCATCAGCTGCACGATAAATCCGCCAGCCTGACGTACTGTATTATCTTTATTCATAAGAACTCCAAGGCCAACTGCTGACGGTACCTGTTCACTTGTAGCAAAATAATAGGTAAGATCTTCTGCGATCTCACTGGTCTGAAGCGCAACCTGTCCAACATAAGGCTCTTTCAGTCCCATATCCTTGATCACGTTCATAAATCCTACACCGACAGCACCTGCAACATCCAGTTTTCCCTTGCTGTTTGCCGGGATACATACATCAGGATTTCCCACATATCCCTTTACACGACCTTTGGAATCTGCTGTCACAGTAATTCCTTCAAGTGGTCCTCCTGCCTTAATCTGAAGTGTGAGGATGTCCTTATCCCCCTTCATCATGGTACCCATCATGGCACCTGCTGTAAGAAGACGTCCCAGTGCTGCTGTGGCAACCGGGCTTGTATTGTGATCCTGTCTCGCTGTTTCTACTGTTTCTGTAGTAACTGCCGCAAATGCCCGAATCTGATCATTCGCTGCAATTGCTCTGATAATATAATCGTTCATTCGTTTATTACTCCTGTTATTTCTTTCATATTATTTTCATTTTGTCCATGGCTTAACATCAAATCAATAGCAATTCCCGTAAATAATGCATTAATTAAGAGGCTTGCTATAATCGCATCAATCCGCGCGATATGTCTCAGGTTTCTCCGGAATCCTTCCATGATATCCGTTCTGTGCACTTTTTCCATGCTCTCTTGCAACAAAAGTCAGACGTTCACAATTCTCATCACCCGGATTATGAGTATATGCATCACAGACTGCCACCAGTTCCATTCCTGCTTTCACAATCATAGCCTTGATTGCTTCTATGGAATATGCTTTCTGTACATGTTCCTCCTCACACTTCTCATACAATCCGTCTTCTCTTGGAAGAAAAAGTGCCAGTTCATATACATTCAGGGCATTTTCCCTGTCATAACTGTTCTCCCAGATAAAGCTTCCGTCCTCTCTGTCCTCAGCAATAGTCGTATCGCCGATCACATCCCGGTATTTATGGATCGTATTCATATCAAAAATGAACAGTCCGCCCGGATCCAGATAATTATTTACCAGTGCAAAAAGATACTCCAGATCTTCCTCGTCCGTCAGATAATTCATACTGTCACAGACACTGATCACAGCACGAACCGTACCATATAACTCAAAATCCTGCATATCCTGCAAAAGATACAGAATATCATGACCGGATTCTGCCCGCTTCTCCATAGCCTCTGCAAGCATCTCCTCAGAATTATCGATACCGATCATATCATATCCGGCATCTGCAAGCATCTCTGTCACAGTACCTGTTCCACATCCCAGCTCCAGAACCAGACCATCCCTGATCCCGTCCTGAGCCAGTGTTTCTATAATATAGTCTGCCCATTCACGATAGTTTACATTATCCATGAAAACATCATAAACACCGGCAAATCTTCCATATGATTCCATTCATCAGCCCTCATTATCTACCTGTTTTACTGTTCACTCCGTTCACAGCAACACATATTTTCCCTGCTATTCTACCACAACATCCGTTCTTATGTAAATAACAGGTTGGTCTCTGTCAGCGCAAAAAAGGACGACTGTTTTTTACAGCAGCCGTCCTTTTCAACTTTTCTGTTACTGATTCTTAGGCATATAGCGGACATACGCCGGTTCTCCATGATAGTAATAGTCAACGCCGTTCTCATCATAAACGTCCTCACCATTAGCAAAATCATAGGTATTTCCGTCATCATCACACCATGTACCGTCACCGTTCGGATAAATTACAAGCGGATATCCGTCGGAGTTTCTGTAAATAGTTCTTGTCTGATCTGTATCATAGTCCGGATCATCTGTTCCTACAGGTGTTCCGTCTGCATAATATCCATTGGAGGAACCATCGTCATAATCATAAGATCCGTCACTGCTGCCATCAGAAGTATAGTCTGATGAACTGTAATCTGATGAACCGTCCGATGAAGTACCATTGTAAGAACCGTCTGTGCCTGCTGAAGAACTTCCATCTGATGAACTGCCGGATGCTGTTGTGTCTGTACCTGCAGCCGCTGTTCCTGTAGTTCCTGAAGTGCCGTCCGCAGTTGTACCTGCTGTAGTTCCTGAAGTTTTTCCTGTTGCTGCTGCTTTCAGTACAGAATCACCGGAAATAGTGAATGAATCAACAGAAGTCTTGATTCCTGCCAGTGCTTTCTCATCCTTTACAGAACCTGCAACACTGTAAAATTCTGTTGTATTATCTGTGAAATATTTATTTACAACATATTTATAGTCACTCTTGTCAGTAAGGTAATGAACTGTATAGCTGTAAACATTTACACCACTGACTTCCTCTGATTTATAATCCTGGATCTCAAAATCTGTACCTTCTACAAGATTATCTGCCTTTACAAGTGCAGAGGCTGTATCCTGTGAGCTTGGAATGATCGCAACAGACATATCCTCCTCACCGGAACCATGCAGGATCAGGAGTTTGCCCTGTTTCGGTGACTCGAAGCTTAACATATCGTCAGAATCTGATTTATTCGCCCATGTCGCATCCGGAAGTTTAATGGATACTGCTTTGTTCTTAGATGTATAGGTAGTATTCTGGGCATTGGCCGGTGCAGGGGTAGGAGTTGCTTTCGCTGCTTTGGTTGGCTCCGGTGTAGGAGTTACCTGTACCACACTTGAATCCTCGTCACTGCCGCCTCCAAAGCTACATGCAGTCATGGAAACAGATAATACAGCTGTTAAGGCCAATAACATTAGTACTCTTTTATTTTTCATAATATCCTCCTTAGAATAGGTATATAGTCTTCAGGTAATATTTGATATCAGGTCAGGAGAGAAAACCTCTCTCTGACATTATTATAACTGTTCCGTACTTTATAAAATATGGTGTCAGGGACAAAAGGTATTTTGCCACTGACATTATATATTTTACAGTTTCATTACATAGATGTCAATGTCGATTTCTCAGCCTTCTGCGATTTACATAGTCTATCGTTACTGTTCACTCCGTTCACAGTAACGTAGCCAAAATTCATTCCAGATTGCCTGCGGCAATGGAATTTTGGCTTGTATGTCTCGGGATTTTGGCATATTCATGCCAAAACACCTCGCGGGAT
>ENA-OQIT01000073-OQIT01000073.1-human-gut-metagenome-genome-assembly--contig:-NODE-73-length-24800-cov-2.853484_pt1 | contig 24800 bp, 29 predicted proteins | sample MGYA00242587_ERZ504752 | MGnify/ENA primary metagenome ERZ504752 (study PRJEB26092, sample SAMD00036352) | human gut metagenome | host: Homo sapiens | study: EMG produced TPA metagenomics assembly of... | reverse complement strand
ATCTTATCCATGGCATTGCAGGCGGTCTATAACATTGTAGACAGTGCGTTTGTAGGAAATATGAGAGTAGGCAGTGAAGCTGCATTAAATGCCCTCACTCTGGTATTTCCGGTTCAGATGCTTATGGTAGCGGCAGGAATCGGAACAGGTGTAGGAACCAATGCACTTCTTGCAAGGACACTTGGACAGGGAAACAGGGAAAAGGCTGCAAAGGTAGCAGGAAACAGTCTGTTCCTGGGTGTGATCATTTACGTGGTCTGCTTACTGTTTGGTATTTTTGGAGTGAAAGCATATATTTCATCACAGACAGTTGATGCAGAAGTACTTGAAATGGGAGTCAGTTATCTGCGGATATGCTGTGTGATTTCTTTTGGTATTATTTTTCTTTTCTTTATTTGAAAAGCTATTACAGGCAACAGGTCGTTCTCTTTATTCTACAATCGGACAGGTGGTTGGTGCCGTTGTAAATATCATTCTCGATCCGATCATGATCTACGGTATTGGACCTTGCCCTGAAATGGGAGTGAAAGGTGCAGCTTACGCAACTGTAATTGGTCAGGTTGCTTCTGCTGTATTGCTGCTTATTTTTCATATGAAACTGAACAGGGAATTCGGGCATGGACCGAAATACATGAAACCGAATGCTGGTGTTATAAAAGAAATCTATGCAATCGGACTTCCGGCAATTATTGCGCAGGCTCTGATGTCTATTATGGTTTATGTGATGAATCTGATCCTGAAGTTCAATCCATCAGCACAGACAGCCTATGGATTGTTCTATAAAGTCCAGCAGTTTGTTCTCTTCCTTGCTTTTGGTCTGCGAGATGCGATCACTCCGATCATTGCATTTGCTTATGGAATGAGAAGTAAAAGAGAATTCAGGATGCTATCAAATATGGACTTATTTATACTATTGCATTAATGATTCTGGGAATTGCAATTACGGAGATTTTCCCCGGTAGCGTTTGCAATGCTGTTTAATGCAGGACAGTCAAGAGAATATTTTATTGCCACGATGAGAGTGATTTCAGTGAGTTTCTTGTTTGCCGGAATTAATGTTGCTTATCAGGGAATTTACCAGGCATTGGATGGTGGCCTGGAATCACTGGTGATTTCACTTTTGAGACAGCTGATTATTATCCTGCCATTGGCGGGAATCTTTTCTCTGTTTGTCAGAAATGGTCAGATGGGAGTTTCGTTGATCTGGTGGGCATTTCCAATTACTGAAATAATTTCATGTTTTGTGGGATATGTATTTTTAAAGAAAATCAGAAAAAATAGGGTTGATGTTTTAAACTAGGAGGAATCAGAGATGGCAAAAAGAATTATTACGATCAGCAGGGAATTTGGAAGCGGTGGACGTTTTATCGGAGAAGAAGTGGCAAAGAAACTCGGAATTGCCTATTATGATAAAAATATCATTGGTCAGATTGCAGAAAAGTCCGGCTTATCACCGGAATATATTCAGGAAAATGCGGAATTATCTCCGAAAAAAGGTTTGTTCGCATATGCATTTTCCGGTCGTGATATCACAGGAAAATCTGTGGAGGACATGGTGTATGAGGCACAGACAAATATTATTTTAGGATTGGCTGAGAAGGAGCCTTGTGTGATCATTGGAAGAAATGCAGACTATATACTGAAAGACCGGGATGATGTGCTGAATGTATTTATTCATGGGGACATGCCGGAAAAAATAAAGCGTATCACTGGTTTATACAATGTAGAAGAGAAGGAAGCTGTGAAAATGATGGCAGACACAGATAAAAGGCGAAGAACAAATTATAACTTTTACACAGATCAGAACTGGGGAAAAGCCAGCAATTACACACTGTGCCTGAACAGCTCACAGCTTGGATATGACAGATGTGAGATGATAATTATGGAATGCGTGAAATAAAAACAGATTATGTTTTTTATTCAAATTGACTGAGTGGAAGATCCCTTTTTCCATGTAGTGTATCTGTAAAATAAAAGAGGCAGATATAATGAAAAGGAATAAACCAGCTTGTATCATTCAGGTAAGAGTTAAGTGATGGAAGCATTTCAGATAATAATAGTTACTTTGCGCATTTTGTGTTATAATTGAGATTAACAGGAAATGATAAATATCTGCAAAATGAATGTTTATCAGGAACTTACCGGAGGACATTTTAGTTAAGACGTAATAGATTTCGGACTTTGTAAAATGCAAAAGGGAGATCAATGATATGAGAAAAAAAACAGTTCAAACAAGCAGTACCAAAGGTAATGCAAAGAGTAATACAAAGAGCAATGCAAGAAACAGCGTAAAAAGCAGTGTAAAAAGCAGTGCAAAAAACAGCCCTCAAAAAGCTGTTAAGACTGTTGCTCCAACAGTAGAGAATGTTTCTGTTAAGCAAGCCGTAATTATTCAGGAGCCATCTGTTGAACAGAATGAACAGAACATTCCAACGAGACAGCCTGATCTGGGACCGCGAAGAAGTGTAGCCTTCATTGGATCAGAATGTTATCCATTTGTTAAGACCGGCGGATTGGGAGATGTAATGTCTGCCCTGCCAAAGAGTCTGGCAAAATTAAACATTGATGTTAAGGTCATTATTCCAAGATACAAATGTATTCCTCAGAAATTTCAGGAAAAGATGGAATACAGGGGTTCCTTGATATGAATCTCTGCTCTGATGGAAAGCAGTATTATGTGGGAATTATGGAATATCAGGAGGATGGGGTTGTCTATGATTTTATAGATAATGATGAGTTCTTCTCCTGGGGAAATCCATATACGAATCTCATAGATGACATTCCGAAATTCTGTTATTTTGCAAAAGCTGCCCTTGCTGCCCTTAATTATCTGAACTGGACTCCTGATGTAGTACATTGTCATGACTGGCAGGCAGCTTTAGTACCACTTTATCTGAGAACCTGTTTTCAGGATACAGATGTAGGACGTGCAATTTCAGTACTCACAATACATAATCTGAAGTTCCAGGGTATTTATGACAGAAAAAAGATTCAATACTGGTCAGGACTTCCTGATTATGTATTTAATAAGGACTGCATGATCCAGAACTGGCTGGATGCCAATATGTTAAAGGGTGGCATCGCTTACAGCAATAAAGTTACAACTGTAAGTAACACCTATGCCTGGGAGATTCAGACAGAGGAATATGGAGAGGGACTTGCAGAGCATTTAAGATATCACAACAATAAGATTTTGGGAATTGTGAATGGTATTGATACGGATATCTGGAATCCTGCAACTGATAAGTTGTTAGCTGCTGATTATGATGAGAAGTCAGCGATAAAGAATAAAAAGATTAATAAAAAAGCTCTTCAGGAATCTCTGGGGCTGGATGTAGATGAGCATAAGATGGTAATCGGACTTATTTCACGTCTCACCAATCAGAAAGGTCTTGATCTTGTAAATGACGTAATCCCGGGAATTATGGATGAACATACGCAGGTGGTTGTTCTTGGTACTGGTGATTCTCAGTATGAAAATACATTCCGTTATTATGAAAACAAATATAAAGGCAATTTCTGTGCATATATTGCTTACAATGAAAATGTGGCTCACAATATTTATGCAGGATGTGATGCACTTCTGGTTCCATCAAGATTTGAACCATGTGGACTTACACAGCTTATAGCCATGAGATATGGTGCAGTTCCGATTGTAAGAGAGACCGGAGGACTCAAAGATACGGTTCAGCCTTATAATATGTTTGAAAATACAGGAAACGGTTTTACATTTGACAGATATGAAAGCGGGCTGCTTTACGATGCGATCAACAGAGCAAAGACGCTCTATTTCGAGAATAGAAAATCCTGGGATGATATGGTGATCCGTGATATGAATAAAGATGTTTCCTGGGAAAAGAGTGCAAAACAGTACAAAGATATGTATGTAGGATTAACACCAAGAGATTAGTGTGCCGACAATATGCTCAGGCGTATATTTCGAAAACGATGTACTGGTCTTTCCAAATGGTTACGCAGTGCGTAACAAATTGAGACAAATCTGGTTGATAAACCAGATAAAAGTGGTATACTGAACACAGAAGAAAAGAAACCGTGTGGAATTACAGTTTTGTTTCACACGGTTTTTTAGAAAATTAAGGTTAGATAAAACTAACATATATGATAGCGATTTACTGGACAATGTAAAGAGGACGGATTTCTATGAAAATATTGATTTATGGTGTCTGGTGTGATTGGAGGAAAACAACATGAAAAACGAAGAATACAAAAAACTGTCAATTGCTGAATTTACAAAAGCAGCAGGAAGATATGAAAGTAACCATGCGGGTATTTACGAAATGTGTAAGAAGGACTATCCGGATATTTTGGAAGAATTAGAGAAAGAGCCATTTAGAGATTTATTGGACGCTGGATGTGGACCGGCTCCGATGATTTCTTTATTAGCAGAAAAATATCCAGACCGACATTATACAGGTCTGGATTTGACTCCGGCCATGATTGAACAGGACAAAAAAGAAAAACATTTCAAATGCAACGTTTGTTGTAGGAGACTGTGAGTAACTTTCCTTTTGAAAATGATTCATTTGATGCAATTATTTGTTCTATGAGTTTTCATCATTATCCGGATCCACAGGCATTTTTTTGACAGTGTAAAAAGATGTCTTCGCCCAAATGGAAGATTGATCCTGCGGGATGTGACCAGTGACAATAAAGTATTGGTATGGCTGATGAATACATTGGAAATGCCTCTGGCAAATATATGCGGACATGGAGATGTTCGAGTTCCAACAAGAGATGTGGTCATGAAATGCTGCAGAAAAGTAGGATTAAAAGTAGAAAAATTTGAAATCCGCAAAGGTATGAGGATGCATTGTGTTGTCAGAAAAGCCTGAAGGAGACTAGCTATGAAATTTTATGAAAGTGGAGACAATCGTAAACCTGTGATATTTTTATTTCCCGGTACCTGTTGCCTGTATAGTAGCTTTGATCATGTACTGGATGGGTTACATTCTTATTTTTATACGGTAGCAGTTTCTTATGATGGATTTGATCCAAACGAGAAAACAGAATTTTATTCGATGGAAGATGAATGTGAAAAAATTGAGCAGGAAATCAGAACAAAGTATGGTGGGAGAATTAAAGCAGCGTATGGATGTTCCCTTGGAGGAAGTTTTGTATCCCTTCTGATTCAGCGGAAAAGAATCCATATAGATCATGGCATCATTGGGAGCAGTGATATGGATGAAGCAGGTTCGTTTATGGCAAAGCTCCAGTCATCTATCATTGTGCCAATTATGTATAAAATGGTACACACGGGTAAATTACCTAAGTTTATGCAAAAGAAAATAAATGAAGCAGATGAATCAAGAAAGAAACTGATTGATGGATTTGTAAATATGTTTGGTATTGACAAGGGAGGAAGTCCATGGATTACGAAACAGAGTGTTTATAATCAGTTCTATTCTGATCTGGTTACGAAAGTCCAGCATGGAATTGATGTACCGGGAACAACAATTCACGTGTTTTATGCAACAAAGATGGGTGAAAAATACGAAAAGAGATATTGTACTTATTTCAAAAATCCGGATATCCGAAGACATAACATGCAGCATGAAGAACTGTTTTGCTGCCATAGTGCAGAATGGGTGAAAGAAGTAAAAAAAGCAGTAGAAGGCGACAGACAATGAAAGAAAAAGTGAATGTGACAGGTGTGCCGGAAACGATGGTACAGACCTTGTATGCAAGAGCAAAAGAAACAAAAAAGAAAAATGCTAAAATAAATGACGAAATTGCAGTAGAACTTGTGAAAAAGCTTGATTATGACTTTTCCAAAGCGGATAAAGATAACGCTATGACTTATGGTGTGATTGCGAGAACAATTGTATTAGACCGGATGGTTAAGCAATATTTGGAGAAAAATGCAAATACAGTTGTTATAAATATTGCATGTGGACTGGATACCAGATGTTATCGAATGAAAGGGAAATATCTGCATTGGTACAATATAGATTTGCCGGAGACTATGAAGATAAGGCGGCAATTTCTTCCAGAAACAGGTCCGATATATCAGATTGTAAAGTCTGCAATGGATAATTCCTATATAGATGATATCGATTATCACGGTGAGAATGTTCTGGCAATAATCGAAGGGCTTACAATGTATTTGTGTGAAAAAGATATCAGAAAAATGTTTTCTATTATTGAAAAATCGTTCAAAAAGGTAACCGTAATGGTCGAAACCATGTCACCTTTTGTTGTAAAACATGTGAAAGAAAAATCCATAGAGGGAAGCAATGCAAAATTCACATGGGGAGTTAAGAACGGAACAGAACTGCAAAGAATTGTGCCGGGATTTTCTGTTCAACAGGAAGTCAGTCTGGTTGAAGGAATGAAAAAGCTTATACCGATTTATCATGTGATAGGAAAGATTCAAATCGTTCGGAATATCTCAAACAAAATAATAGTTTTGGAGAAACGTGGCCGATATTAAGGAGATGATAAATGAAGAAAAGACATTTTGATGTGGAAACAGATGGATTTTATGGTTCATACTGGAAATGCAAAACAGGATCAGACTGTGCAATGATTGCCATGATCGGGGATGATCCAGAGGATTATCTGGCGCATACATCCGTGAAATGGCTACATAAACTCGGTGTGAATGTGATGACAATGTCACCTGGAAAAAAAGATTATGGACATCATAATTATCCATTGGAACGTATAGAGAAAGCAATCAATTGGTTAAAAGCACATGGTGATCAGAAGATAGGAATTGTCGGGGCATCTACTACAGGAACACTGGCATTGACTGCTGCTTCTTAGTGAAACTGGCATTTCAGGCAGCAAAGAAAACATCCGAAAGAATGTCGCAGAGCACGTCTGGATATTGACTGGCGGGTAAGAAATGCTGTTGCAAAATGGAAGAGAGTAGATAGATAAAAAATAGACAGAAGGTGGAAGTGTGGTATTTAAAACAACAGGAAATAAATCAAATCCAGTCATCTTGTTTTTCCATACAATGGGAGTAATTGGGGAAAGCAGTATGTCGGACGGGATATAGATAATCAGTTAAATCTCCACACAAAGCAATCAAGGATATGATTTAAAGGGGATGTCGGTTAATTCCACATTTCGGCATCCCCAGTAGTGATTGAAAGGATCCCAGCAAGAAGTAAATCAGCATAAACTAATTATCCATTTACGCCTTTTAAAGACAATTAACGATACAGCAAGCCTGAATAATTCCTCCGTGGTAAGCAATGTATACACACCAACAATTCCCCAATTGAATACATATGCTGCAAGCAGACACAGTGGAATTCCGATACACCATGTGCCAACAATATCAATGATCATAATGATTTTGGTGTTACCGCCACTTCTTATAATGCCTCCGCCAAGTATCATATTTTCCACTTTGACCGGAGCATACAAGGCAAATACGATAAGCAGTGTTTTTCCAAGATCTTTTACGCTGTCATCAACACGATATAATCCGGTATATACTCCGGCCAAAAGAATGAGTAAAGCCGATACCGTTACCGCACCAAATAAGCCTGCATACATAATCTTCTTTGATTCTGTGTAAGCCTCATCATATTCTTTCCTGCCAAGTCTTTTGCCGACTATCACACCGGCAGCCGCAGACAATCCACTAAGTGCCCCTACCATAAGCCCTTGTATCGGACCGGTAAGTGTATAGGCTGCAAGGCTTGATGTGCCAAGATGTCCATAAACAGCAGACTCCACATTTTGCCCGAGACTCCATAAAAAATTCACTAATTAGAATCGGCATAATCATTATCAGATAATCTCTGATCGTGATTTTTTTAAAATGTAGAGACAATACCGGTTTATCTCCATCTTTTCTGATACATAAGACAAATCCGATAACAATAAATATCAGGTTAAACAACTGCGAAATAAGTGTGGCAATGGCAGCACCCTTTATTCCCATACATGAAAATCCAAATTTTCCAAATATCAGCAGATAGTTCAGTCCTGTGTTTACAATAACTGCTCCAAAGCTTGCCAGAAATGGTATCGTGGCATATTCCTTACAGCGCAGCCAGGAGGATAAAATATTGCTGACAGCCATTGGAATATAAGAAAATGCTACGATTCTAAAATAAACCGCACCAGTATTTATAATACTCATATCTTTCGTATATAATCCAAGAATCTGCGATGAAAAAACTCCGGCTGCAAGCAGGAACAATGCTGATATCATAATTCCGCAGATGAGGCTCACATCAAAACTGCACCATGCCTCTTCTGTTTCCTGTGCACCAATAAACTGTGCAATTAATATCCCGGCAACCGTGCTTACTGCACCAATCACCACTGAAAAAATCAATGAAAAATTACCGCATAATCCAACTGCCGATATATTTGTCTCGCCTAACTGTCCGATCATGATCTGGTCAACAATTGAAAATGATGCCTGCAGCATGCTTTGCAATGTGACAGGAATTGCTATTTTACACAATGATTTCATAAACTTTGACATTATAATTTCCTCGTACTTTCTCTTTGTATTAAATCAACCGGTAACACGATTTCTGTCTTATATTCTGCTCCATCGCGCATTGCCTCCAAACATTCAATTGCCGCTTTCGCCCTTAAGTTTGCTTCCTGATGAATCGTTGTGAGGGAAGGATTGCTTTCCCTGCTTGCCATGTTATCATCAAAGCCGATAATCTGGATATCCTCTGGAATCCGAATGTTTTTTCCTTGTAAAAACTTCATAAACTCAAGTGCATAAAAATCGGACACTGCAAAAACAGCGGTAACATTGCTTTTTAACAGCTGCATATAGTTATCCTCATAAAAGCGCATTCTTTCCTTTTCTGTCTTTGGTATTTCCCATCTATAGGTTTCTCCGTGTTCAAAGGCTTTACGAAACCCCTCGATGCGCTCTTTATCCATGCAGATGAAATTATCTGCTAAGCATAATGCTTTTTTATGTCCCAGTTCTTTTAAATATTTCCCGGCCTGATAGCCGCCGTCATAATGATTGATGACCAGATTTACTACCTTTGAGCATTTTTCAAAATAGCCATCATACACTACAAACGAAATCCGCATCTGATTTCTGAGGCTTTCATAGTCAGCTTCACAAAATCCAATCAGAATCAGTCCATCCATATTCCACATGGATGCAAATACCGGAATCTCTCTGATATCAGATGTCGTTTTTATCATTAGAAAATAACCTTTTTCATTAACCTCATGGGAAAGAGCATTCAGTGATGACATCACAAATCCATCCTCTAAAACCCTGCCTTCATACTTTTCATGGTCATTCACCACCACTCCGATGATTCTTGAATTATTTCTCGCAAGCAAAATGCCAGCCATATTCGGGATATATCCCGACCTTTCAAGTTCCTGCTGGACGCGTTTTACCGTCTCATCTGAAATTTTTTCTGTTTTGCCGTGGATCACATTTGAGACAGTAGCAGTACTAAGACCTAACGCATCTGCAACATCTACGATTCTAATCCTGTTCTGTGTCATTTCCATTCCTTCTTCTGCGATATTATGATTATATGGTACATTGTAAATATGGAATTTACAATGGTTAAGCGCATAACCCATTACAAAATTTGTACTCGATTTTTGTGGTATTTTACTATTACATAACGCATTTTCAGCAATTTGGATACACCTGAAAGAGTACTTATGGACATAAAAATGACAGGGAATTTTCTTATCGTGAAGTAAAAATTCAATTATGGGTTAATCATTAAGGGCATTCTTATCTTAATATACAAGACAAAAAAAGTAAAATATAATTGACATTATGGAAAAGAAATGTTACTTTATAAATGGAGGTGAACATAAAGTGGCAAAAAATATTGCGATAAAAGTGGCAAGGGCTGAAAAAGATATGACGCAAAAGGTCTTAGCAGAAGCTGTTGGTGTTTCAAGGCAAACTATAAATGCTATTGAAAAGGGAGAATATAATCCCACAATAAAACTGTGTCGTAAAATTTGTCGCGTATTAGATAAACGTTTAGATGATTTATTCTGGGAGGATGAAGAGGATGAAAATTAGGAAAATGAAAAGTAATTTAGATGAACGTCAGGAACTAAAACTTCTTAAAATCGAACATAATGGATGTTGGATTGCTTTTTGGGGATTGCTGATTGTAATGGCAATACAAATGATAGTGGGGAATGACAGTATCAAGAATCTTGCCGGAGAAGGGGCTGTACTTATGAGTCTTGCCTTTTATCTTTTGGTTGCATGTATCCGAAATGGAATCTGGGACAGGAGATTGAAACCGAATTTCAAGACGAATGTCATAGTCAGTAGTATTGCGGCAGTGTTGACAGGAATTATATGGTTTAGTGTTTCCTATCGGAATTACCATAAACTTATTGGTTCAATTGCAACCGGAATTATTATGTTTGTGCAGGTGGAAATCTTATGTTTATTAGCATTAATGATATCTTCTAAAATATATAAAAGAAGAGTACAGAAACTTGAGGAAGATGAGTGATATATGAAGTAGAAGATATTAATGATATCTGGAAATGATAAATCATTGGGAAATGGTTTATGGAAAGGGGGCGAAAAATGACAGAAAACAGTTACAAGACGCCCTGTGGCTGCATCCATTATTTTGTAAATATAATAGATAAACAGAGAATTACGTTAGTGTTCTTACCGGGACTTACGGCAGACCATAGGCTTTTTGAGAAGCAGACAGAATATTTTGAGAATAAACAGAATGTGTTTGTATGGGATGCACCATCACATGCATTATCCAGACCATTTACGAATAATTACGGCCTGTCTGATATGGCAGAATGGCTTTATGAAATTTTAGCAAAAGAAGAAATTTATAATCCAATCATTATCGGTCAGTCTATGGGTGGATATCTGGCCCAAATGTATATGGAATTATATCCGGATAAGATAACGGGGTTTATCTCCATTGATTCTGCACCGCTTCAAAAGTCTTATATGACTGCAATGGAAATATGGCTTCTTGAAAGAGTAGAGCCATTATACAGAATATATCCATGGAAAGCTCTTCTTAGGGCTGGTTCAAGAGGGTGCTCTGAGACGGACTATGGTCAGAATCTTATGCGAAAGATGATGATGGCCTATGACTCAGAGCATAAAGAATATGCAAGGCTCGCTGGCTTCGGGTACAGAATGCTTGCTGAGGCAATTAAAGCAGATTTGCCATATCATATCAGTTGTCCGGCATTACTTATCTGTGGAGAAAAGGATAAAGCGGGATCTGCAAAAAGTTATAATAAGAAATGGCATCAGAGGGAAGGTTTATCGCTTAAATGGATAAAGAATGCCGGTCATAATTCCAATACTGACCAGCCGGATGAAGTAAACAGACTTATAGAAAAATTTATCAGCGAGATAGATAGGAAAGGAGTGCCCGGATGAAATTAAATATACAGTGGAAAAAGTATTATATGGAATTGCATTGATAGTTATTAGTATAATATTGGCTGCCCTGCATTTTATTGTGGCTGGAAAAGGTATCGGATATTTTACTTCTGGCATTATTGCAGTTATATCGGTATCTACTTGGGATTCAAGCGTGAGTTTTCCAAACTTATCGGATTCTTGGTAGTTGCCTTAGTAGCCGTTGGTCTTGTATTCAATACGTCCGGCGTAAAAGACGTATTGTTACAGTTATTCAATAAGATTATTGGAGCGTAAATTTAGTATTGTTATTGTGCGGACATTTGCAATATAATAAAGATAAAAGCGTTCAAATGGAGAACAGTGATTCCGAAGGAGGGCTTGTAGATTATGACAGATGAAAAAATCAAAAATTCCAGTGAGCTGGAGTTTGCTGTTTTTTGCATTGAAAATGTAGCGGCAAAGCTGGGTGTGAATGCAGAGCGTGTTTATCAGGCATTTACCGAACAGAGTAATATTTTGAACGGCTATATTGTGCCGGAATATGAAATGTTGCATACCCAGAGCAGGGAATATATTGTTGATGACCTCCTTGACGTGATGAAAGAAAGGGGTGTAGAAGTATGATTCTCTATCATGGTTCTTTTTTAGAGATTGCTAAGCCAGATTTAGCTCATTCCCGCCCCAATGTGGATTTCGGGCGTGGCTTTTATGCCACGCCGCTATATGAACAGGCTGCAAAGTGGTGCGGCAAGTTCAAACGTCGTGGGAAAGACGGTATTATTTCCCGGTATGAATACGATGAAAGCCGGGAATCTGAACTGAAAATGCTGAAATTCGATTCTTATTCCGAAGAATGGCTGGATTTTATTTTGAACTGCCGCAGCGGGAAAGATTCGACCGATTACGACCTGGTTGTGGGTGGTGTTGCCAATGATAAGGTGTTCAATACTGTGGAGCTGTTCTTTGACGGGCTGATTGATAAGACGGAAGCTATCAACCGCCTGCGTTATGAAAAGCCGAATCTGCAAATAAGTTTCCGCACAGAAAAAGCATTGTCTTTATTGCATTTTGAAGGGAGTGAAACATTATGACAGCGAATCCGATTTTGCTTCAGAAAAAATATAGCCGTGTTATTGAATGCTTTGCTAAACAGCAGGGGCTCTCGCTGGATGCGGCATTGGATTTCTTTTATCATTCCCAGGTTTATCAGCTGATTCGTGACGGTGTTTCTGATATGCACTGCATGAGCGATGCATATTTGGCAGAGGAACTGGAACAAGAATATGCCGGGAAAGTGCCTGTAAATGTGGTAGTAAAGGATATGATTTAAAGCAGTCTTTCATTTAGGATCGACTGCTTTTTTCATATTCAAAATTAAAAAGAAAGGACTGAATTACGATGGAAGAGAAACTTCCTTTTGCTGGCGACATTGTAAGGACAACTTCTGTCAGACGATTAAACAAGCTGTACTTTGCTTATATGAATTTATCGCCAGAAGTTCAGCAGGCTTATAAAGAGTTGATTCTCTATTGTGGCGGTGTTGAGGATTTATTGCAGAAATCAGAAATATGGATAAAGAATTCTGGTCATAATTCCAATACGGACCAGCCGAATGAAGTAAACAGACTGATAGAAAAATTTATCAGCGAGGTAGATAGGAGAGGAGTTGAAAAAAAAATTAGCACTCACCTATTGACAGTGCTAACAACGTGTGTTATATTACATGCAGAACAAAGAAAACAACATATTTCTCCTTCGGGAGAGATATTTCTCATACAAGAGGAGGGTTAGCCTATGAATATCAGTAAATTTACACAGAAATCCGTACAGGCTGTCCAGGATCTGGAGAAGGTTGCTTATCAGTTTGGCAACCAGGAGATTGAAGAGGAGCATCTTTTATATGCTCTGCTGGAACAGGAAGATAGCCTGATCCTTAAACTGATCGAGAAGATGGAGATAGATAAGGATTATTTCAGAAATTCTCTGAATCAGGCACTGGATGCTAAGGTTAAGGTATCCGGCGGTGAGCTCCGTTTCGGACAGTACCTGAACAAGGCTCTGGTCAGTGCAGAGGATGAAGCCAAGGCAATGGGAGATGAATATGTCTCTGTAGAGCATCTCTTCCTTGCTTTGTTGAGATATCCAAGTCCAAGCATGAAGAAACTGTTTCAGGAATTTGGCATTACTAAGGAGCGTTTCCTGCAGGCACTTTCTACAGTACGAGGCAATCAGCGTGTAGTCAGTGACAATCCGGAAGCTACTTATGATACTTTGAATAAATATGGTGAGGATTTAGTTGAAAAGGCACGTAACCAGAAGCTGGATCCTGTGATCGGACGTGATGAAGAAATCCGTAATATCATCAGAATCCTTTCCCGTAAGACCAAGAACAATCCGGTGCTTATCGGTGAGCCTGGTGTAGGTAAAACAGCAGCAATCGAGGGTCTTGCACAGCGAATCGTGGCGGAGGATGTGCCGGAAGGTCTGAAGGATAAGAAGATTTTTGCCTTGGACATGGGTGCTCTGGTAGCAGGTGCCAAATACAGAGGTGAGTTTGAGGAACGTCTGAAAGCAGTCCTTGAAGAAGTAAAGAAGAGTGAAGGAAACATCATTCTTTTCATTGATGAGTTACATCTGATCGTTGGTGCAGGTAAGACTGACGGAGCCATGGATGCAAGCAATATGCTGAAGCCTATGCTTGCCAGAGGTGAGCTTCACTGTATCGGTGCCACAACTCTGGATGAGTATCGTCAGTATATTGAGAAAGATGCCGCTCTGGAACGTCGTTTCCAGCCTGTTATGGTAGATGAACCTACAGTGGAGGATACCATTTCCATCCTTCGTGGTCTGAAGGAGAGATATGAGGTCTTCCATGGTGTTAAGATCACAGACAGTGCGCTGGTTGCAGCAGCTACACTTTCACATAGATATATCACAGACCGTTTTCTTCCTGATAAGGCCATTGACCTGGTGGATGAGGCCTGTGCCCTGATCAAGACAGAGCTGGATTCCATGCCTTCAGAGCTGGATGAACAGCGCCGTAAGATCATGCAGCTGGAGATTGAGGAATCTGCACTGAAGAAAGAGACAGATAACCTGAGTAAGGAACGTCTGGAAGCACTTCAGAAGGAACTGGCAGAGCTTCGAGATACCTTTAATACACAGAAAGCACAGTGGGACAATGAGAAGCATTCTGTAGAGAAATTACAGAAGCTTCGTGAGCAGATTGAGGATGTGAATAAGCAGATCCAGAAAGCAAAACAGAACTATGATCTGGAGAAGGCTGCACAGTTACAGTACGGCGAACTTCCGAAATTACAGCAGCAGCTGGAAATCGAAGAGAAGAGTGTCAAAGAAAGTGACAGAAGTCTGGTTCATGAGGCAGTTACTGATGATGAGATCGCAAGGATCATTTCCAGATGGACCGGTATTCCTGTAACAAGACTGACAGAAGGCGAGAGAGCCAAACTCCTCACTCTGGAAGATCAGCTTCACAAGAGAGTTGTAGGCCAGGATGAAGGTGTGAAGAGGGTTACAGATGCAATCCTTCGTTCCAAAGCCGGCATCAAGGATCCGACCAAACCTATCGGTTCCTTCCTGTTCCTTGGTCCTACAGGTGTAGGTAAGACAGAGCTTGCCAAAACTCTGGCAGAGAATCTGTTTGATGATGAACAGAATATGGTCAGAATTGATATGAGTGAATACATGGAGAAGTATTCTGTATCCAGACTGATCGGAGCGCCTCCGGGATATGTAGGATATGAGGAGGGCGGCCAGCTTACTGAGGCAGTCCGCCGTAAACCATACAGTGTTGTACTTTTCGATGAGATTGAGAAAGCACATCCGGATGTGTTTAACGTACTGCTGCAGGTACTGGATGATGGCCGTATCACAGATTCTCAAGGACGTACAGTTGACTTTAAGAATACAATTCTTATCATGACTTCCAACATCGGTTCTCCGTATCTGTTGGATGGTATTGATGAGAATGGTGAGATCAAACCTGAGGCTCAGAGTCAGGTTATGGATGACCTGAGAGGCCATTTCCGTCCGGAATTCCTGAACCGTCTGGATGAAATAATTATGTTCAAGCCCTTGACAAAATCCAATATTGGTAAGATAGTAGACTTGATGGTCGGCGAGCTTGACAAACGTCTTGCAGACCAGGAGCTTTCCCTGGAACTGACAGATGCAGCCAAGGATCAGGTTATCGAGAATGGCTATGACCCGGTATATGGTGCACGTCCGCTGAAACGTTATCTGCAGAAATATGTGGAGACTCTTGCGGCACGAAAGATTTTGTCCGGAGATGTTCACGCAGGTGATACTCTGGTGCTGGATGTTCAGAATGGGGAATTCATTGTTACGGTAAAGGACGGAAACTAAATGATACCCAAAGATCCAATGATTCTGCTGAGTTATGTAAATACTCAGCTCAGGGATTACTATGATTCCCTGGAAGCACTCTGTACATGCAGAGGACTGAAGAAAGACGAACTGGTGGCGAAGATGCATTCCATCGACTATGAGTATGATGAAGCAACCAATCAGTTCATATAAGAAATATGCGAAATGCTCTCTGACAGCGGGAATTGCTGTTGGGGAGCATTTTTCGTATTGCATATAAGAAAGATCCCTGCTTTAATTGCTCAAAAGTGATAAACTGCGGAGCAGTTATTGGGTCATGTGTTTCAAAATCAGTACAATTTTAAAAAATAGATAAGGCAGCACAAAAAATGTCAGTAATAAAGATTAAATCGTTAAAATATAAACGAAAATAATCAGGAAATATGTAAAAAATGTATAAAAAAACAGGAAATAAAGTATAAATATTCACTATCCACACAATTGATTTTTGTATGCTGTATGATATAATTGCATCTGTAAAAAACAAGCGCATATTAAATAGGAAGAAACACGTATATGAAAAAAATCTCCTGAATGATAATCGCGCTGTACGAAAATACAATATGGAGGTGGCAGTTTTGAAAAAGTTGGTGACCGTACTGGGTGCTTTTTTTGCAGTTCTTCTGGCTTGTCCATTGAGTGTATTTGCGGCAGAAGGCAGTAAAGCACCATCTACAGTACCTGTATGGCTTTGCATTCCCTTTGCAGGGCTTTTGTTATGTATTGCAGTGATGCCTCTGGTGAAAGCGGAGTGGTGGGAGTCTCATCAGCCACTGGTTGTTGCCTTATGGATCATTCTGATGGTGGTTCCATTTGCTTTCGTTTATGGAGCCGGAAAGACTGCAGAGACAGTTCTGGACTGTATTGTGAATGATTATCTTACATTCATCATTCTGTTATTCGGCCTGTTCTGCGTATCAGGTAATATTACCATGGAGGGTGATTTCGCAGGTTCCCCCCGTGTTAATGTAGGTCTGCTTGCACTGGGAACTCTTCTGGCAAGCTGTATCGGTACCACCGGTGCCAGTATGCTGATGGTACGTCCGGTAATTAAAATGAATTCATGGAGAAAGAGAAAAGGACATATTATGATTTTCTTTATCTTCATGATTTCCAATATGGGTGGATGTCTTACCCCGATTGGAGATCCGCCGCTGTTAATGGGATTTATGCGAGGTGTTCCATTCTTCTGGAGCCTGCATCTGTTCCCTGTACTGATCTTTAATATGGTCATTCTGCTGTTTGTATTTTATCAGATTGATAAACGTTCCTACAGAAAAGATATTGCAAATGGCCGTAAACCGGATATCCGTAAACCGGGTACTCAGTTTCGTCTGGATGGACTGCACAATATCATTTTCCTTGTGATGATCGTTGGCGCGGTAATTTTAAGCGGTGTACTTCCGGGAATGTCCGCATTCCAGGATGCTGCAGGCAATGTAAGAGGCATTCATCTCTTTGGAGAAGTAACCCTGACATTCCCGGCTCTGATCGAAATCGTGATCATTCTGCTTGCTGCTTTTCTTTCCTTTAAGACAACAGATAAGCAGATCCGTATCAGGAACCATTTTACCTGGGGTGCGATCCAGGAGGTTGCGGTTTTATTCATCGGTATTTTTATCACCATGCAGCCTGCATTGATGCTTCTGAAAGCTGTAGGACCGAATCTGGGAGTTACTGAACCGGCAGAGATGTTCTGGGCAACAGGTGCACTTTCCAGTTTCCTGGATAACACACCTACTTATCTGGTATTCCTTACAACAGCCGGAACGCTGGCATTTACAAATGGAATCACAACCACACTGGGAACAGTACCTACCAAGATTCTGTCTGCCATTTCCTGTGGTGCGGTATTCATGGGTGCCAACACTTATATCGGAAATGCCCCGAACTTTATGGTAAAGGCAATCTCTGATGAGAACGGTGTGAAGATGCCGTCATTCTTCGGATATATGCTCTGGTCTGTGGCATTTCTGATTCCGGTGTTTGTTATTGATATGTTTGTATTCTTTTTATAAGGAGGGAGGATCATTATGCAGGATAATCAGGAAAAATGTAAAGAACTTGCAATACGCATTTATAACCTGGACGAAGAAGTTTATAAATGTGTGGGTTCCTCTCTGGGACGTACATTTACAGGACAAAAAGAAACAACTCTCCGTCATCTGGCAGCACTGATGTATACCAAGCCGGACGGACATCTGCTCAGAAGTGAACTGGCGCTGATCAGTAACATGGCCCGTACCATCAGGGATAAGAGCGAGAGAAGACGTCTTATGATAGAGTATGACAGTATTCTGAAAGAGATTGAAAGTCTTCCGGATACATTTGGACAGACAGATATTGTAGATAAAGAACGTATCAGTCTGAATAATCTGATCGCAAGACGCCAGAATGAGATTTCCGAAAATGATCATCTGATCATCTGTATCAGCCGTACACAGGGAAGTGGCGGTAATGATATCGGATTTGAACTGGCGGATCAGCTTCAGATCAACTATTATGATGCAGAAATTTTTGATCAGGTTATGAAGCGTCTGCAGGCAGACAAAAATAGCAGTCAGTGATACTGGTAATTTTGAAGGGTTTGATAAATACAGAAGAAAAAACACACAGATCTGAAAACCTGGTTCAGGGAATTCAATCGTTATCATGGACTTCCGAAGCAGGACGCAGTATTTTTCAATATGAGTGATCTGATCTGTGAACTGGCAAAGAGTGAAGACTGCGTGATCATGGGACGTTGCGCAGATGCGATTCTTAAGAATAATCATATTCCTCATATCAGTCTGTTTATCAGTGCTCCGTTCCAGGTTCGTGTGCAGCACGTTATGGATATCCGTAATATGAATCTGAAACAGGCAGTACGTTTTCTGAAGCAGATGGATAAGCAGCATAAGAAATATTATGAATTTTATACCGGTGAGAAATGGGGAAAACCGGAGAATTATGATTTGTGTATCAACAGTGCCAACTATGGACTGAAGGATACAATTGAGCTGATCCGGAGAATGCTGGATCAGAAGGTTCACTGATCAGAGGGAGATTTATCTGTCTGATTTAACCGAATCAAGTAAATAGCGGAGCGGATTGCGAATATCCGCCTGACAAAGAAAATAAGCTCTGTGGATAAAAGAAAAATCCACGGAGCTTATTTTTTTGCCAAGTCCAGGCAGATATTTGTAAGCAGCAAAGCAATCTGGGAATGCCCGGCGCTTGCTGTAAACGACTTTGATTTTAACGCCAGTTGAATGTACTCATACCATAAACATAGATAAAGGCAATCATAATCGGAAGTACAAACCGGAAGAGTGGTTTCATCCACTTCTGTACTTTTAAGCCCTTACCGGTATTGCTCTCTTTGATAAAGTTATCCCATCCCCAGCCGAACTTATTACAGCAGAAGAGTGCAAGGATGAGAGAGCCAAGGGGTAAAATATTGTTGGAAACAATAAAATCCCAGAAATCAAGCCAGGTAGTTCCTTCGGCAAATGGCTGGAAGTGGAAAACGCTGAAACCAAGGGCTGTGGTAAGTGCCAGAAGAAAGACACCTGTGCCGCAGACCACGCTGCCTTTTGGACGGGACCAGCCGGTAAGCTCACGTATCATTGCCAGGATGTTTTCGCACACTCCCAGAACTGTTGACATAGCTGCAAATACCATGAACAGGAAGAATAAGGAACCCCAGATGCGACCTCCGGACATGTTGTTAAAAACTGCTGCCATTGTATCAAACAGAAGGCTCGGACCTGCATTTACTTCCAGATCAAAGGTAAAGCATGCAGGGAAAATAATAACTCCTGCCAGAAAAGCAACCAGTGTGTCCAGTGTGATCACATGAATAGCTTCCCCCATTAGAGAATGCTCTTTACCAATATAGCTGCCAAAGATAGCCATGCCACCCATACCTGTAGATAAAGTAAAGAATGCCTGGTTCATTGCCCCTACAATTACCGAACCATCGATCTTCGAGAAATCCGGTTTCAGATAAAAGGTCATTCCCTCACCAGAGCCTTTCAGAAAAAGACTGTGTACAGCGAGAGCAAGCATTAGCACCAGCAGTGCAGACATCATATATTTTGTCACACGCTCCAGTCCTCCCTGAAGATTGAAGGAAAGGATGAAAAATGCAATGACTACAGTGACCAGTAAGAAGAATACATTCACAGAGGGAGAGGAGATCATGGCTGAAAATCCCAGTGAACCATTTTTACCTCTGAGAAACTGTACAAAATAATAAATGATCCAGCCGCAGACAACAGTGTAAAATGCCATCAGGGCAATGTTGCCAAGCAGACAGAACCAACCGAAAATCCCCCATTTCTGTCCTGGCTTTTCCAGCTTACGGTACATGAAAAGGGGACTTGTCTGAGCCGCTCTTCCGATGGAAAATTCCAACACAAGAGCCGGGATTCCCAGGATGACCAGACACAGAAGATAGATCAGCATAAAGCTGCCACCGCCATTTTGCCCGCACATCCACGGGAATTTCCACACATTTCCGCAGCCAATGGCGCAGCCGGCGGAAAGCATAATGAAGCCAAGCCGGCTTCCAAGCTGTTCACGTTTCATAAGATAACGCTCCCTTCAGAAGTTCATATAAGGGATATTATAAGATAAAAAACAATATTTGTAAAATTGATTGTTTTGTTGTATATTATTGAAAATATCGTTTGTATAAGAAAAATAACGCTTCTGCGTTTTGATGGGAAAATATTGAAAAAAATATGGGAAAGGAACGAGAAATGGATACAAATGTGTTAAAAACTTTTATTGCAGTATGTGAATATTCAGGATTTTCGGCTGCTGCAAAGGAACTGGGATATACGCAGTCTACAGTTTCTTCACAGATTAAACAACTGGAAAAGGAGCTTGATGTCAGGCTGTTTGACCGTTATTATCATAAAATCAATCTTACGGAAAAGGGAGTTTTAGTTTTGCAGCAGGCTCGAAATATTCTGAAGGCACAGGCGAAAATGCTTGATTCGCTGAATTCGGCTGAAAGCATTGAAGGCGAGATCCGGTTGTCTATGTCCAGTTCTGTCTGCAGCAGATATTTTAAAAATGATTTTCTGCGTTTTCATCATCAGTATCCGGAAATAAAAGTGGAGATAACAGAAAACGGTACAGAGCAGATGTTTGATAAATTGCGGAAGAACGAAACAGATCTGGTTTTTACTCTGGACAGGCATATTTATGATTCGGATTTTATTATTTGTGCGGAACAGGAAGAACAGGTACATTTTATTGCAGCGGCTGATAATTCTGTTGCAGGCTGTTCATGGAAATTAAGTGAAATTTCTCAGAATGAGTTTGTGTTAACAGAACAAGCCATGAGCTACAGAAAAATACTGAATGAAACCCTTGCGTCCCAATCACTGGAAATCCGTCCGGTTCTTGAAATCGGAAATCCGCTCCAGATATGTGAACTGGTAAAAAACAGCAGCCTGCTTTCCTTTCTTCCGGATTTTATTTCGGAGAAATATGTGAAAGACGGACAGATTAAAAGACTGGATGTTGCCGGCTGCCCGGTAACTGTATGGACACAGTTGCTGCTCCACAAAAATAAATGGCGGTCTCCGGCAATTAATGTGTTTGTAGAATTTTATAAAGAAGTCATGCAGAGATAGAACTTGAAGAATACTGGAAATTTTATTCGACCTGAGATGAAAAATATTAGCCGGGCAAAATAAAATTGAATATTTACAAATTGGAAATATCAAAGTTAAATCTAAAATAATTATAAACTGCACAAAAAACACTTGCATTTTTTGTCTAAAAGTATATCATATATGATTAGTCAGGCTAATTAAAGAATAATATCAGACCTGAAAGAGGACAGAGGCCGGAAAGGAGTGAAGTTATGTGGTGCCCAGAAGAGGAGAAGAAAGAAAAACGAGAAGAGAAAAGCATGCCTGCGCTCTTTATGGAGATCAACCGCCAATATGGTATGAGATGTATGCAGCGTATACGGGAAATCGGTATCCAGCGGGGACAGATGCCGATCATTATGATCGTATACAGAAATAACGGCTGTAGCCAGAAGGAAATCGCAGAATGTATGGGTGTGACACCGCCTACTGTAAATGTAAGTATTCAGCGTCTTGAGAAAGCAGATATTGTCTGCAGGAAACGTGATGATAAAGACCAACGCATCATGCGTGTATATCTGACAGAAAACGGAAGAAAAATCGTGGAGGAGCTCCAGCAGGAAAGCAAAGCTGTGGAAAAAGTGATGTTCAGCAATTTCAGCGAAGCAGAGCTATGTCTTTTACGAAGGTTTTTTGGGCAGATTCTGGATAATATTTCGGAGATACCTGTCAACAGGTAGAAACTGAAAAATACATGATGGAGCAGATTGAGAAAACTGTATCAGCATGTTCAGATAAAAAATAATATTGTCTGTGAAAGAACTGACACGTGAGTTTAAACAGACATACATATTAAAAATAGGAAAAGAGGGAATCAAGCAATGATTAAACTGATGAAATATCTGAAGAAATCAGCGGGATACATTGTCCTGATCATAGCACTTCTGTTTCTGCAGGCGTACTGTGATCTTTCCCTGCCGGATTATACCTCCAAGATCATTAATGTAGGTATCCAGCAGAAAGGTATTGAAGACAGTGTGCCGGATAAGCTTCGGGATTCAACCCTGCAGAATCTTCAGATTTTTATGGATGAGGATCAGAAAAAGGAAGTTTCACAGAATTATACACAGGAAGATGATACCTGGTTATTAAACGATGATATTTCCAAAGAAACCAGAGAGAATTTAAATGAGGATTTCTCAAAGGCAATGATGATGGTAGCTGCCTTTTCCGAAGACAGTGAGCAGGGGCAGGCAATGGCTGCACAGATGGGCCTTCCGGAGGGAACAGACCCGTTGACAGCACTGGCACAGATGCCGGAAGAAGCAGTACAGCAGATTATGAGTCAGGTGGATGAGAGGCTGAAAGATATGCCGGAGTCTATTGTGACACAGGCTGGTGTTTCTTTTGTTGCTTCAGAATATGAAGCACTGGGAAAAGATGTGGATGCCATTCAGATGCATTACATCCTGATGTCAGGTATCAGAATGCTTGCCATGGCACTGGTGATCATGCTGGCAGCAATCAGCGTCACATTTATTTCGGCCAGAGTGGCAGGCAGACTTGGTCATGACCTGAGAAACAGCATTTACCGCAAGGTTATGAGCTTTTCCAGCAGAGAATATCATAAATTCTCCACAGCATCCCTGATCACACGAAGCACCAATGATGTGCAGCAGGTACAGCAGGTTATGGCAATGATGTTCCGCATTGTTCTGTACGCGCCGATCCTTGGTATTGGTGGAGTGCTCAAGGTATTAAACACAGATTCTTCCATGACATGGATCCTTGGTGTGGCAGTTGGTCTGATCCTGATTGTGATCTTTGTGCTGTTCCAGGTGGCAATGCCAAAATTCACTATCTTACAGACTCTGATCGACAGACTGAATCTGGTATCCCGTGAGATTCTGACAGGTATTCCTGTTATCCGTGCATTCAGCCGTGAGAAGCATGAGGAAGATCGTTTTGAGAAAGCGAACCTGGATCTGACAAAAACAAACCTGTTTGTCAACAGATGTATGACTTTTATGATGCCCCTTATGATGCTGATCATGAACGGAGTATCTGTACTCATTATTTACAGTGGTGCCCATGCCGTAGACAACGGAACCATGCAGGTTGGTAATGTTATGGCATTCATCCAGTATGCAATGCAGATTATTATGTCATTCCTTATGATCACTGCAATGTCCATTATGCTTCCAAGGGCAAATGTGGCAGCGCTTCGTATTGATGAGGTTCTGAAAACAGAGGTTTCCATTCAGGATCCGGAAACTCCGGTACATCCGTCAGAAAGTGTGAAAGGTGAGATCGAATTTGACCATGTATCCTTTGCTTACCCGGTAAGCAGGTGAGAATGTACTGACAGACATTTCCTTTAAAGCAAAGAAAGGTCAGACGATTGCAGTGATCGGAAGTACAGGAAGTGGTAAAAGTACCCTGATCAATCTGATCCCAAGATACTATGATGTGACAAAGGGTTCTGTTAAAGTGGATGGTGTGGATGTCCGTGACATGACTCAGAAAGAGCTTCGTGATAAGCTGGGATATGTGCCGCAGAAGGGTGTACTTTTCTCAGGTACCATTGATTCAAACATCCGCTATGGTAAGCCGGAAATCACTGATGCACAGGTAAAGGAAGCAGCAGAGGTTGCACAGGCTACAGAATTTATTGATACCAAACCGGAGAAATATGAATCCCCTGTATCACAGGGAGGTACCAATGTTTCGGGCGGACAGAAACAGCGTCTGTCCATTGCCAGAGCCATTGCAAAGGATCCGGAAATCTTTATCTTTGATGACAGCTTCTCTGCCCTTGACTTTAAGACTGACAGTCAGTTAAGAAAGGCATTGAAGGAGTACACCAAGGACGCAACTACCGTAATCGTTGCCCAGAGGATCAGTACCATCCTTGGTGCAGATCAGATCATTGTACTGGACGACGGACATATGGCAGGTATTGGAACTCATAAGGAACTGATGGCAAATTGTGAGGTATATCAGCAGATTGCAAGATCTCAGTTATCAGAGGAGGAACTGGCATGAGCGAACAGAGAAGAAGAGGTCCTATGGGAGGACATGGACGTATGATGTCCGGCGAAAAGGCGAAAGACTTCAAAGGCTCCATGGCTAAGCTTTTCCGCTATATGGGACGATATAAATTCCGCTTTATACTGATGTTTATCTTTGCAGTAGCGGGAACTGTGTTTAGTATTGTAGGGCCTAAGATTTTAGGTAAGGCGACAACAGAGCTATTTAACGGCCTGGTTGCCAAGGTAAACGGAACCGGTGAAATCGACTTTGGAAAGATCGGGATGATCCTGTTATGGACACTTGGATTATATGTGTTAAGTGCATGCTTTTCCTTTGTACAGGGATTTGTAATGTCAGGAATCTCCAATGATGTCACCTATAATCTGAGAAAAGATATTTCA
>ENA-OQIT01000072-OQIT01000072.1-human-gut-metagenome-genome-assembly--contig:-NODE-72-length-25138-cov-4.106193_pt1 | contig 25138 bp, 23 predicted proteins | sample MGYA00242587_ERZ504752 | MGnify/ENA primary metagenome ERZ504752 (study PRJEB26092, sample SAMD00036352) | human gut metagenome | host: Homo sapiens | study: EMG produced TPA metagenomics assembly of... | reverse complement strand
TTGATACGTCTCAAGTTCATTCTCTGCTGGGTTTATTAAAAAACTTTGAAAACAAAACAGATATTCATGCAGATGTAACGATTCTTCCACATCATCGTTTATATGAAACTATTGTAGAAAAATACCGTTCAAACAACGAACAGCCTTATGACGTATTTATGTATGATATTCCCTGGCTTCCTTCCCTTGCCTCTGAGCAGATATTAGAAGATATCACTACTAAATTTCATTCCATTAACCCTGATATCTTTCTTCCGAATTGTTTGAAGTATTACAGCATTTTTAACGGTCGCTATTACGGCATTCCTTTTATGTATGCTCCACAAATTTTTTATTACCGAAAAGATTTATTTGAAAACACGGCATTAAAAAATGATTATGAAAGAGAAAATAATATTTCACTTCGTCCACCCAGTACTTTGTAAAGAATTTAATACAATTGCCGATTTCTTTACAAACAAGACCACTGCAATTTCATATGGAATTTCCATACCTACTGCCTATAGCGAATGCCTAACTCCTGAAATATATATGCGTCTCAGATCATATGGCGGCAGTCTTTTCAATCGACATGGAAATGTCTGTTTAGACTCCGATCATTCCTTAAAAGCATATATTAATTTTGTTAAATCTATAAAAAATGCAAAACCCGATTACAGAACAGCTACAGATATCAGTGTTGTCGATGATTTTCTAAAGGGAGAAACCGCAATGCTTATTTCATATCCATCATTTTTATCTGATGTTACTGACCTGAGAAAAAATAGTATTGTGGGCTCAATAGGCTATCACTTAATTCCTGGTCATTCTCCTTTGCTTGGTGGTTGGGGACTTGGTATCAATAGTCACTCTGATAAAAAACAAGAAGCTTTTGAATTTCTCAAATGGACTTGCGATGAGCAAATTACAAACTATTCCTCTTTATTAGGTGGGCTTTCTGCGCTAAATAGCACCTACACCAATGATGAATTAACAGAGTTGTATCCTTGGCTTCCTTTATATCATTCTATTTATAAATATACCAAGCCTACAATTCCTCCCAAACTATCTAATAACAAGGTCATCCCTCAATACGAAATTGATGCTGTTGTCTGTGACTGGATATATAAATTGTTAGATTCTGAAATTGATGTTCAACAAGCTATTACCAATACACATTTAGAATTAGAATCTCTTCGAAATACATATCTTAATGATGAAAGATAAAAGAAACTCAAAAATGGAGCACCTCATTTTAAATGACATGCCCCATTTTTGAGTAATAGTTCTTTTCATCCCACTTGACATTCCCCGAGAAACTCATCAAAATAAAAATAACAAAATTTATGACAATGATAAGGAGCGTACTATTTTCATGGATTTTTATACCGCCAAAACCCAATTCAACAATTATTTAAAAGACTACGACTGCCACAATGACAAAATTCGTCTAAAAATCGTACATACCTACGGTGTTGTCAAAGAAAGTGCCGATATTGCCGCCCGTATGAAATTATCTGAGGAAGATACGTCCCTCGCCAAGATGATCGCACTGCTGCATGATATCGGACGTTTTGAACAGTTGAAGCAATTTGACAGTTTTCTCCCTGACACGATGGATCACGCAGCTTACGGAGTCAAAATTCTGTTCGACAATGCGCCTCATCAAAATCTGATCCGTAACTTTATTCCAGAATCAGATTTTGACGAAATCATCCGTATTTCCATTGCCAAACACAGTGATTTTAAGCTGGATGGAATTTCCGATGCACGTACTTTACTTCATGCAAAGATCATCCGGGATGCCGATAAACTGGACAACTGCCGTGTAAAACTGGAAGACAGACTGGAAACTTTTATGGATACTTCCGCAGAGGAAACAGGCGCCTCTGCGATTTCTCCAAAAGTAAGAGATTCTATTTTACGTCATGAATGTATCCTGTCCTCTGACCGGGTAACACCGATGGATTACTGGATTTCTTATCTTGCTTATTTTTATGATATTAACTTCCGGGAAAGTCTGGATATCATCGAAGAGCAAAACTATATTCCCAAAATCATTGCCAGGATCCCTTATACCAATCCGGAGACAAAAGAAGTGATGAAACGCGTGGAAGAAGAATTGATCGAGTATGCCCGGATCGGACTTATCTCTTCCTGTCCATAATCTTACAATACACCATCCCGGCCAGCGTACTCACTGTTGTCGCCACAATCCCCGCACCTACAATTGCCGCCGGATTCACACTTCCATACTGACTCCGGTAGGCGATCACATTGATCGGGATCAACTGCAGCGAAGAGATATTCATGATCAGAAATGTGCACATTTCATTGGATGCCACGCCGGGCTTTCTTGCCTTTCCCGGCGCTCTTTTCATCCTTCTTTCCTGTTCTAATTCGGCCAGTGCCTGCATTCCCTGAAGTCCGGCAGGCGTTGCCGCCCAGCCAAGCCCCAGAAAATTTGCAATAAAGTTTGTTGTAATATACTGATTCGCCTGATGCTCTTTCGGAATATCAGGAAACAAAAATCGGATCAGCGGTCTCATTTTTTTCGATGCCATCTCAATAATTCCCGCCCGGGACGCAATTTCCATGATTCCCATCCAGAATGCCATCACTCCCACCATTGTAATACACAAGGTTACTGCATCTTTTGCAGAATCCAGAGCTGCATTCGTGATATCGGGCATTTTTCCGGTGAATGCACCATATATGATTCCGATTATAATCATTCCTGCCCACAGATAATTCAACATCTTTTATTTTTCTCCCTGCCACATATATTTTTCTACCAGTTCAAACGGTGCCGGTCCTACATCCAGTACTGCCTTATGAAATTCTTTCTGGGAAAAATCCTCGCCCTTTTTTTCGACCCATTTTTTCTTTAATTCCAGAAATTCTACATAGCCGATATAATACTTCAGATAATTTCCCGGAGATCCAATGATCAGATCATAAATCTGATTTACGATCTCCGCACTTCCGACTCCATATTCTTTGAAAAATTTTACAGTATCCATCCGATTCCACCCATCATAATGAATGCCCATATCTGCCAGCGCATACAATGCCAGCAAAATGGAACTGTTTTTCTGAAGCAGAACCGCCTGCTCTCTGGTAAGCGAATCTGCCAGATAGTAGGAACCCATTTCCGCATACGTTGCCCAGCCTTCCACATATCCGCCAAAATTGAAAATACTGCGCAGTGGATCCGGTTTTGTTGATGCGTAATAAACCGTCTGATACAGATGCCCCGGATACCCCTCATGAGCCAGTGTTGTATACAGTGTCAGCTTATTACCCATCTGGGCCTGGTTGACATAGATGACATTTTCTTCTGTGTCATCCAGTGCCGGTATCATATAGAATGCCGGACTTAGATGTGCTTCCATGGCTTTTGGCACATATTTTACTTCTACACTCGTCTGGGGAAGTTTTGGGAACGTCTTCTGAATATCCAGACTCAGGCTGTTTAATATTTCTTTTGGATCGGTAGATTCCATCACTGCTGTTTCCTTTGCCTGTTCTGCTGTCAGTCCGATCACAGCTTTCATTGCCGCCAGATCATCTTTCATTTGATTCTTTGTCAGTTTCTGTAATTGAGGAACTGTTCTTGCAGATCCTGTGGACGCCTGCACTGTCAGTTCATAATATTCTTTTCCGTTTGGCAGATAACAGAGTCCTTCTTCGTTCTTACCGGAATCTTTCAACTCCACCACGGTTTTAATCAGCTGCTGATAGGCCGGCAACACATAGGTCTGCAGCATATATGCATTTTTCTGGATATAATCACTTTTCTCCGATTCGGACAGATCTGTAAGCTTCTGGATCCGATCAACAAACGTGGAAATCAGATAGTTGGAGTCTCCCATATCAATGAATGCCTGACACTGTTCAATTACGGTGTCCGCCGTATAGCTTGCCATAAAAAGCCCTTTTTGTGCCTTTTCCTGTTCAAATGCGATCAGGGAATTAAAATAATCGGGTGTTGTTTTCATCAACTCCAGATAAGCATCCACATCTTCTTTGCTTTGAAACTGATATTCTGACAACAGTACCGGAATCTGTGTCTGCACACCGCTGACTGTCCCCATGGGCTCTTCATACAGCAGATAATCACTTTCTTTTTTAGATAACTCCAGATAATAATCCAACACATCATATGTAAGCCTGTTTTCCCTTGATAATTTCCGATAGGAAAATCGTTTCAATGCCGCCTGTGTATTTTCTGTGGAAATTTTTCGGGTTCCTTTATCCGTATTAAAATATCCGAATGTAACCGGGGAATCCTGAATCCCATACTGACCGGGATCTTTGAGTGTATAATGCAGACTGACCGTATTTGACGCCACTTCCTGACAAAATAAGGTTTCGGTAAACTTTCTGAACTTTTTATTCTGGATTTCTGAAGACTGCCCGTGACATCCTGACAATATCACAGACAACAGCAAAGTAAGAACAAGAATGATCGAGATGACTTGCTTTTTTGTGCTCTTTCGCAAACGATCTGACATGGCAAACTCCCAAAATCGATTTTGTTTTATCTTATGAGTTCTTGAGGGATGTTATTCTCTGAAACCGCATATAGATTTAAAAATCTGATTTTATTTTGGAGTCAGCCATGAATCTTTTTCTCTACCTCACCAATTTATTGTCCGTTTCTGATCCTTGCCATCATCGTCTATGGACTTCTGATGAAGATCAACGTCTATGAACATTTCATCAAAGGTGCCCGAAACGGATTTTTAACCGTTCTCAAGATCATGCCCACACTCATCGGACTTATGGTGGCAGTGGGTATTCTCCGCGCTTCCGGGTTTCTGGAGATGATTTCCTCCTGTATCGGGCAGTTTACTGCTGCCATTGGATTTCCCGGAGAACTGGTTCCTCTTACGGTTGTCAAAATGTTTTCTTCCTCAGCCGCTACCGGACTTCTTCTGGATCTCTATAAAGAGTTTGGTACGGATTCTCTGATCGGACTGATCGCATCCATTTCCATGTCCTGTACAGAGACCATCTTTTATACTATGAGTGTCTATTTCATGACCGCAAAGATCAAAAACTCCCGCTACACACTGACTGGAGCGCTGATTGCCACCTTCGCCGGACTTGCAGCCAGCGTGGTCCTGTCTCAATTCATGCTGCAATAGATTGTTTTGCAGGTTTGAATATGGTACACTGATGTTAGACATAAGGAGGTGTTCTGATGGCGAGTATTACTCTTGAAAATCTGAACAAGACATATCCCAACGGATTTGTATCTGTCAAAAATCTTTCTTTGCATATAGAAGACGGAGAGTTTGTTACCTTTTTCGGACCAAGCGGCTGCGGAAAATCCACCATACTTCGCATGATCGGTGGTATGGAGGATATTACATCCGGTGAAATCTATCTCGGAAAAGATCTGCTCAACGATATTCTGCCCCGTGACCGTAGTCTTGCCATGGCGTTTCAGAATTATCAGCTCTATTCTCACTTAAACGTGTATGACAATATCGCGCTTGGACTGCGCCTTCGCAATCTTCCGCGGCAGATTATTGACAGCCGTGTGAAAATGGCAGCACATTTTTTCAATATCACGGACATTCTTGAGAAAAAGATCCGGGTGATCAATGAGGCGCAGAAACAACGCGTTGCACTTGGACGTGCTGTTGTATGCAAACCAAAAGTCCTTCTGGTCGATGAAGATTTTGCCCGACAGAACGAACATCGCAGAAAAGAAATGATGCGTGATATCCGGCGCATCAACAAAGAGCTTGGCATTACAGTCCTCTATGTAACTAACAAGCGGGGAGAAACTGAGATTGCAGGACAAAAAGTAATCTCCATGAGAGACGGAGAGATTGTGGATATCAAAAAAAATCTGAATCACATAAGCTCATCGTACAAAAAAGGAACGCAGAAATCTTTCCTGATTCCTGCGTTTCTTTTTTATTTTCTGCTTTCCAGATATTGGTAAATATCCCGCTTGGACACTCCCCTGTCCTTTGCGACAGCTTTCATTGCTGATTTCTTATCCATTCCCTGTTTTGTGTATACTTCCATGTGATCTTCAATGGTCATTTCTTCCCACTGTTTTCTCTCCTCTTCCCGGGCTTCTTCCCGGCTCTTCCCCTCGATCACCAGAACACATTCCCCTTTTGGAGGATTTGCCTCATAATGAGCCACTGCTTCTTCCAAAGTCACTGCAAGAGCTGTCTCATGACGTTTTGTCAACTCCCGGCATACGGTAATCTTCCGGTTTCCAAGCCGCTCCAGAAACAATTTCAGAGTCTTTACAAGACGATGAGGTGCTTCATATACGATCATAGTCCTCGTTTCAGTCTCCATCTCCTTTAAAATCTGTTCCCGCTCTTTTTTATCCGATGGCAAAAATGCTTCAAATGCAAATCGTCTGGTAGACAGCCCGGAAATTGTCAGCGCCGTAATACAGGCTGCTGCCCCCGGAAGAGATGTTACCGAAATTCCGGATTCATAGCACATCTTCACGAGTTCCTCTCCGGGATCCGAAATTCCGGGCGTCCCGGCATCTGTGATCAAAGCGATATTCTGTCCTTCCAACAGCTTTTCTACCAGCTTTCTTCCTTTTTCGTATTTATTGTATTCGTGATAACTGGTCATTGGTGTCTGTATCTCAAAATGATTTAACAGCTTGATACTGTTTCTTGTATCCTCCGCTGCGATCAGATCCACTTCTTTGAGTGTACGGATCACACGAAAAGTCATATCCTCCAGATTTCCGATTGGAGTTGCACACAAATATAACGTTCCTGTCATGCTGTTTCCTTTCTCTCACCCTCACCGGGTATACATAATTATAGGCGGTTCGATCGTTACCCTCGGTTTTCCGCCTCGAAGACCTTCGATCAGCACCATCGTAGGTTCCTTATCAATATAAGGATGCACAAATCGGATCCTCTTCGGTTCGATCTTATATTCACTCATCTTCGTCAGAATCTCTCCCAGACGAAACGGTTTATGTATCATATAAAACCGTCCTTTCCCGTCCGCAAGTAATTGTTTGCTCTCTCGTAAAATATCATCCAGAGTACATAAAATCTCATGCCGCGCGATCGCTTTGGCATCTCCCGGATTCTGCAGACCATGCTGGTTCAGCATATACGGTGGATTGGTCACGATCACATCAAAAAAAGTCGGCTTGAATAACGCTGCCGCCTCTTTGATATCTCCCTGCACAATCTCAATTTTTTCCTGCAGATGATTCCACTCTATACTTCTTCGCGCCATATCAGCACTTTCTTTTTGAATCTCAAGTCCGATAAAATGCTCTCCTCTGGTCTTTGCGGACAATAAAATCGGTAAGATCCCAGTTCCGGTTCCCAGATCCAGAACCTTCTCCCCCGGTTTGACCCTGGCAAAATCAGAAAGCATCACCGCATCAATCCCAAAACAAAATCGTTCCGGATCCTGGATGATCTGAAGCCCATTAAGCTGCAGATCATCCAGACGCTCTCCGGATTTTAAATTATTTGTCATCTAATCTTGACGCTCCTTCTCCCTTTTCCAGTTCCGCGAGCTTGCGCATCTCTTCTTTTGAGACCTTCGCTTTTCGCTTACGCGGACGGAATTTTAATTCTTCCGCCTGATATTCCCTGATTTCTTTTTCATCGTTTTCCAGATTTACAACTACTTTCACCAGTTTTCTCAGAACACTTAAGGAATGGACCGTTCCTGTCAATCCATCTGAAGTCGTAACCGTATCTCCTACTGACGGAAGCTGGCTGTTTAATTCTTCATAAGTCTCTTCCTCGTTCGTCAGACAACACATCAGCCTTCCGCACACTCCGGAGATCTTGGTCGGATTCAGGGACAGATTCTGCTCTTTTGCCATCTTAATGGAAACTGCAGCAAACTCGGACAAATACGTGTGACAGCATAATGGTCTTCCGCAGATTCCGATTCCGCCCCGGATCTTCGTCTCATCTCTTACACCGATCTGACGCAGCTCGATCCGAATGCGAAATACTGCTGCCAGATCTTTTACCAGCTCACGGAAATCGATACGCCCGTCTGCTGTGAAATAAAACAGCACTTTATTGTTGTCAAATGTATATTCCGCATCGATCAGTTTCATCTCCAGACCATGCTTTCTGATCTTTTCCAGACAAATCTGAAATGCTTCCTTTTCTTTTTCTCTATTTTTCTCTTCTGTCTTCTGATCCTGCTCTGTGGCGATCCGAATGACAGACTTCAGCGGCTGTATCACCTCTTGATCTTTTACTTTTCTGGTTCCGATCACAACCTTTCCATACTCTACACCGCGCGCAGTCTCCACAATCACGTGGTCTCCCTGTTTGATCTCAAACTTTCCCGGTGAAAAATAGTAGATTTTTCCGGCTGTCCGAAACCTTACTCCAATCACTTTTGTCATTCTATCAGTTCTCCTTTATTGTCAATAAAAGCAATTCCATCGTCAGTTCAAAATTGACATTTGCTTTTAGTCTGGCCTTTGCCTTTTCAATTCCGTCCAGAATATTCTCGATTCCCTCGTAAGAGCTCTTGCTTGCCCGATCCTTGATAAATCTGAGCTGATCAGAAAATACGACCTGATCCACATTCTTTGTGGCTTTATAGATCAGCACATCCCGATACCATACCGAGATCACATCCAGATAGTCTGTGATATTCATCTTATAAGAAACCACTCGTTTTACGGCTGCCTCCAGCGCATCCACATCCATGTCATTAATCTCACGCAGCAGATGAACTGCCTCTTCCTTGATCTCATTAAAATGCTCTGATGTCGCAAGCATGATCGCACGTCCCATATTCCCCTGCGCAAACGCCACGCACACATCTGCTTTATAATCCGGAATCTCCATCTGTTCCATCAGATATTTTTTGATCAGCTGATCTTTGATATTTCTCAGCTTCAGCATTACACATCTGGAACGGATCGTCGGAAGAAGAATCTCCGCATTCTCTGTCAGAAGCAGGATCACCGCATAAGCCGGCGGCTCCTCGATCGTCTTCAACAGCGCATTCTGCGCCTGTACACTCATCATATCTGCATCTGGTACAATATAGATCTTATATTTGCTGCTGTATGGCTTGATCACAATATCATTGTTGATCTGCTCTCTGATGTCATCAATACTGATCGTATTTGGTTTTTCGTGTGTCACCCTGATAATATCCGGCTGATTATTCGATGCTGCCTGTTTGCAGGACTGGCACTTTCCGCATGCGTCTCCGTCTTCATCCCGGTTCTGACACTGCAGGCTCATAGCGAACAAATTTGCCAGAAGTCGTTTTCCGGAACCTTTTTCCCCATTCAAAATATATGCATGGGAAACCTTATCTGTTTTTACCGCATTTTCAATATACTGTATTATATTTTTGTGTCCAACCACGTCTTTAAAACTGCTCATATCATCACCTGCTGTCTTTTCTTGAATTCCTTCGGTTACTGTTTCAGTATAGCATAATTTTGATGTAAGATATACCCAGATTCCTGCAATTGCACAAAAAAAACAGCAGAAGTCTCCTTCCGCCGTCTTTCTTATATTCTGATCCCGGTGTCACCGTCAAACAAGTGCAGTTTATCATTTCTGAGACAAAAAGAAATCCTGTCTCCCCGTCTATATGGTGTGTCTGCATTTGTCCTCAATGCCACATCCTTCCCTTCGTATGTAAAATAAAGATAGGTTTCTGCACCGAGCATTTCATACACCAGAACCTCATGCTCTGTTCCTTCCTCTGTAAGTACCAGATCTTCCGGACGCACACCTACTGTGATCACCTCACCCATATATCCCTTTCGGAAAACTCTTTCGGCATCTTCTTCTGTCAGATTGACCGCAAAATCTCCAATCTGAAGATAGGTTCCATATTCTCCGCCTCTGCAGCATTTCCCCTGAAAGAAATTCATAGGCGGCATTCCGATAAAACCTGCCACAAATGTATTTGCCGGACAGTTGTAAAGTTCTTCCGGTGATGCGACTTGCTGAATCACTCCGTCTTTCATCACTACAATCTTTGTTCCAAGTGTCATCGCCTCTGTCTGATCATGCGTCACATAAATAAACGTCGTTTTCAGCTTCTGGTACAACCTCAGTATCTCCGCCCTCATCTGTGTTCTTAATTTTGCATCCAGATTGGACAATGGCTCATCCATCAGGAAAATTCTTGGATTCCGTACAATTGCACGTCCCATTGCCACTCTCTGCTTCTGCCCGCCCGAAAGTTCTCCCGGCTTTCTGTCCAGAACCCCTTCGAGTCCAAGAATCTTTGCCGCTTCCTCCACCTTCTGTCTGCGTTCTTTTTTCGGTACCTTTTTCAGCCGGAGGCTATATGCCATATTCTCAAATACGGTCATATGCGGGTACAGTGCATAATTCTGAAACACCATTGCAATATCTCTGTCGCATGACTGTACCTGATTCATCATTTTTCCATCGATCAGAAGCTCCCCGTCGGATATTTCCTCCAATCCTGCGATCATCCGCAGCGTTGTCGATTTTCCACATCCGGAAGGACCTACGAAAATCACAAACTCCTGATCCTTGATCTTAAGATTAAAATCCTGTACCGCAACTACTTTGTCTTCATATTTTTTATATACATGTTTCAACTGAATCTCAGCCACAGCAATGCCTCCTTAATATCTATATCTGTTCCAATAATTGCGGAAGTTCTCCCACAGAATTTAATATATAATCTGCTTCCCCGCAAAAATCTGCTTCCTGACTCACTCCGCTTAAAACACCAATGGCAACTCCCCCGTTTTCTCTTGCAAAACGAATGTCATTATATGTATCTCCAACCACTGCGATTTCCTGCGGCTTCAGTCCGAATTTTTTCTGAAATTCCAGAAACATATCTGCTTCCGGTTTCGGGCGCAGGACACCATCATCCGCTCCCACATAATCAAATTTTTCCAGTACCTCCAGCCGTTTCAGACAGTTTTTTGCAGACGGCACAGTATCTGCTGTTGCAAGTCCGATCCAAATGTTTCTCTGTTTCAGCGAATCAAGGACTGCTTTAATGTCCGCTGTTTCCACATACTGTGCCTGACTTTCCGTCACATATTCAGCAAACAGCCGCTCCAGCTGCATCCTCACTTTTCGGCTGTCCAGATAAATCTGCTCCCTTGAAAGTTCATCCGTAATATCCAGAGCAATTTCTGAATAGGACTTATACGCAAGCCCGCCATAAGGATCGATTTCTCCATTCTCGATTCCCATAGCATAAAACACACGTTCCTTTACTTCCTCCGAAAGCTCATTTTCTTTTAAAAACTGTATTACGACCGCTTTTGCCGCACCCAGCCATAAGGAAAAAAAGTCAATCAGAGTTCCATCTTTATCAAATAAAATTCCTTTAATCATCTGTTAAACCTTCTGTCTCTCCTTTGATTTCTCCGAAAGTGGTCCTCTCCGGCTCTTTCTTTCCTCGAAATACCGGATTTACATATCCCAGAAATTCTTTTTTCTTTGTTCTGACTTCCAGTCTGATCCACTGCCAGGAAGTATTTTCCAGAATCAAGTGTGTCTCTACATGATATTTTCCGTTTTCAGACGAACTGACCGACAGTTCCACATAATTTCCATTCATCACAAGAAATGCTTCCGGTTCTTCTGTCAGTCCCAAAATTTCCGCCCGATATGTAATCTCACACTTCTTTGCAGTGATCTCATCTCCCGGAAGACAGTTCTGACCATCCACCTTGATTTTTGGCTCTATTTTGCAGAATCTGGTCACACACAGATGTCCCTGCCTTACTGCATTCATCAGATTTTTCGGACTTAATCCGTCACAAAATACCCATGTTGCGGGATCTCCCACCGCAGACGGAAGGCTTGCCCCTTCATAAAATTCATCCTCCAGATTGTGAGAATCACTTCCTCCCACTCCGAACACACGAATTCCTTCATTCCATACTTGATCCAAAAAACGAATTGCCATATCATTAGATCCTGGTCCATCCGGATACGTCGGATCATTGATGATCTCCATACAGTTGATATCCCGCAGGTCTGTATTTTCAAACTGCCACTTCCAGATGGTCAGAAACGGATGATTGATACTGCGAATCCATCCTTTTTGTTTTGCTTGTGCTATCGTCTGATCCATATACGTATCTATGACCTCTTCTCCGTTATGCTTCACGATCTCCAGAATTTTCTCCGGCATTTCCGTAATTCCAAACAGATTCATGTGTCCTTTATCTGTCGTTACCTCAATTCCGGGAAGCACACAGAGTGAAGTCTTACACCAGCCGGTATGCATCAGATTATGTTCTGTCGGCACATAAAAATCCAAACCGCTTTCCTCTGCTCTTTCAGAAGCATGCCCGATCGTCTCTTTTCCGTCAGACAACCTCGTATGCGTATGAAAATCACCCTTATACCATCCGGATTCCGGACAAAATACGTTCTCCCAACGATAGCTTTTTTCCGAGACATGAAGTCCGTTTTCCCCCCAGCATTCTCCGCCGATCGGATCAGAAACCACATCTTTCCGGTCCGAAACTGTCAGTACAATTTCTCCGGTTTGTTCTCCCAGCTTCTGCGCAACATATTCTGTAAAAATACCGATTCCGATTTTCCATGTTCCGGGATAAATCTCTCCCGGAACACCTCCTATCGTTGTATCTTTTGTACTTTTTCCGATTCCCGGGTTCTGCTGCCCATATCCCAGCAGCTTCTGAAACCGAATTTCTTTTTTGGGATCTTCCAGAAACAAGAATGCCATATACCGAAATTCTTCGGGCATTTCTATCATCATCTGAATGTGTTCTGTTCCTTCTGGAATTTCAATCCATTTTTCCTGAATATTTTTTTCTTCTTTTCCGATTTTAAATCTAATCTGATCTCTCATTTTATAATGCATCCAATGCTTCCTGTGCTGTTTTCTGTGCTTCATCCAGAGCTTCCTGTGCAGGTACGTTTTCCAACTCTACCTTATCCGCTGCAATTGACAGGGCATCCAGAATCTTTCCTCCTGTCGGATCCTGAAGAGCCGGTGTTCCGTGAGATGCCTGCTGAAGCGGAACCAGTGCCTGAGGATTTTCTTCTGCATAAGACTTAAACTCTTCTACTTCCTGTGTAGACTCACGTACTGCCACATATCCTGTGCCCATGGACCATTTTGCCTGATTTTCCGGAGTTGTAAAATATTTCATAAACTCATAAACACCTTCTTTTTCTTCATCAGAAGAATTCTGAAGCATCACAAGCTGCAGTGCATCTGCCGTTGGTGCTGAAGGGTTGTCGTTAAATCCAGGCTGTTCCATGGCTCCCACAATGCTAAAGTCCAGATCTGCCTGATCTCCGGAAGAACCTGTATAACCGCCTGCTTTATTCTGCAGAACGTCGTCAATCGTCGTGTACCAGTATTCCCAGCCCTGTCCACCGGAATTTACTTTCATGATCTTGTCATCGTGAATCCATGTACGGAAGCTCTCCCATACCTCTACCCATTCGTCTGAATTGATCATCACTTTTTTCCCATCCTCACTCAGAAGAGAGGCTCCGTTGCTGAGTGCTGCATCAATCAGATTTCCTGAGCCCCACATTGGCTCCCAGCCCACAAAGGAACCATCAGAAGCTGTCATTTTCTCTGCTGCCGCTGCAAGATCCTGCCAGGTCTTGATCGTTGCCGGGTCAATTCCCGCTTTTTCAAATGCCGCTTTATTGTAGTACATCACCTGTGTTGTACCATATGCAGGCAGTGCAAACAATTTTCCGTTCTCATCCTCCCCCTGCTCATAAAATACCGGCAGATAATCATCTTTTTCAAAGGAATCATCTTTTTCTACATACTCATTGATGTCTGCAACCAGATTTTTTTCAGAAAGATTTCTGGATTTATCTGTATCCAGAAGTGCCATGTCCGGAGCTTTCTTTCCTGCAATCCCTGCCTGCAGTTTTTCATAAGTCTCTGTATAATCCGCCTGTGTTGTTGTCTTAACTTCATATTTGTCCTGAGACTCATTGAATGCATCTACAATGTCCTGAAATACATTGACTGCTGTTTTTCCCCCGGAATACCAGAGATCCAACTGAATTTTTCCATCTGCCGTCTTTGTCGTTTCTGCAGCCTTTGCATTGTTTCCACATCCTGTCACCAGGGACATTCCAAGTACACAAACTAATAATGCTGATACAATTCTCTTTTTCATTTTCTTTTTTCTCCTTCATGCATCGTATGTCATTTTTTCTTTGCTTTCTTTATGTAAAAAAGGAATTATCCTTTCATACCCGTATCTCCGCCGATTCCATTGATAAACCACTTTTGCGTAAATGCAAACAGAATCAGAAGCGGCAGTACGATCAATGTACTTCCTGCCATGACCAGGGGCCATTCTGTTCCATAAGCACCGCCTTCTATAAAGAATTTTCTCAATCCCTGTGACACCATCATCTTCTCATCCGCATCTGTGATCAGAGAAGGCCACATATAACTGTTGTAGCAGGTAATAAAGTTCATCAGTCCAAATGTGATGAACGAAGATTTTGTCATCGGACACACGACCCGCCACAAAATCTTCCAGGAGCTTGCCCCGTCGATTCTTGCTGCCTCGATTAGTCCCATTGGAACCTGCATAAATGCCTGTCGAAGCAGAAAGATTCCGAAAATGCTGACACAGTTGGAAATGATCAGCCCTGTAAACGTGTTCAGCAGATTCCAGTTTGCCAGAATAATATAGCTCGGAATATATGTTGCTGCTGTCGGAAGCATATAAGTTCCCATGATGACTGCAAACAACGCTTTCTTGCCTTTAAAATTCATAAAAACAATCGCATAGGCGATCATCGCACCTGTTACGATCTGCAGCGCCAGCGTGATCACTGATACAAACAAACTGTTGCCGACATATCGAAGAAGCGGTGATTCAAAAATGACCTGGTAAAAGTTATGCCACTGGAATTCTGCCGGAAAAAATGAACGGACATCCATAATCTCCGCCTTTGTTTTCAGTGCACTTAAAATCATCCATACAAACGGAAAGATTGTGAAAATACTGAAGATCAGTAAAATCATTCCTTTTCCGAGTTTTTCGATTCCTGTTCTTATCTTCATAATCTGTCCTTCTTTCTAATAATGCACCCATTTTTTCGATGCACCGAACTGTACTGCCGATAATACTACGGTGATTATAATCATCACAATCGCCACCGCAGTTGCCTGCCCCATGTTAAACTCTTCAAATCCAAGCTGATAATACATATACAGCAAGGTTCTTGTGCTTCCGGACGGACCTCCCTGAGTCAGAATCTGAATCTGATCATATGCCTGCAGTGAAGTTACCATCGTAATAATTACCAGGAAAAACGTAGTCGGAGAAATACACGGAATCGTAACATCCCGGAATCTCTGCCACCTTTTTTGCTCCATCCAGCCCGCTTGCCTCGTACAACTCTTTCGGAACCTTTTCCAATGCGGAAAGATAAAAGATCATCGCATATCCCAGACTCTTCCACACAGTCACAATGATCACAGCGAGCATTGCTGTGTCTGAACTTTTAATCCACTGTAATTCGGGGAGATGCAGAAATCTCATTACCGTATTGGCAATTCCCGTATTCGGATCGTAGATCCAGGTCCATACGATCGACACTGCAACAGTCGGCGTGATCCATGGCGAAAACAAAATAAATTTGATGATCACGCTTCCTTTAAATGCTTTCTGCATCAAAAGAGCCAGCATCAGACCAAGTACGATCGTCGGAATCAGCGTTCCCAATGTAAACACAACTGTGTTCCAAAGTGCATCGTAAAATCTGGCATCCTGAAACAACGAAATAAAATTATCAAAAAATACAAAATTGTAGTCCGGAGTCATATAATCCCAGTCTGTGAAACTAATATAGACAGATCGCAGGATCGGATAAATCCAAAATACGATCAGAGGAATTAATGCCGGCAGAACAAAAAGAGTCACACTGCCCAGTTGCCTGAATTTTACTTTATTCTTCATTTTTTCTATCCTTTCTTATCAACCCGTAAATCCCTGTCATAATGCCTGCCGTTACCGGGAGCGCCAGCCAGATTCCTCTGATATCCCAGACAGCCGGAAGCAAAAACAAACAGATTGGCGAAACTGCCAGGCTTTCTATATAAGTCATGAACACCGCTTTTTTCGTCTGCATGACTGCATTGAGACAGGATACATTCAACTTTGCCGTTCCCGTTAACAGAAATGCAAATGAACTGATCAGCATCCCCGAAGAAAAGCACTGCTTTGACTCTGCTGACAGACCAAACCATCCTCCAATATACGGAATCATACAAATCGTAACTGCTGCCGCCGTGATTCCAAAAATAATTTCTGCGGTGTAAGCGATCTTTTTACTGCTCTTACCTCCATCTCCTTTTTCGCACCATGATAAAAACTAATCAGAGGCTGTACACCTTCTCCGATTCCTGTCAGAAAATACTGAACAGGAAATACAATATAAAAAATAACCGCATAACACGCCACCGCTGCATTTCCACCATAACGAAGACACTGCAGATTTGTAAAAATAAGTGCCGCTGTCGGCGCAAGTGATGTTCCAAATGCCGTGATTCCAATCTTGAAAATATCTGCAGCATATTGTCTGTGCCACAACGGTCTCCATTTTCGATAACCTGTTTTCCACAGGATCGCACATCCTGCCATAACTACCACGGCCTGCGCCGTCACCGTTCCAAATGCGGCTCCCTTGATTCCCATATTCAATCGGAACATCAGATAATAGTTCACCAGAATATTGACTGCAAATCCTGCCGCCATGCTGAGCATTGCTCCCAGCGACTGATTCATATTTCTCAAAAGAGGCATGATTCCGGTTCCTGCCACCTGAAGGATACTTCCGGCAATAATGATCGCCGTATACTTGATTGCTTCCGTCTGAACACTTCCCGCAGCTCCCAAAATTTCTAAAAACGGTTTCTGTACCAGAGACAGCAAAATCGTTGCAAGTATACCTGTACCGATCAGAAGTGTCATTGTAAGCTCAAACAAATTTTCACATACCTTCTGCTCTCCCCGCCCTCTGTAATGAGAGTACAAAACACTTCCTCCCGTTCCGATTCCAATTCCGAGCGCAGTGATCAGTGCCGGGATCGGCCACGCAATATTGATCGCTGCAAGCCCTGTATCTCCCGCTGCCTTTCCTACAAAAATCCCATCCACAATGCTGTACATTCCTGACATGGTAAACGCCAGTACGGTAGGGAATGCCTCTTTTATTACCTTCTTTAACATCAAACTGTTTCCTTTCTTAATGGCACGTTCGTCATTATAACGTTCCTTTTTTAATATCACTTCAATTGCAAGTTAAACCCTTGTAAAGCAAAAAAAGAGAAACAAACGGCAAATCTGCCCGCCTGCTTCTCTTTTTATCTTTTTCCTGTTTTCTTTTAAAGCGAAGTCATTTCTTCCCGAATCAACTCTGTAATTTCACTCAGACATTTTTCCATCTTCAGATTTTCAAATCTCCTTACAATGCCTGCTCTTTTCAAATTCTCTTCGGAGAAATCCTCTGCATCTGCCAGAAAACGTCTGCACATCTCCGCATATTTGGGTTCCTTCTGCTGTCGTTCCCTGCAAAGCGCTCTCTCCAGCCTCAGCCCGTCCTCTACCTCAATGTAAATCGGAATCAGCTGTTCTTCTCCAAAATACTCCCGCATCCCATAATAAGATTCCAGAGTCCCTATCACAAGATAATCATACTTCTGGAGATCAATCTGCCCGTCATCTGCTGTAAAATATGTCCATATTCCACACTTTGTATTATAAGAACGTACTTCTATGACACGTTCCTTCTCCTTAAGTTCGTTCAGCCTTTCTTCGTCCACAAAAAAATATTCCACACCATCGGTCTCCCCTTCCCTGATCGGTCGGGTCGTATAAGGAGTAATCCGCTTTAACTGCGGCAGTTTTTCTCTTATTTTCTTATAAATCGTATCTTTTCCGGAAGAACTTTTCCCCATAATATAAAAAATTTTACTCATTTATCAACACCTCGATATAGTTTTCCACACTAATTCCTTCCACAGAAAACCCTTTGTTCTGATAATCCACTAACATTGCTGCTGTTTCCTTAGTGATCCGTTCCCCCGGAACGATCAGCGGAATTCCCGGCGGATACAAATACGCATATTCCATGGAAATAAATCCCGCCGACTCCTTCCAGCTCAGGCTCTTTACGTTTTCCATTCTTCGCATTCCTTCTACCTCAAAGCTCGTGAGGACCTGTTCCTGACGGGGCAGATAATACCTTTTCTCTTCCTCTGACTTTTTTTCCAATTCCTCATCAATCTCAAACAAAGCACTGAGCAGCCGATCCATTCCTTCTTTTGTATCTCCAATCGAAGTCATGGCAATCACATAAGATCCTGCAGCCATTTCCATCTGCAGATGATATTCTAAAAGCAATCTCTCATATAACATTTTCCCTGTAAACACTCGATTCTCTTTCTTAAGAATCGTATCTTTTACAGACAGCACCAGTTTGGATCTGTCGAATTCTTCTGTCTCCATCAATCTGATATGCTTTAATTTTTTCAACTCTCCCCTTTTGCTTTCCAGATTCTTCACATAAGTCTCAAACAACACATCCCCCTGCTCTGCCACCGTCCTCAGACATTCATCCATACTTGCCATCAACACATAAGAAGGACTGCTTGTCTGAAAAATATGCAGATAATTCCGAATCTTCCTTCGATCGATCCGTGTCCCATTCAAGTGAATCAGTGCTGTCTGCGTCAATGCCGGAAGTGTTTTATGCAGACTGTGTATTACAACATCTGCTCCCTTTGTATTTGCATTCTCCGGAAAATAAGGGTGAAATCCAAAGTGTGCTCCGTGTGCCTCATCCACAATCAACGGAATTTTTTTCTGATGTACAATTTCAGAAATCCTCTCAATATCCGACAACACCCCGTCATATGTCGGTGATGTCAATACCACAGCCTGAACCTCCTTATGTTCCTCTAATAACCTCTCAATTTTCTCAGGAGACACAGCCATATTCAGTTCCATTGTCTCATCAAATTCCGGATAAATATATACCGGACGCAATTCATTTAAAAAAACAGCATGATAGACCGACTTATGACAGTTTCTTGCCATTAAAATCTTTCCGCCTTTTTTAGTACATCCCATTACCGCACTTAAAATACCCGCAGTACTCCCATTAATCAAATAGTGCGTCTCCTCTGCATGATACATGGACGCTGCCCTGACTTCCGCTTCCCTGATGATCTCCTCCGCATGATGAAGATTATCAAATCCTTCAATCTCTGTAATATCAATTCCATATGGTAAATTCGCTCGTGTAACATCCGAATTACGTTTATGCCCAGGCATATGAAACCCATAATAATCCGACTTCCCATATGCTTCTAATTTTTCATATAAGTATTCCATAAATTTTTCTGCAAATGCTTATCCTTCCAATTTATTTCTATCCGTATCACTTTCGCTTTTATTATATCTTCTGTATACCTGTGTTGTAAATTAGATGTTATCCACATCTATTTCCGATTCAAATAAATATTCCAACATATTTCAGACTTTTTCACATATTATGTCTGTGCTGAATCTTTTGCATAGCATAGGTGTAATCAAAATATAAGTTAATATAACAAAAAGAACAAGCAAAATCGCTTGTTCTACAATGAGCGTGCGGGGATTCGAACCCCGGACAACTTGATTAAAAGTCAAGTGCTCTACCAACTGAGCTACACGCCCGTATTCAATTATTTCATTACTCTTGGCAACGAAAATGCCCAGAGCCGGAATCGAACCAGCGACACGAGGATTTTCAGTCCTCTGCTCTACCAACTGAGCTATCTGGGCATTTGGTCTGTGAACTGTTGTGTATCACAGACCTTATCATAGCATTATTGATTTGTTTAGAATGCAAGTTAATTTTATGTATTTTTGACGAAAAAGAGAAAGTTATAACAAAAATTTATTTTATCTTGCCATAAGGTAGATTTTTTCCATATCTCTCATATTGAGCTGTTTAAAGACTCCAATGGTGCGAGTGTCCTCAAAACTGCATTTGAATGCAAGATCATGAATTTGCTGATCTGTGAGATCCAGACCCAGTTCATGTAAACTGGTGGGCATTTCTACAGACCGGAAAAAATTTTCCATTGCTTCAATTCCTGCAAGGGCTGTTTCTTTATAATCAGTTCCACATGGAATGTCAAATACATTGGTGGCAAACTGAGCAAAACGTTCAGGGTTCACCTCGTAGACGTATCGTGCCCAGCTTCCCCAGATAGCTGCCAGACCTGCTCCGTGAGTTACATTGTAGACACCTCCCAGTTCATGTTCAAGCTGGTGGCATGCCCAGTCACCACCACCTGTACCGCATCCGGTCAGACCGTTGTGGGAAAGGCTTCCTGCCCACATAATTTCTGCCCTGGCGCTGTAATTGTCTGGTTCTTTCATAAGAATACGGGCATTGTAAATGACTGTCTGCATCAGAGCTTCGCTGATGCTGTCTGTAATCTCCATAGTTTCAATATTTACAAAATATCGCTCCATGGTGTGCATGAGGATATCTACACATCCGCTTTCTGTCTGATACTGCGGGAGTGTGTAGGTGAGACGTGGATTTAAGATGGCAAATTTCGGCCTGCAGTAATCTGTCTTTGCACATCCACGTTTTTCTTTTGTTTCTTCATTTGTGATAACACTGGAACTGCTCATTTCACTTCCGGAAGCTGCAATTGTAAGGATGACACCAATGGGCAGACAGCCGGTTGGAACAGCTTTTTTCAGACAGAAATCCCAGACATCATTGTTCGGATTGGCAACGCCATAGCCGATGGCTTTGGAAGAGTCAATAACACTCCCTCCTCCTACAGCAAGGATAAAGTCTACATGTTCTTTTTGGCATAATTCGATTCCCTCGCGGACTTTGGAAAGAAGTGGATTAGGAATGACACCACCCAGGGTGATGTATTCAAGACCTTCTTCTTTCAGATTAGAAGTGATCTCATCAATCAGTCCGGAACGGACAGCACTCTGACCTCCATAATGGATCAGAACTTTTTTTGCTCCATACTTCTTCAGCAGGGAACCTGCCTGAAGGTGGGTATCTTTGCCAAAGAGAACCTGTGTTGGTGTATAATATTCAAAATTTCTCATAATATGTAAACGACCTCCTATAGATTGAAAGGTTAACTGAATCAGGTAAGTCCTCTGCTTTAATTGTAAAATGTAATGAGCAGTAGGTGGGACTTCCTTTTTATATTAAAGCAAATAATGGAAAAATAGTCAAAAAATAATAAAAAAATTAAAATTTGAAAGCAATTTTTGCTGGTTCTCAGAAGACATTTTTGGAAAGATTCCAGTACAGATATCTATAATTTTCTGCACACAGAAAACGGAAAGACAGAAATTTATAGATTTTGGACAGAATATTTTATGGGCATTATGTGAATGGAATGCTATGATAAATACACTTAAATATACAAAGTGAATAAAAAAGGAGGAAACAAGAAATGAAAAAAAGAATGTACAAGATTATGGCACTTGCCATGACAGCAGCGATGGTGGTACCGATGGCAGCGCAGACAACTGCATTTGCAGCTGACGACAAAGAAATTACTTACTGGAATATCGCGGTAGAGAGCCCGGACAAAGATATTGTTACTGCAGCAGTAGACAAGTTTAACAAAGAAACAAAGTCAGGCTATACTGTAAATTCGGTAGCTATCCAGAATGATACATACAAGGAAAAACTTGTTATCGCGATGAGCTCCGGTGAGTGTCCTGATATGTACTCAAGCTGGTCCGGTGGTCCGATGTATGAATATATTGATTCCGGATTTGCTCAGCCGATTGATGATCTTCTTGATCAGTCCGATGTTAAAGATAAACTTCTGGATGCAGCTATTGAACAGGGAAGCTACAATGGACATGTATATGCGATCCCATATCTGAATGTTTCTCTGGCAGGTATCTTCTACAACAAAGATATGTTTAAACAGTACGGACTTGAAGAACCGAAGACATTAGCTGATCTGGAAAATATCTGTGCAACATTAAAAGAAAACGGAATTACACCTTTTGCACTTGCTAATGCTTCCAAATGGACAGGTTCCATGTACTTCATGTCTCTGGCAGCACGTTATGGCGGACTGGAACCATTCCAGAATGCAGTTGCAGGAACCGGTAAATTCACAGATGACTGCTTCATCAAAGCAGGTGAGAAGATTCAGGAGTGGGTTAACAACGGATACTTCCCGGATGGCGTAAACTCCTTAAGCGAAGATGACGGACAGGCAAAACAGTTAATGTATCAGGAGACAGCAGGTATGCTTCTCTGTGGCTCATGGTATACAGGAACATTCCAGACTGACAGTGAGGAATTCTATCAGAAGATCGGCTGGTTCCCATTCCCTGCAATTGATGATTCCGATGCTGATCCTACAATCCAGATCGGTACTGTAGGTGATCAGTTCATTTCCTTCAACTGTGAAGGTGATAAACTTGCAGCAGCATTTGAATGTGCAACAGATCATTTATCTGATGAAGTTGCAGACATTACATACTCTAACAACAAGATTGTTCCTGTAAAAGATGCAGGAGACCACATCAAAGACCCTGTTGTAAAGGAAATTTTTGATGCAGCTCAGAAAGCATCTTCTATCCAGTTGTGGTATGACCAGTATCTGCCAACATCTGTTGCAACTGCACATCTTGATGGCTTACAGGAAGTATTTGGTCTGACAAAGACTCCTCAGGAAGCACAGGAAGAAATGCAGAAAGCAATGGACGAATATTTAAGTACCAAATCTGATTCCGGCGCAGCAGATGATACTGCAGAAGAAGCTACAGATGATGCAGCAGCAGATGATGCTGAATAATCTTTAAAGGAAAGCAGGCATTCATTCTGACCTGAGTAAGGGTAGAAAAGAAGGGTTCTGCACATGCTGAAAGTGCAGAACCCTTTATCTTGAAAAACAATATGTGAGTACACAGAGTGTGCTTGAAAAATCATTTCAATGTCAAATTACATATCAGACAGCATGTCAGAAAATATATAAAAAACCATCTCAGAAATATATCTCTAACATATTCCGAAAGCATTTTTCAAACATACTCTGGCATACGTTAGGTCAGATGATCAAATCTCAGAAAGTATTAAAAAGGAGGCACCAAAATGAATGAAAAAGGGATATCTCTGGTTCAGTTAAGACAGAGAAAAACACGTCAGACAGCAGCACTTTTTCTGGCACCTGTTATCATTTTATTAGTAGTATTTATCGCGTATCCGATTATTGATACATTTATTACAAGCGGATACCAGTGGAATGGTATTTCCGCAGACAAGAAGATGGTAGGACTTGCAAACTGGGCAAAACTGATCAAAGATACAAAATTCTGGATAGCATTTAAGAACAACGTTATTATCATGATCCTATCTATCATTATCCAGATTCCGTTAGGACTTGCAATGGCAACATTCCTTGACTTTGGCGGTAAGAAACTTACAATTTTCAAGGTTATCTGGTTTATTCCAATGCTTATGTCTTCTGTTGCAATTGGTTTCCTTTTCACATACGCACTTGCAACAAACGGAGGTATTGTCAGCACAATTTCCGGATGGTTCGGAGGGGGCAACATTGACCTTCTTGGTAATCCAAAATTAGCATTGCTCACAGTTATTCTTATCATTGCATGGCAGTTTACACCATTCTACATGGTTTACTTTATGGCTGGTTATACAAACATCCCATATGATGTATTTGAAGCAGCAAGAATCGATGGTGCTACAAGAGGACAGTATTTCTGGAAGATTGCACTTCCACTTCTTATTCCGTCAATTAAGAGTGCAGCTATCCTTTCAATGGTTGGATCTCTGAAATACTTCGATCTGATCTATGTTATGACAGGTGGCGGTCCTGGTACTGCTACAGAGCTGATGGCAACCTATATGTACAAAGAATCATTCAAGAACTTTAACATGGGTTATGGTTCAGCCATTGCAGGAGGTATGTTTATCCTGATTACAATGGTATCTATGATTACTATGAAACTTATAAACGGAAAACAGGAGGATTAAGGGATGGACAGCTATAAGAAAAGTAGAAGAAAAAGCATCATAGCCTGGGTCATTGCTTTTGTTCTTGCTATCGGTGCAGCAATTGTATCATTTACACCTTTTATATTCATGGTGCTGAACTCATTCAAAGAGAAATTTGAGATGCTTACCAAGGGTGTATTCCAGCTTCCTGATAAACTGAACTGGTCCAATTACACTGAGGTACTTACAGGAGGGTTTGCAAATTACTTCAAGAACAGTGTGATCGTTCTTGCAATCTCCCTGATCCTGCTGCTGTTTATTTCAGCATGCGCTTCTTATCCTCTGGCAAGATTTAAGTTTAAAATGGCACAGCCGATTTATGCGATCATTGTAGCCTGTATGTCTATTCCTGTACATATTACATTGATCCCTGTATTCAAAATGTCAAAGTCAACAGGACTTTATGATACAATCTGGTCACTGATCGGACCGTATGTCGCATTCGCAGTTCCGATTTCCGTATTTATCCTGACCAGCTTTATGAAAGAGATTCCGAGAGAAATCGAAGAATCTGCTGAAATTGACGGATGTGGAAAGATTCAGATGTTCTTCTCCATGATCCTGCCGCTTTCCAAACCCGGAATGGCGACACTGGCAATTTACAATGGTGTAAATATGTGGAATGAATTCTCATTTGTAAATACACTGACACAGTCTGCCCAGAATCGTACCCTGCCGCTGGCAATCTGGGAATTCCAGGGACAGTATTCTATGAATACACCAATGATCATGGCGGTTCTTACATTAACACTTTTACCAATGGTTATCATGTTTATTATTTTCCAGGATAAACTGGTAAAAGGTATGACTGCAGGTGCTGTAAAGGGTTGATTCTTTCTGCGAAATCTGTTGTATCCATTTACCATTGAACATGGTATGATATTGGGGAGATAAAATCACCCCTGATCATGTGGGTATATGTGAAATTATGTGACAGATGAGGAAAGACAACATGAACAAAATGGAAAACAAAATTCAGCTACTGGAAATTTGATAAAAAAATACTTTTACTTGTGACCGTCAGTATTCTTATTGTAACGCTGACGGTTGCAGGTGTTTCTCTGACTTTTTCTATAGCATCGATGAAAGAG
>ENA-OQIT01000071-OQIT01000071.1-human-gut-metagenome-genome-assembly--contig:-NODE-71-length-25779-cov-3.906284_pt1 | contig 25779 bp, 24 predicted proteins | sample MGYA00242587_ERZ504752 | MGnify/ENA primary metagenome ERZ504752 (study PRJEB26092, sample SAMD00036352) | human gut metagenome | host: Homo sapiens | study: EMG produced TPA metagenomics assembly of... | reverse complement strand
AGTGGTAATTATTAAATAAGCGCCCATCATGCTGATAACCATAACTATAGAATATATCATAATAAAATTACTTTTTTTGTAGACGCCCGTTTATCAGCATGTGGAAATAAAAAGAAACTGCATAATCAGATACGACCGGTAGAATTTACAGATCGTATCTGCTATGCAGTTTTTTGTTTTCTTTAATTTTCTTCAGTATTCTTCGGACAGTTATGAGCATTCATGTCATCGTTGTCTGTCATAAGATATTTGCGGATCGCAAACAGAACTGCGATACTGAGTACGCCAAGAAGAGTTTCTGCTGGCCCGAGGTGTTCGACTACCATCTGGCGTGCTGTGGCAAACATCAGAACCTCAACAACTGTCTGTGCGGAATGCTGGCAGAGCATTTTTACAAATTCCACGCCTACTACCAGAGACAAAGCCTGGGAAAGGAAAGTGCTGAAAAATTCTGTATCCATGGACATAACAGAAGTATCTGCAACCTCCATGATCAGCCGGAAGCCTGCCAGTGCGATCACCAGCAGAATTACCATAGAAAGAGCAATTTCCGCGTAACGTGAAATATTGTAAATGATTGTGTTAAAGTGTTTACGAATGTTATGGTTAACCTGTCGTTTGGGGCTCATAACTGTGAGTCCTTTCTGTTTTGTTGTATATAGTGAATGTAAAGAAGCGTAACTGTTTATAGTGTTACGAAAAAGATTAATATAAATAATCTTTATTTACATAACCATATTTGCAGAGTTTCTGGGAGTAAATATACCAGTACTGTGCATCAGTTGTATCCACAAGCTGAACTGTATCGCCGGAATATAACTGTCCGATCTCGTTGGAAGAGTCGTAAGCCTTTGTAGAACGCAAAGCCAGATAACCCTTGGCAACACTGACAGTATAAGAACCGGACGAACTTGTCGGCTGTGATGAGAGGAAATACAGGTAATCGTTATTTACGTATCCGGATAAGTTCAGTTTTGGAGAATAGACGTACCAGTAATCACTGGTGGTATATTCTGTAACTTCAACAGTATCACCGGAATACAGCTCGCCGATCTCGTTGGAGGAATCATAATCCATGGCAGAGCGCAGAGCCAGATATCCTTTACTTACACCTACCTGATAAGTGTCAGATGCCATAACGGTCTGTGAGCTGCAGGGTACAGATACAGCAGCAATCGTAGCTGCAAGAATCATGGGAATTGCAATATTTTTTCTTTTTTTCATAGTGAACCCCTCCTTTGGGTTATTATGTACTCTGAGAGTACATTATTTAATTATAGTAATCGTAAATCGTTCTGCTTAAGGTAGCGATCGTATTCTGTGCGGAACCGGCACTTGAGAGATTCTGGGACATAAATACGATTACTACGTCATTTTTGGAATCATAGATGATTCCGGCATCATTTTCCACGTTGTCAAGTTCTCCGGTTTTATTTGCGGTTTTGACTCCTTCCGGAAGCTGTGCGGGAATTTTGTTACAGCGTCGTCTGTGCCTTGAGCAGATTAAACATATCAGCGGCATGGGTGTAGCCGGATGTATCCTGTTTATAAATCTCCTGCAGGAGATGACCACAGTCTCCTACAGATGTGTAGTTATCATCATTCTCATTGCTGGCAAGGAGCATACGTCCCATGTGAGTCTGGTCATAGCCATGTGCCTGGCAGAAACTGTTGACAGCCTGCATACCTGCTGCGGAATCACCGCCGCCAAGATAAGTTGTCAGGGTATTGGCTGCATCGTTATCGCTGACTGTGATCATGGAGTACAGATTGGAGTCTACAGAATCCCTGCCGTATTGTCCGGTTATCTGATCATAATTCTCGTAGACAGCTCCCATGATATAGAGCTTGATCAGGCTTGCAGCCTGCATTTTCTGATCATTAAGACTGCCCTCGGTTCCATTTACAAGATCGGATATGAAAACAGCCCAGGTTCCGTTTTCAGCGGGAAGCTGACTTTGAACCTGTTTTAAAATTGTCTCTAGTTTCTCATCTGTGACCGGTTCTGAAGATGTGCCTGCCCCGGAACCGTTAAAGACGCTTTCAGAACTCTCTGAAGATGAAGAAGGGGAAAGCATTCCCTGACCTTCTACGGATGTTTCCGCGGCCTCTGCATTTTCAGCAGCATGACTGCTGTATGCAGGAGTAACAAGAAGGCTGAGCGATAGCAGAGGTATTAATAATTTTTTTGAAAACATTGTGTTCACCACCTGTTAAATATTTACTGTAAAACATTCGGAATCTGTTGATCTGTTATATAAATCGTATTTCTTCATGTTTAGATAAATCAGGTTTAAAAGTCTTATTGTGCAAGCACAAATGATTTTTAAAATCTGATATCTGTATGTACAAAATTATACAGTGTTTAGAGTTGTGTTACAAGTGTATTTACGGTTGATTTTAAAATTTATTATATGGCTGCCGGTTACTGTTGGCACAATACTTGAGATGCGTTCGTACAATTTGTAGGAATGCGGGCGTGAAAAATCCGCATATCTGATTATATATTTTGGATTGTATAAATGCTACAATAAAATCATCAGAAACGAGATAAAGAACGACAAATTAAACAAACCAATGTGGGAATGTGGGGGCATTTTCATATTGCATGAGGAGGTAGATTATATGTTAACACCGAAACAGAATATGCTGGAAGTTATAAAAGGCGGAAATCCTGACAGATTTGTTAATCAGTATGAAGCAGTACAGCTTCTTTTTCATCCGTTTATGTTTGCAAACCCGCTGCTTCAGCCGGGTCAGGAAAATGTAGTGAATGCATGGGGGGTAACCAATACTTTCCCGAAAGGAGTTCCGGGTTCTTTTCCTGTACATACTCCTGACAAGATCGTGGTAAAGGATATTGAAGACTGGAAAGACTATGTACATGCACCGTCTTTGAAATTTACCCAGGATCAGTGGGATATGGTGAAGGCTCAGTATGATGCAGTTGACGGAGAACAGGCATTTAAAGCAGCTTTCGTTGCACCGGGATTATTTGAGCAGACTCATCATCTGTGTGAGATCAGTAATGCGTTGGTTTATTATATTACTAATCCGGATGAAATGCATGATCTGATCAAATATCTGACAGAGTGGGAACTGGAACTTGCTGAAGGTATCTGTTCCAACCTTCATCCTGATGCATTATTCCATCATGATGACTGGGGTGGACTGGACAGTACATTTATGAGTCCTGCAATGTTTGATGAATTTTTACTTGAGCCATATAAAGAAATTTACGGATATTATCACAGTCATGGCGTTGAGCTGGTTATCCATCATTCTGACAGTTACGCAGCAACACTGGTTCCTTCTATGATTGAGATGGGGATCGATGTATGGCAGGGATGTATGGAAACCAATAATCTTCCGGAACTGATCAGGAAATATGGCGGAAAGATCAGCTTCATGGGCGGTATCGAAAATCGTGCAGTTGATTTTGAGGGCTGGACAGATGAGAATTGTGATGCAGTGGTACGTCGTGTCTGCGAAGAATGTGGAAACAAATACTTTATTCCATGTATCGCTCAGGGTGGCCCTGGTTCTGTTTATCCGGGTGTTTATAAATCTCTCTGTGATTCCATTGACAAGCTGAATGAAGAGAAATTTGGCATTAAGGCATCTGAATCTACAAGGCTTCCATGGCAGATTATGTTCTGATCTTAGGTATTTGTCAGTGGCAAAACGGAATACAAATATCTGTCCGACATTTAGATGAAATTTCAGGTGTTGCAGAGGATGATGCTATGGAGGTGTTTGAAAATGATTATTATTGGTGAGAAAATTAATGGTTCTATCCCGATCGTTGCAGAAGCGATCGCGAAAAGAGACTCTGAATTTATTAAAGCAAGAGCAAAGCTTCAGGCGGAAAGCGGAGCTACTTATATTGACTGTTGCGCTTCTGTTCCGGAAGCGGAAGAAGTGGAAACATTGAAATGGATGATCGACTGTATCCAGGAGGTTACAGATCTTCCGATCTCAATTGACAGCCCGAGTCCGGATGTTCTGGCACAGGCTTATAAGTTCTGTAAGAAACCTGGAATTTTTAACTCTGTATCAGGAGAGGGACATAAGATTGATACGATTTTCCCGATCATGGCTGAGCCGGGAAATGAGGGATGGCAGGTAATTGCGCTGCTGAGTGACAATACAGGTATTCCGAAATGTGCAGCAGACCGTCTGAAAGTTTTTGACAAGATCATGGCGAAAGCGAAAGAGTACGGAATTGCTCCGGACAGGATTCACATTGATCCGCTGGTTGAGATGCTTTGTACTTCTGAGGATGGTATTGCAACGAATATTGAGACGATTACAAGTGTACGTGAGCAGTATCCGACCATTCATATTACGGCAGCAATCAGTAATATTTCCTTTAATCTGCCGGTTCGTAAGCTGATTAATTACGGGTTCCTGGTACTGGCAATGAATGCAGGACTGGATAGTGGAATTATGGATCCGACAAATAAGGATATGCTTGGACTGGTTTATGCAACAGAAGCATTACTTGGTCTGGATGATTATTGTATGGAATATATAGGGGCTTACAGAGAAGGCTTAATTGGTACAACAAAGAAGAAGTAAGTTGAATCTGCAGAAACTGTGTAAATGAATTAAGTGGTTGGAATCTGAAATTGAGAAATAACAGGAGGATTTGATTATGTCTAAGATAAATGAAGTTGCGGAATTAGTTGAAAAAGGGAAAGCGAAATTAGTAGGACCGGCTGTACAGGAAGCCATTGATGAGGGTGATGATCCGGTTGCGATTCTGAATGATGGTATGATCAGTGCGATGTCTGTAGTTGGTGAGAAATTCAAAAATGGTGAGATCTTTGTTCCGGAGATGCTGGTTGCAGCTCGTGCTATGAAGAAAGGTGTTGAGGTTCTGAAACCGCATCTGGCATCTGGTTCTACAGGTGCACTTGGTAAGGTTATCATTGCTACGGTTTCCGGTGACCTTCATGATATTGGTAAGAATCTGGTTGCCATGATGATCGAGAGTGCCGGATTTGAGGTGATCGATCTTGGAGTCGATGTTCCGGCGGCTAAGATTATTGAGTGCTATAAAGAGAATCCGGATGTTAAGATCATTGCTCTTTCTGCGCTGCTGACTACTACTATGCCGGCTCTGAAGGAGACTGTTGAGGCGTTGAATGCGGCGGATTTCAGAGGTAATATTAAGGTTATGGTTGGCGGAGCACCGATTACAGAAGCTTTTGCTGAGGAAATTGGTGCTGACGGATATTCTGATGATGCGGCTAGTGCGGCGTCACTGGCTAAGAAGTTGGCGGCCTGATCTGATTGCTAGTGCGGGTTTAGTATAACATGAAAATATTATGAGGGGACTGCTCTGTGGAGTGGTCCTTTCGTGTATTTTGGGATTTTTTTGGAGTGTGTTATAATGGGAAAAAGGGGACGCTCAGAAAAATATTTTATTTCATGTGCGGTTTCGGGGTCTAAGATATTCTAACCTCTCAGAAATCTGCTAAAGGCATGAGCAGCCTTCTCAAACTCGCTCCGTTGCAAACTTCGCTCAGACAGTGATACAGTCTGCTCATAACGCAGATTTCTGAGAGCTAAGAATATCTAAGACCCCTGCAAATGCACATGAAATAAAATATTTTTCTGAGCTGGCTGTTGGCTGTTGTGATGATTGGATTGGATATGTGGGAGGTTTTTATGGCTTGGGTTAAGTTTGTGCGTGAAGGGATTGAGATAGAAGTGAATGCCGGGATGTCTGTGTTGGAAGCTGAGATTCGGGCGGGTTTGAGGCCGGATGCGCCTTGTGGCGGTCTGGGGAAATGTGGGAAGTGTCTGGTTAAGATTAATGGTGAAGTTGTTAAGGCGTGTCAGATTCGGATTGGTGAAGGTGAGACTTGTGTAGTGGAGACATTGGACAGGGCTGGCAATGAAAAGATTTTGACGGATGGATTTAACAGAGAAGTTGTGTTTGAACCGGGACTACGGATGGCTCAGGTTGAGCTGGAGAAGGCGAAAACAGGGGAGAAGCGGTCGGACTGGCAGAGGCTGCTGGATACGCTGGCGGAGACAGATGGTGAGGTTGAGCCGGGGCAGATGGAGGTGGATCTGAAGCTGGCGGGTGAATTGTATGGGATGCGCAGGGATTCTGATGAATGGTATGTGATTTACAGTAGACGGCGGATTCTGGAAATGAGGAAGGAAGCTGGTCGGAGGTGTCTGGCAGCGTTTGATATTGGGACGACTACCATTGCGGGGTATTTGCTGGATGGTGCGGATGGGAGGACTCTGGCAGTTGAGAGCAGGATGAATCCGCAGGCGCAGTATGGTGCGGATGTGATCATGCGGGCGAATTATGCGCTGGAGCATGGAACAGAAGCGTTAAGTATGTGTGTTCGGAAAGCGGTTAATGAGATGTTGGGAAGTCTGGCAGAGGATGCAGGGATAAGGAGAGAGGATGTTTTTCAGGTGTGTGTTGTGGGAAATACCTGTATGCATCATCTGTTTCTGGGGATTTCTCCGGCTTCGCTGGTACATGCGCCCTATACTCCGGCTGTGAGTGAGAGGCTGGTGCTGAATGCGGGGGATTATGGTCTGGCTGTGCAGGAGCGTGCAGAGTTGATCATGCTTTCGGATATTGCAGGATATGTGGGAGCGGATACCTGTGGATGTCTGCTGGCTATCAGGCCGGATCAGCAGGAAGAGATTTCTCTGATGATCGATATTGGAACGAATGGTGAGATGGTTCTGGGAAACAGGGAGCGGATGGTGACCTGTTCTACTGCGGCCGGGCCTGCTTTTGAGGGTGCGAAGATTGAGTGTGGAATGCGTGGCGCGGCCGGGGCTGTGGATCATGTGAAGTATGAGGATGGGAAGTGGAACTATACAACTGTTGGGAATAAGCCGGCGGTTGGTTTGTGTGGTTCGGGATTGATCGATCTGGTGGCGGGTCTTCTGGATGCTGGAATGCTGGATGAGAATGGTGTGCTGAGAAGCGGACAGGAGAAGCAAGGTGTGTTTATTCTGGTACCGCCAGAGCGGGGCGGTAATGAGAGAGGGGTTTATCTGACTCAGAAGGATCTCGGAGAGGTTCAGCTTGCGAAAGCTGCGATTGCAGCGGGAATTCAGATGCTTATGGAACGGCTTGGGATTACAGAAGATGATATCTGTTCGGTATATATTGCAGGTGCTTTTGGCAACTATATGGATCCGGTCAGTGCCGGGAAGATTGGCTTGCTTCCGGCGACGCTTGTGAAGAAAGTGAAACCAGTGGGAAACGCTGCTGGTGAGGGGGCGAAGATCGCACTTGTGAATGAGAAGGAAATGCTGGAGATGGATGAGCTGGTGAGAAAGATTGAATTCGTTGAGCTGGCTGCTTCGGCTGATTTTCAGGATCATTTTATTGATGAACTGGGATTTGAGACAGGTGAATGATTTTATCCGCCTGATTGAATTATTGAGAAGTGCAGATTTCTTCTGATAAACTGCGGAGCAGTTATTCGGTGCAGAACTGAGGCGCGAAGAGGATAATTTTATCTGCCTGATGAGGTTGCTATAGACTATACAAGAGAGTAAGGGGTTAGATTATGGATATAAAAAAAATAGAGCAAATGGGAATGGAGCAGGGGTTTTCGCATGTGGTGTTGCTGGATTGTGATACGATTGAGCTGAAGCCGGAGGTTCGACAGATGTGTGCAGCAGATACCTGTCATAAGTATGATAAGTGCTGGAGCTGTCCTCCGGGATGTGGCTCTCTTGAGGAATGTGAAGCGAAAGTCCGGCAGTATAAGTATGGGATTATTGTTCAGACAGTTGGTGAATTGGAGGATGTTTTTGATGGCGAGGGAATGATGGAAACGGAAGCCAGACATAAGGAGTATTTTGTGGAATTTGAGAAGAAACTTCGGGAGATTTATCCGGATATGCTGGCGATTGGTGCGGGATGCTGTACGAAATGTAAGGTCTGTACTTATCCGGATGCTCCATGCAGGTTTCCGAAACAGGCTTTCTCATCGATGGAGGCTTACGGGATGCTGGTAACACAGGTTTGCCAGGCCAATGAGCTACAGTATTATTATGGGGATTGTACGATTGCTTATACGAGTTGTTACCTTCTGGAATAATATTTTAGCCGAATCAAGTAAGTCCCCTGTGGAGCAGTTATTTGGTGTAGCGAAGCGGATTACGAATATCTGCTTGATTTAAATCAAGTAAATTCTCTGGTTACTGTTCACTGGTAATATCCCGCGAGGTGTTTTTTGTGAGCGAAGGTCACAGAAAACCCGAGACATACCGCGCGAATTTATGCGATTAGCATAAATTCTGTGCATCGCGAAGCGTGTTACTGAGAACGGAGTGAACAGTAACATTCTCTGTGGAGGTTGCGGAAGGGGAAGTTAGTTTTCGTTGTAAATAACAGTGAGCTATGATAAAATACAGATATTGAAAGCGCAGAGCGTGTTTGAAAAAACAAAAAATCCTTCGCCGCAGGGCGGGGGATTTTTGGCAGAAGGTATTAAGGGTGGCTTGAGGATATGACAGTACTGGAACAGTTAAGAAAAACAATTGAAGACGGACATCCGGGGGAGACAGAGAAGCTGGTGAGGGAGGCATTGAAGCAGCATATTCCTGCAGGGCGGATTGTGGAAGAGGCCATGACTCCGGCTATGCGAACAGTGGGGGAGAATTACAAATCCAATGGTGCGGATATTATTAAAATTCTGGCAGCAGCCCGAAGTGTGCGCAAGGGTTTTGAATTGTTGGAGGAACAGGACTCGCAGTTTGGCAGGAGGAATATCGGAACTGTAATCCTTGGAACGGTGGAAGGTGATCTGCATGATGTAGGTAAGAATCTGGTTGCAATCATGTTTCGCAGTGCCGGATTTAAGGTGATCGATCTGGGAGTGGATATTTCTGAGAAGCAGTTTCTGCGTGCAGTGAAACAGAATCCGGATGTGTCGATCGTGTGTATCTCTTCACTTCTGAGTACTTCAATCCCGGAGATGGAGCAGGTGGTGAAGTCTCTGAAACGAAGCAGCAGTAAGCATAAATTTAAGATTATGGTTGGTGGAGGTGCAGTAACGGAGCAGCTGGCGAAGAATATGGGAGCAGATGCCTATACAGAGAACTGTATTGAGGCTGTGGAAGTTGCGAAGACGTTTATTGTGTGAGAACCGGGCTGACAGGTACGTATAAGAAAGACATAATGTGAGTTAAATTGCTATAGAATTGACTGGTAAAATAGGTGCTTCAATTATGTGACAGGAGGATTGTAGACTTGCAGCTGTCATCAGTTTATTTATATGAAAAAATAAAAGAGAAATATGAAATTACGGAAAGGGGAACTTTATCCGGTTCAGACGGATATCTGCGCCCCTTTTTGTGTTATGAAAAAAAAGAAACATTTCGACATGGGCATGTTTATGTGGTACAGAGATATGACAAAGAGTGGGAATCGGCAGTTCTGACTGCTGAAAATATACTCTGGGTATTTTGTGGGAGAGAGGAAATTGATGCTGCATCAGAAGAGCTTCAGCAGATTCCGTATATTCATATTGCACTTGATAGTCTGGAAGAAATAGCAGAATTTATGAATGATGTGCAGGAGATTTTTGATGCGGCTGATGAATGGGAACGGAAGATTCATGATCTGATGTTAGAACATGCCGGAATGGACAGGCTTTTGCAGGTGACATCGGAATTTCTGCAGAATCCGATGTCTGTAACAGGACTGGATTTTACCTTCGTGGCGGAAGCGGGAAGCGAGTATCTGCCGCCGAGGGCGCGGCTGTATACAGATGACGGGTTGAATATGGAATATGTAAATGCGCTTCTGCAGAATGAAGCTTATCGAGATATGGCAGATACACATGAATATGTAATGTTTCCGGCTTATATCAGTGGATGTCGTTCGATGAACAGAAATCTGTTTGTGGATGGGAAAGCAACTCACAGGCTGGTTTTGACTGAGTGCAGATCAGAGATTACACTGAGAGTTATCTGTGTACTGGACATTCTGGTGGAGAAACTGGAGTATCTGCTTGCGCATGAAGCGGAGGAAGAAGATCCGGACAGGGATATGGAGCAGATTTTTGTCAGGATTTTGTCGGACAGAACTGCGGATTATATGCAGGTGAGTAGAGAACTGAGTGAACTGGGATGGAGTGGGAATCATGAATATATGTGCCTGATCCTGCAGATTACCTATCTGAATCAGCAGAATCTTTCCACAAAGGCAATCTGCCGATATATTAAGAAGAAATTTGAGGATTCTGTGAGTTTTCTTTATCAGGATGAAATTGTGGCATTTTTTGACCTTACCAGACTTGGAAAAAGCCAGGAGGAAGTAGCCGGAAAACTGGTTTATTTTATCAGGGATACTTATCTGAAAGCCGGATACAGCAGGGTGATGACAGGACATATGAATCTGAGACGGCAGTATGTGCAGGCGAAGACGGCTCTGGATGTAGGAAGCCGTAAGAAGCCTTATCTGTGGATTCATTATTTCGGTCAGGTGGCACTGACCTATATTCTGGAACAGGCAACAAGAAGATTGCCGGGAACAATGATCTGTCATGAAGGGCTGCTGGAATTGAAGAAGCATGATGAGGAGAATCAGACTCAGTATATGGAGACATTGAGAGTGTATCTGGAGCAGCATCTCAGTGCAACCCAGGCGGCAAGGGAATTGTTTATCCACCGCAGTACGTTTCTTTACAGGCTGGACAGGATTAAGGAAATCCTGCAGTCTGAGCTGGATGATCCGGAGGAAATTTTTTATCTGGAATTGTCATTCAGGCTGCTGGAGCAGGAGCAAGAGAAAGAATAGTACGGGAGCAGAATAGTGCAGATATCTGGAAAGGTCAATTATTTGTAGAGGGAGATGTTTTGATAAAAAAATTCAGGTACGCTTAAGCGTACCTGAATAAATGTTAAAAGAGATATTATGTTATTTAGCTTCTTCTTCGGCAGCAGCCTCTTCTTCAGCTTCCAGAGCCGGGTCTACATGAACGGCGGCTACGGATACAACTGCAGCTTCAAGGTCTGTCTTTAAGTCTACATCTTTGTCCTGGGCGATGGCGAGGTCTTTGACTTTGATTACGTCGCCGACTTTCATGTCACCGACATCTACCATAACTTTGTCTACCAGTGCTGATGGGAGAGCTCTGAAGGAGATTTCTTCCAGATGCTGCTGTAATACACCGGCTTCCAGTTTGTCGTGGTTTACAAGTACGATCTCTGCTACGGAATGTACTTTCTCGTTGCTTACCAGTGCCTGGAAATCTATTTCATCCACCTGTCCTTTTAACGGATTGAACTGGATCTCTTTAATCAGTACGTCATATGACTGACCATCTACATCCAGCATAATCTGGCTTCCTTTGTTATTTGTCTTGAGAAGTTTCTCGACAGCAGATTTCTCGATTTTAACAGGAAGAGAACCTTCCATCTCTCTGCCAAATACGTTACCTGTAACGTAGCCTTCTCTTCTTAATCTTTTGGCCTTTGTGTCCATTGTTCTTTTTTCAGCTTTTAAAGTATTCATTTGACTTTTCCTCCATTTTACAGCTGAGGTGACACGCTTGACACTATCTTCAATTTATGAGCATCCGAAATGCTCCAGGTGGTGTTAAGTATTTTTAAGTATTCAGTTGTTTGTTCTTTATCTTTGTTACAGCTGTATTATAACACGCTAAAAATGAAATGCAAGAGGAAAATGTGAAGAGTTTGTGAAATTTAAGTAAACACAAACAAAGCCCTCCGGAAGTGACCGCTTCCGGGGGGGGCTTTGCATTTAATCTAATTAATCATTAATTACAGAGTATCATTTCTTCTGATATAACCAGGCTGTTCAGTCGGGGAAACGATTTCTTTTTTATGAACGAGTTTCGCCCATTTGTCGACTACTTCATTCTCTACGTGAACACCCTCACCTACAGTAGCTTCAGCGAGAACAACACTGTTTCTTACAACAGCACCTTTTTTAATGATGCATCCACGACCGATTACAGAATTCTCAACAGTACCTTCAATCTGGCAGCCGTTGGAGATTACGGAATTCTTCACATCTGCAGTATTGAAATACTGAGTCGGGCAGGAATCATTGGTACGTGTATAGATTGGCCAGTTTTCATGGAAAAGTTCCTGAGCTGACTTGTAGTTAAGGAGAGCCATGTTTGCAGCATAGTAACTTGGGAAGTCTGTAATGCTTGCAAAGAATCCCTTGTGTGCAACGCCGCGGATATCCAGAGTTTCACATTTATCATTCAGGATGTCTGTCAGTGTGTACATGGAAGAAAGATTCTTGGCTTCTTTGATCAGGCTGATGAAAAGCTCTGTTTTCATAACACAGGTATCCATATAAACATACTGATTCTTCTTATTACCATGATTTGGTTCGATGGATTCCACACCTTTCTGGCGGTTCAGCCCCAGAACATTACAGGTAAGATAAGCCTCTTTTGCATTATCAACAGCGTGATAAAGGAGAGTAACATCTGCACCGGAGTCAATGTGGGTATGTAAAAACTGGTCAAAATCAATTGAATAAACCATATAGCTCGGGGCAATGACAACATACGGATGATACATTCTGCTGAGTGATTCCATGTTATCCAGATAGCAGGAGATATCGGTGTTATAGATATCATTGTCATTATTGTGCTCTGAGAAGAGAAGCTGAAGTTTGCCGCTCTTGGAGTTGATGTTGTAATGACGTCCTGTTCCAACGTGTTCTACAACAGAACGGGGTTTATTATTGATATAGACCTGAATACGGTCAATGTCGCTATTGGTCATATTGGAGATAGGGAAGTCAATGACTCTGTATCTGCCAAGGAAGGAAAACGCACCGATCGGGCGATAATCCTGCATACCATCTACATAAATATTTCTCCCGGAAGAGCTTACGATTCCAAATGCCTTATACATATTATTCTGCCCCCTTTACGCGTTTCGCTACAAGCTCAATGTGCTCACTGTCTGCGGCACCGACAACGGCACCTTTACCGATGCGGATACCGTCAGCTACAAGTGCACGCTGAACAACGGCACCTTCTTCTACCACAACACCCGGCATCAGTACACTGTCGATAATTCTGGCACCTGCACCAATCTTAACACCTGTAAAGAGAACGGAATGCTTAACTTCGCCCTGAACAACACAGCCCTGTGTGATATATGCATCTTTAACATCTGCTTCTGCGCTGATGTACTGTGGAAGTGCGGCAACATCTTCTGTATAAATCTTCCATGACGGATCGCCCAGATCAAGCTCATTTTTGGAACTTAACAGATCCATGTTTGCTTCCCAGAGAGAGTCGATGGTACCAACATCTTTCCAGTATCCTTCAAATTTATATGCATAAAGAGTCCTGTTATCGTTAAGCATAGTAGGGATGATATCTTTACCGAAGTCATGGCTGGAATCAGGATTCTTGATATCAGCCATCAGCATCTTGCGGAGGAGTTTCCAGGTGAAGATATAGATACCCATGGATGCAAGGTTGCTCTTCGGATGCTCAGGTTTTTCCTCAAACTCTACGATACGTCCGGATTCATCAGTGTTCATGATACCGAAACGGCTTGCCTCTTTCATCGGAACTCCGATAACTGCGATGGTTGCATCTGCCTTTGCTTCTTTGTGGGCTGCAAGCATCTTGTCATAGTTCATTTTGTAAATATGGTCACCGGAAAGAACGAGAACGTATTCAGGATCAAATTTATCAATGAAATCAATATTCTGGGAGATTGCATCTGCTGTTCCGCGGTATACATTCAGATTCTCATCTGCTTTCTCACGTGGAGGAAGAACGTAAACACCGCTGTTTTTAGCATCAAGACCCCAGCGTCCGCCGGCTGCTACATAGCTGTTCAGCTGGATAGATTCATACTGTGTAAGTACACCTACAACATCAACGCCACTGTTGGCACAGTTACTTAAAGGAAAGTCTACGATACGATATTTACCGCCGTATGAAACGGCCGGCTTTGCCACTTTATTGGTAAGATCATGCAGACGGCTGCCACGACCGCCGGCCAGGATCATGGCCAACATACTATTTTGTTTCATAATAGTGAACCCTCGCTTTCATTTGTTATGTAATATTATACATTTTTTCCTGACACTTTTCCATAGGTTTCTGAAAAAAATATGTAAAATTTTTGCTACAAACTAAGTAAAATCGACAAAAAATTATACATTATATACAAATATCGAGACAAATCGCATGACAGGGGATTAAAGACATTTGTAAATTATGCTTATAATGTACCAAAATTCATTCCAGATTGCCTGCGGCAATAGGATTTTGGCCTGTATGTCTCGGGATTTTGGCATATTCATGCCAAAACACTTTGCTGAATAATGGTGTGCAAACAGTAACATTTGTTCACAAATTTAAGTGAAACGGGTGGACGTATAATAGTTCTTACGCTATAATAGGTAGGAATTTATAGAAGAAACGCGTAACTGTGAAACACTGAACAGTTACAGAGAAACAGAGGTTATCACGTGAGTAAAAGAGAAGATTATAAACGATTTATCGTATTTTGTCTGGCGAGTCTGGTGGTTCTGGCACAGGCGGCGGTCTTTGCATGGGTGTGGTATTCCGTTTACAGAGGACAGATCGACGAGCCTTTCTGGCGCAAAGGTAACTGGGTACTGATCGCAATCTACGGTCTGATGTTTGCCCTGTTTGCCAAATTGTACGGAGGACTTAAGGTTGGATATCTTAAGAGGATTGATGTATTTTATTCGCTGACACTGGCACTTTTGTGTACCAATGTGGTGGAATATCTGGAGATCACCCTGATCAACAGATGGTTCCTGAGCGTATGGCCTATGATCGAGATGACAGGAATACAGCTGGTGCTGATCATTATCTGGATATTTGGTTCAAGGTATATCTATTCCGGACTTTACCGCGCACGCCGGCTTCTGGTCATTTACGGTGACCGGGATCCGGGGGACGACCTGATCCATAAGATGAATTCCCGAAAGGACAAATATGACATCAGCGGCAAGGTACACATCAGTGTGGGAGAAGAAAAAATCCATCAGATGATGCAGGATTATGATGGCGTGATCATCTGGGATCTGCATTCAACAGAGAGAAACCGTTATCTGAAATACTGTTTTGCACATTCTGTCCGATGCTATGTGAGTCCGAAGATTTCGGACATCATTCTTATGGGAAGTGAACGCATCCATCTTTTTGACACACCGCTTCTGGTATCCAGAAATATGGGACTGGCAGTAGACCAGCGTGCTGCAAAGAGAGTTATGGATATTCTGATCTCAGGGATCGGCATTATAATCACTTCACCGATCATGCTGATCATAGCGACTGCGGTAAAAGCATACGACAGAGGTCCGGTGTTTTATTTCCAGGACCGTCTGACATTGGGTGGAAAGCCCTTTAAGATCTGTAAATTCCGCAGTATGTGCGTAGATTCAGAGAAAAACGGTGCAAGACTGGCATCCAAGCATGATTCCCGTATCACACCGGTAGGTCATGTGCTGAGAAATCTTCATCTGGACGAGCTTCCCCAGCTTTTTAATGTATTTAAGGGAGATATGTCTCTGGTAGGTCCGCGCCCGGAACGTGAAAGTATCATGCTTGAGTATGAGAAAGAGCTTCCGGAATTCTATTATCGTCTGAAAGTTAAAGCAGGTCTTACCGGATATGCGCAGGTCTATGGTAAGTATAATACAACGCCTTATGACAAATTAAAGCTGGATCTGTTTTATATTGAGAATTATTCCTTCCTGCTGGATATCAAGCTGATCTTTATGACAGTCAAAATCTTTTTCCAGAAAGAAGTATCTGAGGGAGTAGATGACAGACAGGTAAATGCGTTGAAGGATTCCGGGAAAAACGCCGGAGTGTCAGAGAATAAAACGGAGGAATGACCATGAATAAACCGCTGGTATCTGTGATCATGCCGGTTTACAACGGAGAGAAATATATTAGAAAGGCTGTGGAATCTGTCTATGAACAGGAAGTTTCGCTGGAACTTCTGGTGATCGATGACGGTTCCACAGACCATACAGAGGAAGTCCTGTCTGCCTATGAGGGCAGAGAGGACTTTCGATATATTAAGAATCAACAGAATATGGGAGCTGCAGGCTCCAGAAACAGAGGAGTCGGGCTGGCACAGGGAACCTACATTGCTTTTCTGGATGCAGATGACTGGTGGGAGCCAGGCAAGCTGAAAGAACAGCTGAAACGTCTGGAAGAGACAGGATACGTGCTGTGTTCTACAGGGCGGGAACTGATGAAAGCAGACGGAAGCAGTACAGGACGGACAATCCCTGTAAAAGAGAAGATCACCTACAGAGAACTTCTGAAACATAACAGCATCAACTGTTCTTCTGTGATACTCAGAAGGGATGTGGCGCGAGAGTTTCCCATGGAGCATGACGACAGCCATGAGGATTATATCACCTGGCTGAAAATCCTGCGAAAATACGGCTGTGCTGCCGGAATCAACAAACCATATCTGAAATATCGTCTCAGCGAAGGCGGCAAATCCAGAAACAAACTGAAATCAGCAGCCATGACTTACAATGTCTACAGATACGCCGGTTACGGCAGGATCAGAAGCTGTATTTTTTTCTGTTCTTATGCTGTACATGGAATATGGAAATATTGCTACTGTTCACTTCGTTCACAGTAACGTAGCCAAAATTCATTCCAGATTGCCTGCGGCAATGGAATTTTGGCTTGTATGTCTCGGGATTTTGGCATATTCATGCCAAAACACCTCGCGGGATAGTGGTGTGTGAACAGTAACAATATTTATTCTCCTTTTTCCTCATCAGGATCCTCCTCTATCACAACATCCATGTGGATATTATCCTTTATCGCCTGGTCCACTGTGATATTTGCCAGATTTGTATGCTGATGCTTATCTGCCACCAGCATCTGGATCTCTACTGTTTTTCCTGTCTGGGCAGTGATAATGTCCTGAAGCTCTTTCTTCGCTTCCGGATTGTCCACATAGGACTGCCCCAGAAAATCCTGAAATTCCACATAAAGAACAGGTTCTCCTGTCTCACTGTTATACTTCGGAACAGATTTCTGAAGCATCTGCTTGAACATCCCTGTCGTCTGTCCTGTGATCACTCTCCAGCCTGCCACGATCTTCTGCAAATCTTCCGGTGCAGCTTTCGCCGGTGCTTTGTTTCCCGCCGGTTCCTGAACTGCCCCGGTTTCTTCCGGCATTTTCCCTGAACCCTGCTGCACGATCACCTGCTGTACCGGACGTTCATCCATCCGCTGTTCCAGCACACGCAGTCTGTCCAGAACAGAATCCAGATTAGTCTCCATTGCAGGACGGCACAACTTGATCAGTGCAATCTCCACGAGAACCCTTTTCTGGGTTGCATATCGGATCTGGTTGGACAAATCCGAAAAAATACGGATATACCGCATCAGCGTCTCCACATCCAGCATGGTGCTCTCTTCTTTCAGAAGCTTCATGTTGTCGGATGAGACATCGATCGCTTCCTCCGGATTCTCAGAAGTCTTAACGAGAAGAAGATTTCTCATATACCAGGTAAAATCTCCCACAAACTGGCTCAGTTCCCTGCCTCCTACGATCAGTTCCTCCAGGATATGAATGGAACCTGTCACATCTCCCCGGATCACTTTGCGCAAAAGCTTGCTAAACACTTCGGTGTCAACGGCTCCCAGAACCTCCAGAACTTTATCATAGGTAAGTTCCTGTCCAAGATAAAAAGCAATACACTGGTCGAGAAGGCTGAGCGCATCTCGCATGGAACCATCTCCCGCTTTCGCTACATATCGGACTGCTTTTTCCTCAGCTTCTACACCTTCAACTTTGAGCAGTTCATCCAGTCTGGCCGCGATAGTGTCTATGGTGATTCTGTGGAAATCATATCTCTGGCATCTGGATAAAATCGTAATCGGAATCTTGTGCGCCTCTGTAGTTGCCAGGATAAACATAACATAAGACGGTGGTTCCTCCAGTGTTTTCAGCAGGGCATTGAAGGCACCTGTGGAAAGCATATGAACCTCATCAATAATATATACTTTATATTTACCTTCTGTAGGGCGGTAAGAAACCTCTTCTCTGATCTCACGTATATTATCCACACCATTGTTGGATGCAGCATCGATCTCGATCACATTCATTGCAGTTCCTGCCTGGATTGCCTTGCACATGGCACATTCTATTACAGGGGCTGCCATTTACGGGATGCTCACAGTTGACTGCCTTCGCCAGAATTTTGGCTACTGTTGTTTTACCGGTTCCTCTGGTGCCACAGAACAGATACGCATGGCCGATACGGTTATGCTTAATCTGATTTGTCAGAGTGGTCACTATGTGATCCTGACCTTTGACATCCGCGAAATTATCCGGTCTGAACTTTCTGTAAAGAGCAGTGTAACTCATGAGTAAACTCCTATCGTAACTATTCAGCACCCCACTGTCAGCAGCGCGCCAAATAGTTATCTCTATCTTATTATCACAGCCGCCGCGGAAAAAATTCCCGCGGCGGTCTTTTTTACATCCATATCTTATATGAAAAAGTATCTGTCAGTCAAGTACTGTTTCACTTAATCAGTCACCAAAGCTGATACCGATCTGTTTGGCAGCAACTACAAGCTGGTCTTTCGGTGATACCATCTTAAGCTTACCTGCACACTCTTCAAGAGGTACACGTTTAATTTTGCCGTTTACCACGCCGATCATGATGCCATATTCACCATCCATGATCGCCTGCGCTGCACCTGCACCGATTCTTGTGGAAAGAACGCGGTCATACGGACATGGTTCTCCGCCTCTCTGTGTATGTCCCGGAACTGTAACGCGGACTTCGCTTCCGATCTCTTTGTAGATCTGGTCAGCAATCTCATAGGAAACGGACGGATATTTCTTTGCTCGGGCTTCCAGTTTCTCTTTGTATTTCTTTTTAGGAAGTTCTGCGTCTTCTTTGGAAATCGCACCTTCTGCAACTGCAAGGATTGTGAAACGCTTGCCTGCTTTGGCGCGTTTCTGGATTGCTGCGGTAACTTTTTTGATATCATATGGGATCTCAGGAATCAGGATGATATCCGCACCGCCTGCAACACCTGCATGAAGTGTCAGACTTCCTACCTTGTGTCCCATGATCTCTACGATAAATACACGTCCATGTGAAGATGCTGTCGTATGGATACAGTCAATGGCATTTGTGGCAATGTTTACCGCACTCTGGAAACCAAAGGTCATGTCTGTGCCATAGATGTCATTATCAATAGTCTTTGGAAGATGGATAATGTTCAGTCCTTCTTCTCTCAGAAGGTTTGCTGTCTTTTGTGTACCATTTCCGCCAAGGATCACAAGGCAGTCCAGGCAGAGTTTATAATAAGTCTGCTTCATTGCTTCAACCTTGTCCAGGCCATTCTCATCCGGAACACGCATCAGTTTGAATGGCTGTCTGGATGTTCCGAGGATTGTGCCGCCCTGTGTAAGGATTCCGGAAAAATCTTTGGATGTGAGCATACGGTATTTACCATAGATCAGTCCTTTATATCCATCATCAAATCCATAAACTTCCAGTTCATCCAAATTGTTACTCAGTCCCTTTACTACTCCTCGCATGGTAGCGTTAAGTGCCTGACAATCACCGCCGCTGGTAAGCATACCTATTCTTTTAATCATGATCGTATCCTCCATTTCTGTGTTTTAAGAATTATCCATATCCATACATACAAGACATGTTGTGTACTCTGGCATATCCATTTCCAGAATAAAGATAGTTTATTTCTGTTTATTATATAATATTTATCGTTTTCATACAATAGTGTTAGAAAAGTTTTAGTTACTATTCACGCACTACGTTCGTTACTGTTCACTCCGTTCGTTACTGTTCACTCCGTTCCTAGTAATAAGTTTTACTATAATGATTCACTATTGACAAAACAGCCTCCTGCCTATATAATCAGAAATGCGCAGCCGGGGAGATAGCGGTGCCCTGTACCTGCAATCCGCTACAGCAGGGGTGATGCCAATCCGAGGCTTGTATCCTGTGGAGCTGCCCTCTATAAGTGGCGTTGACGTTTGGGTCTTACGCAACAGGAATCTGTGAACCGTGTCAGGACAGGAATGTAGCAGCACTAAGCAGAAGCTCTTGTGTGCCGTAAGGGTGCCTGGGCTGAGTTAACTGTAGAGGTAACGTCTGTGGGACCATTCCGAAGTGCGGCGCGCAAAAAAGAATATTCATGATGCAGCTCATCATATAAAAAAGCATTCAGAATTTTATCTGTTGATAATTTTCTGAATGCTTTTCTTATTTTTGTGGTTTACAAAAGTCCATATATTAACAGAAACGGGAAAGAGCCTTATACAATTTCCATCAGATAAAGAATAATTAATCCTCTACTACCTGTACCTGACTTTTGTTCTTATATCTCTTCATCACATGAAAATAATAAGGAATCAGTGGAATCAGTGCGGCGATCCATGCGGTCGGGTCAGCCATACAGACACCGGCAAAGGAAGTATGTCCCGCAATCAATACGACAATTCCGGTTCTCGCCACCAGTTCAAACACCCCGCCAAGCATTGGTACAAGTCCATATCCCATTCCCTGCAGAGTATTTCGATAGAGGAAAATACTTCCGAGAAACGGATATGCCCAGAATACTGTCCGGAAATAAGTAACAGACACATTTACTACATCCTGTTCCGATGGATCTACGAAAAGATATGTCAGATATTTTCCGAAGAAAAACATCAGGAACATAACAAAAACGCTCCATCCCAGGACCATCATCTGCGTGTAACGGACTCCCTGTTTCTTACACGATCCATTTTTCCTAAAAAAAAAGCGCCCCTGTTCTGACCTACATAGGTTGCTATGGTTGCACCGAAGGCTGTAAATACTGTGGCAAAAATATTCTGGATCTTACCGGCAGCAGAGAATCCGGCCATATGTACAGGTCCGTAAATATTGACCGCGCTCTGTACAATAATGGTTCCGATTGCTGTAATCGAAAACTGCAGTCCCATAGGAATTCCAAGCTTCAGAAGTCTGCCAAAACTGTCCCAGCATATCTCAAAATCCTTCCGTTCCAGATGAAGGATCGGAAATCTTTTTACAATATAAATCAGGCAGCACACTGCCGAAATTCCCTGTGCGATCACTGTGGCATATCCGCATCCTTCTACACCCATTCCAAAGGCTACAATAAAAACTACATCCAGAATAACATTGATCACAGCCGAAATGATCAGGAAATACAATGGCGACTTGGAGTCACCCAGCGCACGCAGGAAAGCCGCAAGTGCATTATATGCACCTGTGATAATAAGACCTGCATAAATAATTCCCATATATGCAGTTACATCACCAAATACCTCTTCCGGCGAATTCATCAGATGCAGGATTGGTTTGTTCGCAAGACTGAATCCTATGGTCATGACAATGGAAAATGCAGCCATAAGGTAAATGGACATGGCAACATAATGGCGCATCCTGTCAAACTTTTTCGCTCCGAACATCTGGGCTACGATAATCGCAAATCCACTGCTGAGTCCATTCAGCCAGCCGGTCACAAAAAACATCAGTGAACCGGTGCTTCCGATAGCTGCAAGCGCATTTACTCCGATAAATTTTCCGGCAACAATGGAATCTGCAATATTATAAAACTGCTGAAAAAGATTTCCCAGGCACATTGGGATCATAAATTTTATTATCAGACTCACCGGACTGCCGACGGTCATGTCGTTTGTTGTATCTTTTTTCATTCTTTTTATTCGCCTCTTTTTATTTCTGCCTGTAACATTAATCCTGTTACTTCTATTACTTTTATTACTCCTATTGCCTTTAAGATTCTTCCTGTTTTTGTCTGTCTTTTACTTTTATTGTTCCGGTTCTCCCTCCGGATTTTCCTGTGCAGCTTTAAGGGCTGCCTTTTCCTGCTTCTTTTTCTCACGAAGCTTTCTGAAAAACTCAGACAACATAGAAGAACATTCCTCTTCCAGAACTCCCTGTATAATCTTTACCTGATGATTAAATCCATCCACCTGCAAAAGATTCATCACAGAACCTGCGCAGCCCGCTTTGGCATTCATACAGCCGATCACTACTTCATCTATTCTGGACTGGACAAGTGCCCCGGAGCACATCTGGCATGGTTCCAGCGTCACATACATAGTGCATCCCTCCAGCCGCCAGTCTCCAAGTTTTTTACTGGCTTTGCGGATTGCATTCAGTTCTGCATGGGAGAGTGTATTTTTATCTGTGTTTCTTCTGTTATATCCACGTGCGATGATCTTACCCTCATGCACGATCACACAGCCGATTGGCACTTCTTCCAGAGCTTCTGCCTTCTTCGCCTGACGGATAGCTTCTTTCATAAAACGTTCCTGATCTGTCAACTTTTCTTTTCCTTTCTGCTGTTGCATCACTACCAGAATAGCAAAAAGAAAGCCTGAAAACCAATTGGTTTCAGACTTCCTATGCGTAGTCGAAGCGACGGGATTCGAACCCACGACCTCTGCGTCCCGAACGCAGCGCTCTACCAAACTGAGCCACGCTTCGTCAATGCAAGTGCTATTATATTAATAAAATCGCAGTTTGTCAATAGATTTTTTCAAATTTTTTTAATTTTTTCGAATATTTTCTTCTGATGGTCATATACATTATTGAATCTGGTTTTACGGAGGAAGGATTTTGGCTGGATATCGGCGTTTTATCGCATATGTATATGACTATGAAAGCGGAAAGAAAGGCAGCAATTGCGGATTTATTAAAGTTGAAGTAAAAGATCAGCAATGTTCTGTTGAGATTCATCTGCATTGTCCGGGGCTGCCTGAAAATGTAAAATGCAATATTTATGGATTTACACGAAAGGATGGCCTGATCAACGGAATTCTTCTGGATACCTGCGAGACAGAAAAAGAAACTGTAGAATGCCTGATCATAACAGATGCAACAGATATGAATGACTCCGGCGTTGCAATGGGTAAGTTGGGCGGAATGATCATTACTTCAGATACTGGCGGATTCTTTGGTACTGAATGGGACGATCAGCCTATACGTCCGGAGAATTTCCATGAAATAAAAACTATGCCTGACGCAGATATTCCTGAATCTGCGAAAATCACTTCACAGAAACCCGAAGTTCCGGCAGATATGGTATTACAGGAAATGCCCGAAGAACTTGAAGATATTTCAGAAAAACCCGAAGATACCTCGCTTACAAAAGTTCCTGACGATTCTTTATCAATTGAACCGTCTGCCAACATTCCGGCTCAGGGAACATCTGATAACAAGCCAGGAACAGAGTCATCCTATATCTCAGATAATACTGTTGAAGATTCCAATAGTTCTGAAAATGCCGGCAATCCTGTCCCGGAAAGAAATGCAGAAAACAGAAAAACCTCTGCCGAATTTTCCCCCTTCTCCGATGGCGAACTGATTTCTGCATGGAAGATACACCTTGATGACCTGAAGCATTTTCCGCGGTATTACTGTGCACTGCGCAATAACCGTTTTCTCCAGTATGGGCATTATAATTTCGGATATTTGCTTTTAGGACAAAGAAATAACGGACAGTATATCCTCGGCGTTCCCGGCGTTTATAATCAGCAGGAACGCTTTATGGCAAATATGTTTGGCTTTCCTTACTTCAAAGAAAGCAGCTATATAGAGATTCCAAAAATGCGCGGCGGTTACTGGTATCGTTTAATCGATGCCCCGGATTCCCACAGATAAAATCGTCTTTTGAAGAATCTTCTGAAAATTCTGAAGTTCTTCAAAAGTATAGCTTCCATATCCAGGCCTGAGGACTCCATCTGAGTCCTTATAAGCCTGCAGATAATATTCTTTCGCTCCTGCCAGCCACCCGGCGATTTCTTCAAAATCCTTTTGCGTATGCAGTTCCCGTACTACTGTTGTTCTGAATTCATAGTCCAGATTCCCATGCAGCAGAAAATCTGCTGTCTCAAAAATACTGTCCATATCAGGCTTTTCTATTCCGGTCAGATTTCCATAGTTATCCGGACAGGCTTTGATATCCATAGCTACTTTATCGATCAGTCCGGCTTCTGCCAGATGTTTTACAATCTTCGGACGCGAGCCATTGGTGTCCAGTTTAACAGCATAGCCCAGCTCTTTGATTTTTCCCAGAAATTCCTCCAGACCATCTGACAGTGTAGGTTCCCCTCCTGAAATGCAGACCCCGTCCAGAATCCCCTTTCTTTTTTTCAAAAAAGTCAAAAGTTCCTCCTGACTGTAATTCGGCTGTTCTCCGGGAGCCACAACCAATATACCATTCTGACAGAACGGACAGCGGAAATTGCATCCACCCAGAAATATAGTACTGGCTACCTTTCCCGGATAGTCCAGCAATGTCGTTTTATTAAAGCCACAGATTCTCATTGTTTATCTCCATTCCAATTATATTTTACCGTATATAAATCTGATATATCATTTTATCATCAGGCATCTGAATCCTCAAGTTAAACCACCTATGTTATAGCAATCCGGGCAAAAATCCGAAAAAAAGAACCCTGTTTTACCAGAGTTCTTAATCACATTATTGTTTTGTTATCAGTTCAACTGATAAACCTCAGCAGACTGAAGTCCGAAGCTTAATGCTTCTGAATGGCTGTCACAATAAATATCAACATGTCCATAAGGTGTTCCCAGATCCTCTACTGTGTATACATTTCCGTTGATCAGAAGCTGTGTTCCAAAGGGTACTCCCGCCATAGCTACAGTACGTCCTGCTGTCGGAACTGTTCCGCTGGCTGTCAGGTTACCTGCTGTACCGCAGCACTGTGCACAGTTACAATATGCAGTCAGTGTAAAGTTGCCAAGGTATTTTCCCTGACCGGAAGAACTGTCTGAGGATGCCTGGCTGTCAGATGTATCTTCTGATTCATTGCTGTCAGAATCTCCCTCATAGAAATCTGCATCGTTCTCTTCGTATGTATCTTCATCATCAGAATCCCCTGAATCTTCAGAAGTATCCTCAGATCCTTCAGTCTCCGAAGAATCCTGACTGTCCGAAGAGTCTTCCTCATAGGAATCTGTATCTTCTTCATAATCATCAGAACTCTCTTCTGCATCCTGTTCCTGTGCCGCTGCCGCCTCTGCTTCGGCCTGTGCCTGCGCTGCCTCTCTGGCTGCTTTTTCCTCTTCTGCCTGCTGCACAAGCTGAGCAATGCTGTTATCTGCATTGTTGATTTCTGCAGTCAGTGCTGCTGCTTCTTCCTGGCTTGCGCTGATCTGGCTTACATAGGAAGAGATGTTATCACTTGTGCTTGCTGCAAGATTCTGAACCTCCTGCTGTTTGGCCGCTCTCTCTTCAAGAAGCTGATCAATAGCAGCCTTCTCTTCCTCAGCAGTTGTTTCCTGATCTTTGATAGTGTTCTGAAGGTTCTCGCATTTCTCCAGCATAGTCCTGTCATACTGGGAAATCTTCGCAACACTCTCTGCATTGTTGAGGAACTCAGAAAGATCCTTAGATGACAGCAAAGTCTCTAATGCAGATGTACCGCCATTCTCATACATATACTGGATGCGGAGTTTCATATCATCGTACTGTTTATTTAATGCTTTCTTAGCTTTCTTTAATTCTGTGTGAAGCTGTTTCAGCTCATTCTCTTTCTCTCCGGCCTGTATGCTGAGTTCAGAAATCGCATTAGTCAGGTCTTCATACTGTGTATTCAAATCAGACAGATAGTTCTCCAGCTCCTGCTTCTTGCTCTGAAGGCTGTCAATATTCGCCTGTGTCTGGGCAAGTCCGGCTTCTGCCTGCTGTTTCTGAGCCTGCATAT